>ERZ795032.1732-NODE-1732-length-14073-cov-4.341846_pt1 | contig 14073 bp, 13 predicted proteins | sample MGYA00375124_ERZ795032 | MGnify/ENA primary metagenome ERZ795032 (study PRJEB30167, sample SAMN05720154) | activated sludge metagenome | isolation source: Anaerobic digester | place: China | collected 2015-12-16 ...
CCGTTTCTATCGGTCTATTGGCATCAACCTCAAACAGCTCTATGGCTCCACTGAAACCGCCGTCTTCGTCTGCATGCAACCCGATAACGGCGTGCGCAGCGACAGCGTCGGTCTTCCAGCGCCGGGCGTGGAACTGCGGGTCGCTGAGCACGGAGAAATTCTGCTTCGCAGCGCTGGTCTGCTGCGCGACTACTACAAGAACCCGGAGGCCACTTCCGAAGTGCTTGATGCCGACGGTTGGTACCACACCGGAGACGCCGGTTGGCTGGAACCGGATGGTCAGCTGCGCATTATCGATCGCGCCAAGGATGTGTCGGCACTCTCGGGCGGAGCGTTGTTTGCCCCCAAACTGATTGAAAACAGGCTGAAGTTTTTCCCGGCAATCAAAGAGGCGGTGGCCTTTGGGGCAGGACGCGACCATGTGGTCGCAATGATCAATATCGACTTTCCAGCGGTAGGGAGTTGGGCCGAAAAGTTCGGTCTGCCGTACACCGGTTACGCCGATCTTTCAGGCAAGTCAGAAGTCGCCGATCTCGTGGCTGAGTGCGTAGCCAAGGTCAACGCCGATCTTGCCGCAGACCCACACACGGCCGCCTTGCAGATCCACCGCTTTGCCGTACTCCACAAGGAGCTCGATCCGGACGACGACGAACTCACACGGACTCGAAAGGTACGCCGCCGTTTCGTGGCAGAAAAATACGGCAGTCTTGTCGCTGCGTTGTATGACCCCGCTCAGACCCATCACCATCTGAGCGTGCAGGTGCGCTTTGACGATGGCCGCACGGGCACCGTTCAGTCTGACTTGAGACTGCGCAATGCCCAGGTTTACCCGGCACTGCGCTCGGCTGCCTGATCTCGTGAGACCCACCATGGTCGCTCTGCTCGACACCGCATCAGCCTTCACACAACCTTCGTCGGCGCAAGCGCTCGCCGCACCCCAAATGCCGGTGTTGCGGCTGGAAGATATCCACCTGCGATTCGGTGGCATCAAGGCGCTGCAGAGTATCGGCTTCGATGTTCAGCCAGGCGAAATCCGGGCGATCATCGGACCCAACGGCGCCGGAAAGAGTTCACTGCTCAATGTGATCAATGGCGTCTATCAGCCCCAGCAGGGACGCTTGACTTTTGCCGGCCAAACGCTGGGTTTGATGCGCCCCGTTCTCGCGGCAAAATTGGGCATTGCACGTACCTTCCAAAATCTGGCGCTGTTCTCGGGCATGAGCGTGCTCGACAACATCATGGCGGGCCGCAATCTGCACATGCGCTGCGGCCTGCTCTCTCAGGCCTTGCGGCTCAGACCAGCCGTGCGCGAGGAGGTCACGCACCGCTTGGTGGCCGAACGCATCATCGATTTCCTCGAAATCCAGGCTTGGCGCAAAGTGCCTGTGGGACGTCTGCCTTACGGTCTGCAGAAACGGGTAGACCTGGGCCGCGCCTTGGCGATGGAGCCCAAGCTACTACTGCTCGATGAGCCTATGGCCGGCATGAATCTGGAAGAAAAGGAAGACATGAGCCGCTTCATCCTCGAAGCGTGCGAGGAGTTCGGCACAACGATCGTATTGATCGAACACGACATGGGGGTGGTGATGGATCTGTCAGACCGAGTCGTTGTGCTGGACTATGGCCGCCAGATTGCCGATGACACCCCTGATGCGGTACGTGCGAACCCGGAGGTGATCCGCGCCTACCTCGGATCCGCCACACAGGAAGGGTGAGAAACCATGGGATTTTTCATCGAAACCATCATCGCCGGCCTCATGTCCGGCGTGCTCTACGCCCTGATCGCGCTGGGCTTCGTGTTGATCTACAAAGCCTCCGGGGTGTTCAACTTTGCCCAGGGTGCAATGGTGCTATTCGCCGCGCTGGCCATGGCGCGACTCCAGGAACACATGCCCTGGCCGCTGGCCTTTCTGCTGGCTTTCGCCATCATGGTGGTGCTTGCCTGGTTGATTGAAAGGCTGGTGCTACGCCATTTGATCAATCAGGAAGGCGTCACCTTGTTGATGGCGACCCTTGGCGTGGCTTACTTCCTCGAAGGGCTGGGACAAATGGTCTGGGGTGACGACATTTACCCCATTGATCTCGGCATGCCCAAGCAGCCCACCATCATGTTGCAGTCATTGATACCGGGCGGCATCCTGGTGAGCAACGAAGACCTCATCGCCGCAGGTTCGGCAGCGGCCCTAGTTGCTCTGCTCACCCTATTCTTCCAGAAATCGGGCGTTGGTCGGGCATTGCGTGCCGTCGCCGACGACCACCAAGCAGCGCAGTCCATCGGCATCCCGCTGTCACGCATGTGGGTGATTGTGTGGTCCATCGCCGGCTTGGTCGCTTTGGTGACCGGAATGATCTGGGGCTCCAAGCTGGGGGTGCAATTTTCGCTATCGCTTATTGCCCTCAAGGGTCTGCCGGTGGTCATTCTTGGCGGGCTCACCTCGGTGCCGGGAGCTATCGTCGGTGGCCTCATCGTCGGCCTCGGCGAGAAGCTTGCCGAGGTCTACCTCGGCCCATTGCTCGGTGGCGGAATTGAAAGCTGGTTTGCCTACCTGCTTGCCCTACTGGTACTTCTCGCGCGGCCGCAAGGGCTTTTTGGCGAACGCATCATCGACCGCGTTTGATAGGAGGCAACTCGATGCTCTATCGTGAAAATGGCCAGTTCAAGACCCGCTACGTCGATGACGCCCAGATCTTCCCGATCCGTCAGGATCGCTTGTTCATCGGCGCCGTGTTGTTGATCGCCTTTGTCGCCGTGCCCTTGCTGGGCTCGGATTACCTGCTTCGCGCTTTATTGGTGCCGTTTCTCATACTGGCGCTGGCCGCTATTGGTCTCAATGTACTGGTCGGCTACTGTGGCCAGATTTCGCTTGGCACGGGCGCTTTTATGGCAGTAGGCGCCTACGCGGCCTTCAACTTGATGGTGCGTCTGCCCGGCATGCCGCTACTGATCGCGCTGGTACTGGCCGGACTGATTGCTGCCCTGGCTGGCATGGTGTTCGGTCTACCGAGTTTGCGCATCCGAGGGCTATATCTGGCCGTAGCCACACTGGCCGCGCAGTTCTTTTCCGACTGGGTATTCGCTCATGTGCCGTGGTTGACCAATGGGTCATCGTCTGGGTCTGTTACTGCCCCTCAGTTGCAGGTCTTTGGCTTCGTGATTGACAGCCCCATCCGCAAATATCTGTTCTGCCTAGCCATACTGAGCGTTCTCGCCCTACTCGTCAAAAACCTGGTGCGTGGCCGTAAGGGTCGCGAATGGATGGCCACGCGCGACATGGATGTGGCGGCCAGCGTGATCGGAATTTCTCCGGTGCGTGCCAAGTTGTCCGCGTTCGCCGTGAGCAGCTTCATTGTCGGCATCGCGGGCGCACTCTGGGCCTTCGTTCATCTCGGATCCTGGGAGCCTGCCGCGTTCAATATTGATCTCTCGCTCAAGCTGCTGTTCATGATCATCATCGGCGGCCTGGGCTCGGTTATGGGCAGTCTGTTCGGTGCGGCCTTCATCGTGCTGCTTCCCATTTTTCTCAACCGCCTGCTCAGCTTTCTCGGGCTGCAAGCGTCCACTAGTTTCATTTCGCACCTGGAGTTGATGACCTTTGGGGTGTTGATCGTGCTGTTCCTGATCGCTGAGCCGCATGGCACGGCAAAGCTATGGAGCACGGCCAAGAACAAACTGCGGCTATGGCCTTTTCCACACTGAGTTTTCCAAGCGGCGTAATCGCCGCACCTTGCCTGACCTCACTAAAACGATGAAGGAGACCCTCATGAACATGCGAAAAACCCTATTGGGCGCGACCGCCATGGTCGCGCTGGCAGCCTCGCTCGCTGGCCCGCTGGCGCAGGCTGCGGCAAATGAACAGTTCTTCCCAGTGCTTGTCTACCGTACCGGCCCCTACGGCCCGAACGGCGTACCGTGGGCCAACGGGTACGTCGACTATCTCAAAATGATCAATGCACGAGATGGTGGCGTCAATGGCGTAAAGCTCACCTGGGAGGAGTGCGAGACGGCCTACGCAACAGACCGCGGCGTTGAATGCTACGAGCGCCTCAAAGGGAAAGGCCCGACTGGGGCCACCGTAGTGCAACCATTATCCACTGGTGTGACGTTTGCTCTCACGGAAAAAGCCCCAAAGGACAAGATTCCGCTGATCACCGCAGGCTACGGACGGTCTGAATCAGCCGACGGCGCAGTCTTCAAGTGGAACTTCCCGATGCTCGGCACCTATTGGACCGCTGCGGACATCATCGTGCAGGCGCTCATCAAGCGTGAGGGCGGGGCCGGAAAGCTCAAGGGAAAGACGATCGCACTCGTCTATCACGACTCGCCCTACGGGAAAGAGCCCATCGCGATGCTTGAGGCCCGCTCCAAGATGCACGGTTTCAAGTTCATCAAGTTGCCGGTCACCCACCCTGGCGTCGAGCAGAAGGCGACTTGGCTGCAGGTCCGCCGGGAACGGCCCGATTATGTGCTGCTGTGGGGATGGGGCGTGATGAATGCAACCGCGCTGAAAGAGGCCGTCGCCACAGCCTATCCATTGGATCGGATGTATGGCGTGTGGTGGTCGGGCGCTGAGCCGGATGTGAAGGATGTTGGCGAATCCGCCAAGGGCTACAACGCGCTTGCCATGCAGTACGGCGCTGGAATTGGCAAGGTTCAGCAAGACATCTTGAAATACGTCTATGACAAGAACAACGGCACTGGCGCACGGGATCTGGTCGGCCAAGTGCTCTACAACCGCGGTCTGTATTCCGCCATGCTCGCAGTCGAGGGCGTGCGCCGCTCCCAAGAACAATATGGCAAGAAACCCATGACTGGGGAGCAGGTGCGCTGGGGCCTGGAGAATCTGAACTTCAATGACGCTGCGCTGAAAAGACTGGGCATCGAAGGACAGCTTCGACCCCTGCGAACAACCTGCGATGACCACATGGGATCAAGCTGGGCGCGCATGCAGACGTGGGGCGGGAAAAAGTGGGTGATGCACGACGCCTGGTATGAGGCCGACATGCAGATCATCAAGCCCATGGTCCGCGAGGCCGCAGCCAAATACGCCAAGGAGCACAACATTACGCAGCGCGACTGCGCAAAGGAAATGACCTCGGGCTCCTGATAATCCACCCTGACCGGCCAAGCTCAGTGCAGGTCGGGCGCCCACCCGATTTTCTAGGCGACCCATGACTACCCACACCACTGCGCAGGCTGTCCCACCCATGCTCGACGTGCAGGGCATTGAGGTGATTTACAACCATGTCATCCTCGTCCTCAAGGGGGTGTCCATTCGCGTCGACAAGGGACGCATTGCAGCGCTGCTCGGAGGCAACGGGGCAGGGAAAACCACGACCTTGCGCGCAGTGTCGTGCCTGCTTCGTGCCGAGCGTGGCGAGGTCACCAAGGGTTCCATTCACTATGAAGGCCACCGGATCGACAAGGAGGACGCGCCCGCCTTGGTTCGCCAAGGTGTGGTGCAGGTCATGGAGGGACGACACTGCTTTGCCCACCTGACCATTGAGGACAACCTGCTTGCCGGCGCCTACAGCCGCCGCGATGGCAAGGGTGCGGTGCAAGCGACCCTCGATAAGGTCTACACCTATTTTCCACGCCTGAAAGAGCGTCGTCACAGCCAGGCCGCCTATACCTCAGGCGGCGAACAGCAAATGTGCGCCATCGGCCGTGCGCTCATGGCGAGTCCCAAGCTCATCCTCCTCGACGAACCTTCGATGGGCCTTGCGCCGCAGGTCGTCGACGAAGTGTTCGCGATCGTTCGCGAGCTCAACCAACGCGAAGGTACGACTTTCCTGCTGGCCGAGCAGAACACGGCCATGGCCTTGCGCTATGCCGATCACGGCTACATCCTAGAGAACGGCCGTGTGGTCCTCGATGGCGCTGCGGCGGATCTGGCCGCCAACGATGACGTACGGGAGTTCTATCTCGGTCTGGCCGACCGGGGCCAGAAGTCATTCCGGGAGGCGCGAAGCTATCGCCGTCGAAAACGCTGGCTGAGTTGACCCGGCGGAAACCGTCAACAGATACCGAGGAGTAACCGTAGTCATGGAATGCCACGATACCCCCTATGACGCCCTTGAGACTCGGTCCGCAGATCAGCGAGAAGCCGAGTTCTGGAAGGCCCTGAGGCTCACCGCCGCGCATGCCAAAGCCAATGCATCAGCCTGGGCAGATAGGCTGCGCGAGATAGAACCTGAAGAGCTTACTGGGCGCGACGCACTCGCACGCATTCCAGTCTTGAGAAAGAGCGAGCTGCTGGCATTGCAAAGAGCAAGTTGCGAGCGCGGTGGCGATGTATTTGCTGGCCATGCCACCGTTGGTTGGACCACGCAGCAGCCACACCGGGCCACCGCACTCCGCGTATTCAGCTCCCCTGGCCCCATCTATGAACCTCAAGGCAGCGGCATCGATCCCTGGCGCATGGCGCGCGCCCTGCACGCAGCTGGGTTGCGCCCTGGGGAATTGCTGCACAACAGCTTCTCCTACCACTTCACCCCGGCAGGGGCCATGCTCGAAGGCGGCGCGCATCGGCTCGGATGTACGGTTTTTCCCGCTGGAATCGGACAGACCGAGTTGCAAGTGCAGGCCCTCGCCGATTTGGGCGCGCATTGTTATGGCGGAACCCCCTCATTTCTCGGCATCCTGGTCGATCGCGCCCAAGCGTTGGGCATCGCGCTGCCAAGACTGACCAAGGCACTCGTCTCTGGAGAAGCATTGAACAGTGCGCTGCGCGAGCGGCTGGATGCCGCAAACATTACCGCATTGCAATGCTATGCCTCCGCAGATGTGGGTCTGATTGCCTTTGAAACCCGAGAACGAAACGGATTGCTTATCGATGAATCCGTGCTGATCGAAATTTTGGATCCAAACAATCGTCCCGTCCCTGATGGCGAGGTCGGTGAAGTGGTTGTCACCGTACTCAACTCGGCATACCCGCTGATTCGTTTCGGCACAGGTGATCTGTCCTCTATCCTTCCCGAATCGCGTCACACTCCGCTATCTTGCGGCCGCACGCAATTGCGCATCGCAGGCTGGATGGGCCGAGCTGATCAGGCCACCAAAGTAAGAGGCCTTTTCGTTCACCCGCATCAGATTCAGGATGTTCTGAAGCGCCATCCAGAAGTCCGCTGGGCACGACTGGAAGTGTCGCAGCGCGACGGAGAAGATCAAATGCAACTGATCTGCGTCTCGGAAGTGGCATCGCCCAACCTGGCCCAAGCCCTGCAACAAACGATGCGCGACCTCACAAAGCTGCGCGCCGAAGTCACCTGGCAGTCCAGCGAAAATTGGCTGCAGAATGCACCTACCATTTCAGACCTTCGCGCCAGACCTTCAAGCCAAGCTCAGGCTGATGGTTGAGGCGACAACCCCATCATGCCCGGACCGACCGCTGAATTTTGGAACGAACGCTTTCGCACCCACACGACTGGATGGGATCGCGGCGCGGTGCATCCGCAACTTCTGCACTGGATCGCCGAGGGCACGCTCGAACCCTGTCGCATTCTGGTGCCGGGCTGTGGCGCGGGGCATGAGGTTTTGCATCTGGCGGCTGCAGGGTTTGAAGTCACCGCGTTGGACTACGCGGAGCAGGCCGTCGCCCTGGTGACCGAGCGCTTGCAGAAACAGGGTTTGAGCGCGACCGTTTTGCAAGCCGACGTGCGGCAATGGGACGCCCCGCAACCGTTTGACGCCATCTGGGAGCAAACCTGCCTGTGCGCGCTTTACCCGGACGATTGGATGGCTTACGCCAATCGGCTGCATCACTGGCTGGCACCACATGGGCGGCTCTTCGCCCTGTTCATGCAGACCGCAAAACCCGGCGCAGAGGAAGGGTGGATACAGGGCCCGCCCTATCACTGCGACATTCTGGCCATGCGCGCAGTATTTCCTTCCACACGATGGCAGTGGCCCAAGCCGCCCTACCCGCGCGTTCCGCACCCCGGCGGTTCGGCCGAACTGGCGCTCGTGCTCTCCCCAGTCGTATCAGACGCGCGGAAATAATCGGCCATGCCGTTCGATCTGGGCAGCGCGGCAGGTCGCCGCTTGAGCAGCGATTTTTCCGACGTTTTGGCGTTCAAACAACGAAACTCCCAAGCCCGCAGTTTGTCCGCATCGAGAATTTCCACCCCGCCATACCGCAGATGCAGCACACCGTCCGCCTCCAGGCGCTGAAAGGCCTGATTCACCCGCTGGCGCGACAAATGACAAAGCTGGCCGATTTCTGACTGGGTGACTTTCAGCGCGTCGCCATTCGCGCCGGCAAGCGGGTGAAACAAATGCCGCAGGGTTCGGGCGACAATCGATTCAGCACCGCTTTGCTGATCGTCCAGCGCCTGCAAGGTCATCAGTTCGAGGCGGTCGTTGAGTTGCTGCAGCAAATAATGGTTGAAGGCAATATTGCGCTCCAGCAACCAGAGAAAAGTTTCGCGCGGCACCAGCGCCAATTCGCAAGTGCGTATGGCTTGGGCCTGATAGCGCCACACCCCCAGTCGCATCAGCGTTCCTTCGCCGAACCAACCGCCAGCCCCCACGCCGGAATAAACCAACGGTTTGCCGCTGGTCGTTGTCACGGTAAATTTCGCAAGCCCCGACATCAAGCCGATCCAATGCTGGGCCGTTTCGCCCAGAGGCTGCAGCGCCTGCCCTGCTGGCACGCTCTGGTAGCCCACTTCCGAAGCCACACGGACCTTTTCTACTGGCTGCAAACGCTCCCACCAGCCGCTGCGGGCTGCCCAGATTGGCGTTTTAGAGTCGTTCATGCACATGTTTCCTGGCTCAGGCTCTATGCTCGCGATTTTTTGCCGTCACTCGTATGACTGCGTGTAAATATCATGACTTAACGCAATGCATCGTTGAGAGCGTCCCGCGGGGTGTTGCGCTTCGCACTTGAAACCGCCCCCATAAAAAAACCGGGTCATCCCCGGTTTTTATGTTGCGAGCCTCACTCGCAACATGCAGGCAAAGCGCCGTGCTGTATTCAGATCAGGAAAGATTCCTTGCTTTTGCCGCTGTCCACCGCGCTTTGAAGCCAGCGCGGCATTTTTCCGCGACCAGTCCAAGTTTCGCCCGTCTGCGCGTTGCGATATTTCGGCGCGACCGTCGATCCCTTGGAAGACGCCCCGCCACGACGCGAACCGAGATCGGCCAAGGTAATACCGTATTCATCCATTTTGGCGCGAATATCGCTCACCACGGCAGCAATCTCTGCCTTGCGTTGCGTTTCAGCCTGCTGTTTGAGGGCTTCAATCTGTGACTGCAATTCTTTATACGTTGCCATGAGCACCTTCTCCTGTGTTGAAAGTTAAAACCAGAATCATCATACGATAAAACAAAAAATAAAAAAGCCCACACAAGGCGGGCTCATTCATAAGCACTGGAATGCTTCAATCCATCATTCGATGGCCTTGGTGATATCTTCCACAACCTTCTTGGCATCGCCGAAGACCATCATGGTTTTGTCCATGTAAAACAGTTCGTTATCCAGGCCCGCATACCCTGCAGCCATCGAACGTTTGTTCACGATCACGGTTTTTGCCTTGTAAGCCTCAAGAATCGGCATACCGGCAATCGGTGATTTTGGATCGGTCTTCGCCGAAGGATTGACCACGTCATTGGCGCCAAGAATCACGGCGACATCAGCTTGCCCGAACTCTGGGTTGATATCGTCCATTTCGAAAACCTGGTCGTAGGGCACCTCCGCCTCGGCAAGCAGCACATTCATATGGCCCGGCATGCGGCCAGCCACAGGATGAATCGCATATTTCACATTCACGCCGCGCTCGGTGAGTTTCTGCGCCAGTTCCTTGACCGCATGCTGCGCGCGGGCCACGGCCAAACCGTAACCGGGCACGATGATGACTGTTTCGGCATTGGACAAGAGAAACGCGGCGTCATCCGGGCTGCCCGATTTCACCGGGCGTTGCTGCACCGCTGCGGCGGTTGTGGAAGACTCGGCGCCAAACCCGCCCAGAATCACGCTGATGAAAGACCGGTTCATCGCCTTGCACATGATGTAGCTCAGAATCGCACCGGAAGATCCGACCAATGAACCGGCGATGATGAGCATATTGTTTTCGAGCGAAAAACCAATGCCAGCCGCAGCCCAACCGGAATAGCTGTTGAGCATCGACACGACCACGGGCATATCGGCGCCGCCGATGGGAATAATCATCAGTACGCCCAACACGAAGGCCAACGCCATCATGATGAGAAAGGGTGTCCACGCCGCCGTAGCCCAGAACCAAAGACCAAAAGCGATAGCCGCCAGAAAAATAATCAGGTTGAGCCAATGCTGCCCGGTAAACCGCACGGGCGCGCCCTGGAACAGGCGGAATTTATAGCGCCCAGCGAGTTTGCCAAAGGCGATGACCGAGCCGCTGAAGGTAATGGCGCCCACGACCGTGCCGATGAAAAGCTCGATACGGTTCCCCGGAGGCAGCGGGTCACCTGCAGCTTGAACGATGCCGAAGGCGTGGGGCTCGGCGACTTCGGCCACGGCGATACACACTGCGGCCAGACCGATCATGCTGTGCATGAAAGCCACCAGCTCGGGCATTTTGGTCATTTCGACGCGGTTGGCCATAAAAGCGCCAATGCCGCCGCCGACCACCAGCCCGAGTAGCACATATCCGAGACCAAGCGCCCCGGCATCGCCGCCCACCTTGATAATCAAGGCGACTGTGGTGAAGACGGCGATGACCATACCTGTCATGCCGAACACATTTCCGCGCCGGCTGGTCGTTGGGTGCGACAAGCCTTTGAGCGCTTGAATGAAAAAGACCGCTGCGAGCAAATACAGCAGGGTCACGAGATTCATGCTGAGTGTCATAAATTGAGTCCTTGATGCTGCGCGTCACCTGCCGCGGTTCGAAACAGATCGGTGCGACATCTGTTGGCGAAGCGGTAACGTCAGGTATCTATTGGGGTGTGATTTAGCTCTTGCCGGCTGTTTTCTTTTTGAACATGGCCAGCATGCGCCGCGTCACGAGAAAGCCGCCGAATACATTGACCGCGGCCAGCGCAACCGCGAGGGTTCCCATGATTTTGCCCAGAGGCGTCACGGTCAACGCGGCGGCCAGCATGGCGCCCACGATGATGATGGCGGATATGGCGTTGGTCACCGCCATCAGCGGGGTATGCAAAGCCGGGGTGACATTCCAGACCACGTGGTAGCCCACATAGATTGCCAAAACAAAAATAGTGAAATTGATCACCAGAGGAGAGATTTCATGCATGGCTCAGTCCTTTTTCAGGATGAAAATCATTGACAGAGTGAAAAATCAGGCCGTCTTGCGCAGCAACTGTCCATCGCGGCACATCAGGCAGGCGGCGACGATGTCGTCTTCCATATTCACCACAAAGCCCTTTTCCTTGTCGAACACCAGTTTCAGAAAATCGAGCACATTGCGCGCGTATAGAGCCGATGCATCGGCGGCCACGAGAGCGGGGAGATTGGTTTCTCCCACCAGGGTAACGCCATGCTTGACCACGGTTTTGCCAGCTTCGGTCAAAGGGCAGTTGCCGCCCTGCGCTGCGGCCATGTCGATAATCACGGAGCCCGGTTTCATCGACTTGACCATTTCCTCGGTAATCAGCACCGGCGCCCGGCGGCCCGGAATCAGCGCTGTGGAAATAACAACATTGGCCTGCTTGACCCGCTCGGCAACAAGGGCGGATTGCCGCTGCATCCAACTGGCGGGCATCGGACGGGCATAACCGCCGACACCTTGGGCAATATCGCGCTCTTCATCGGTCTCGAAGGGCACGTCGATGAACTTCGCGCCCAGCGACTCGATCTGTTCTTTGACCGCAGGGCGCACGTCCGAAGCCTCGATCACCGCGCCCAAACGTTTTGCCGTGGCAATGGCCTGCAAACCCGCCACTCCGGCGCCCAAAATCACCACGCGCGCGGCCTTGACCGTGCCCGCAGCCGTCATCAGCATGGGCATGAAACGCTGGTAAAGGTTGGCCGCCAATATGACGGCCTTGTAACCGCCGATATTGGCCTGGCTGGACAATACGTCCATGCTCTGCGCACGCGAAGTACGCGGCGCCGCTTCGAGCGCAAACGCCGTCAGGCCCGCGTCGGTCATGGCCTGCAAGCCTTCAGCGTTGAACGGGTCGAGCATGCCGACCAACACAGTGCCGGGCTTCATCAGCCCGAGTTCCTCGGCTGTGGGGGGCCTGACCTTGAGCACCATATCGGCCGCAAAGGCCTCGGTGCGATCACCGATGGTGGCGCCCACGGCGATGTAATCTGCGTCGGGGGCGTCAGCGCGCAGGCCAGCATCGGCTTGCATCACCACGGTGTGCCCCTGGGCAATCAATTTTTTGACTGTTTCCGGTGTTGCTGCAACACGGGCTTCGCCGGCCAAAGTTTCCGCCGGAATGCCGATACGCATGGAGTCTCTCCTTTGAAGTCTGCTTTATCGGGGTCTGAACGCAGCACGAACACGAGATCGTTTCAGCCCCACTCAGTCGGAACAAATCTGCTTGCCTAAGCAATAGATCCAAGCGCAGCATTATCCCGCGTTTTCCCTAAGATTGCTGCAGCGCAAATTACGTACATCAGGAAATCTCTTTTGCTTTTTTTAATATTTTGCATCAAGCCCTATTTCTATTTCTTGCATTCTTGCCGCCATGCGATTTGATCCCTCTGCGCGTCCTCGCGTCACCGTTGCCGCCATCGTCGAACAGGACGGTCGTTTTCTGCTCGTCGAAGAGCAGACGGCGGGTGGCTTGCGCCTGAACCAGCCCGCAGGCCATCTGGAAGTGGGTGAAAGCCCGCTACAGGGCGCGGTACGTGAAGCACTGGAAGAAACCGGCCGGGTGTTCGTCCCCACCGGCCTGGTGGGCGTGTATCTCTCGCGCTCCCAGCGTCAAACGGCCAGCGGTCATCAGGACGTGAGCTATCTGCGACTCGCGTTCTGCGGCGAAGTCTCCGCTGCAGACCCTGGGCGCGCGCTGGACGAGGGCATCGTGCGCACGTTGTGGATGGACTTCGACGCCCTGCGCGCCAGTGCCAGCCGTCATCGCAGCCCGCTGGTTTTGCGCTGCGTCGAGGATTACTTGCGGGGGCAGCGCTACCCCCTGGAACTGATCGCCACCGACCCGAGTGTGTTCGGTTGAGCCCAGCCTTCTTTCTACAATTTGCGCATGACATCTTCTTCTCGCGGCACCGTTGTGGTCGGGCTTTCCGGCGGGGTCGATTCCTCCGTTTCCGCCTGGCTGCTCAAACAGCAGGGCTACACGGTCGTTGGCCTGTTCATGAAAAACTGGGAAGACGACGATGACAGCGAATACTGCTCCACGCGTCAAGACTGGCTCGACGCCGCGAGCGTGGCCGACCGCATCGGCATCGACATCGAGGCGGTGAATTTCGCCGCGGAATACAAAGAGCGGGTGTTTGCCGATTTCCTGCGCGAATATGCCGCCGGACGCACGCCCAACCCGGACGTGTTGTGCAACGCCGAGATCAAGTTCAAGGCCTTTCTCGACCATGCCATGCGCCTGGGCGCAGACCGCATCGCCACCGGACATTACGCGCGGGTGCGTGAGACCGACCACGGCTTCGAGCTGCTCCGCGGGCTGGACGCCTCGAAAGACCAGAGCTACTTTCTGCACCGCCTCAATCAGGCGCAACTTGCGCGCACGCTGTTTCCGGTGGGCGAGCTGAACAAGACCGAAGTGCGCAAAGTGGCCGAAGCGATAGGCCTGCACAACGCCCGCAAAAAAGACTCCACCGGCATCTGCTTCATCGGCGAGCGCCCGTTTCGCGACTTTCTCAGCCGCTACCTGCCCACGCAACCCGGCGCGATGAAAACCCCGGAGGGCAAGACGGTAGGCCAGCATCTGGGACTGGCGTTCTACACCCTCGGACAGCGCAAAGGCATCGGCCTGGGGGGAAGCAAGAGCAGCAACGGCGAGCCCTGGTTCGTGGCCGGAAAAGATCTGGAACGCAATCAACTCATCGTGGCACAAGGCCACGATCATCCGCTGCTGCTAAGCCACACGCTGCAGGCGCTGTCGGCCAGTTGGGTGTCGGGCACGGCGCCCGCTGAAGGAGCCTGTGGCTA
>ERZ795032.1742-NODE-1742-length-14040-cov-200.930854_pt1 | contig 14040 bp, 14 predicted proteins | sample MGYA00375124_ERZ795032 | MGnify/ENA primary metagenome ERZ795032 (study PRJEB30167, sample SAMN05720154) | activated sludge metagenome | isolation source: Anaerobic digester | place: China | collected 2015-12-16 ...
TTTATTTGGTAGCGGGGAGAGGATTTGAACCTCTGACCTTTGGGTTATGAGCCCATTAATCATATCTTGCTACCATTATCATTAAATATCACTTGAAATAATTTCTCTTAATTATTATAATACTTGCACGCTTGAACTTTGGGTTTGAAATAATCCAAAATCATCGAATTTCATTTTTAGTGGTAGCAGGATGGTAGCACGGAGAAAAAAACATCCTTTGACCTTTGGGTTTTTTGAGCTTTTCCGTGCTACCAAAAAGCTACCAGACGGGGGATAAAATGGCAAATAAAAGAGAGTCAACAAAGTTTCCGGGAGTCTATCAGAGGAACCTTGAAACCAACGGCAATAAAAAAGATATTGCTTTTGATATTGCCTATCGACATGAAGGCCGAAAGATTTTTGAACGTGTTGGCAAACTATCTGAAGGATACAGCGCAAAACTTGCGGCTGATGTTCGCTCAGAACGTATCCGGTCTAAGCGTCATGGCGAAGAATTACCTTATCAGAAAAAGCAAGCTATCACGTTTCAAAAACTGGCCGACAAATATTTAAAATGGTCATCGGAGAATAAGAGCCGGGCCGGAATTGACGATAAAAGCCGATATGAAAATCATTTAAAAGCACGTTTTGATAATAAACGCCTTGATGAGATAGTGCCGCTTGATCTTGAAAGACTGAAATCAGAAATGGCAAAAACCAAAATTGCACCAAAAACAATTTCTCATTGTTTGGCTTTGATCCGGGCCATGTATAATAAAGCTACTGAATGGAATATTTATCAAGGTGAAAATCCTGTTAAAAAAATAAAAATGCCTACCCTGCAAAATGCAAGAGACCGTTTTCTTTCGATGGAAGAAGCAGAATTGCTTTTAAAGGAACTGAAACGGAATCATCAAATCAAAAATGAATATAAGGAACTTAAAGACACAAAGCTGCATGACATTGCTTTGCTTTCACTTCAAACAGGTGCGCGGGCCGGTGAAATTTTCAATCTTAAAGGTCAAGATATTGATTTAAAAAACGAACTGATAACGTTACGCGACACAAAAAACACAGAAACGCGATATGCACCCATGACAAAAGAAGTAAAATTAATGCTGAAAAGCAGGATGCCAGAAGACGGCGGCGCTTATGTCTTCACTGATAAAGACGGTAAAAAAATCAAGGAAATATCAAACGCTTTTCAGAGAATTGTTGACCGGATAGGATTTAATGCCGGTGTTAATGATTCCCGGCAAAGAGTTGTTTTTCATACGTGCAGACACACTTTTGCAAGCTGGCTGGCTATCCAGGGCACCCCTCTTTATACGATAGCAAAGTTGATGGGACACAAGAGCATTGCCATGAGTGAGCGTTATGCACATTTAAGCCCGGATCATAAGAAAGATGCTGTCAATGGTTTAGCGGCGGCATTAAAAAAGCACAAAGGTAATGTTGTTGAAATTAAGGCGGAGGAATAGAAAATGAAAGCAAAGTTACTTGAATTGGGCCTGTCTGAAAATGTAGTTAATGAAATACTGAATCTCTTTGACACACATGAAAAGACAGTCAAACGATACAGTAAACCAAAAGGCCGCATTGCGTTTGATGACAACATGAAAGAAATCGAATCTTTAAGTAACAAACTTCGGAAGAAACTTGATAAACTTTCCATTTTTGAACAGCAGCTTTTGAATCGGTATTGTTCACCTAAGCTCTTTGATTTGAAGACGGGTTTGATCCGCTTATCATTCTCTTGCAAAGAGTCAAGAAAAACGAAAACGAAGTTTAGCAAAAAAGAGCCGTTTATGATCACCTTAACCAGTGATTTATGCAAATTATTAGAAGCTCACGGTATAAACGTCAAAATATATCGAAACAACATATTGTGCCGCGTTTTAGATATACTGCTTGATGAGCAAGAAGATAGCGAGCGGAGTTTCAATCTACTGCGGCAATCTTTTAAACCTTAATTATTACCTTCCATTAATTCACTTCAAAATGATGTAAATTCAACATTCAAAAAAGTGAACTTCTTACACTATTATTAATTACATTAACCATTTATCATAAGCCACAATTAAAAATCAGAAAGGAACATGGCTTATGATAATTGAATCAATTGCACTTTCCCCAAAAGACGTCATAGAGCGCTATCCAGTTTTGGGATGTGAAGGCAGTCTGGCAAATATGCGCTGTCAAAAGCGTGGCCCGAAATTCTACAAAGTTTCCCGGAAAATCGTTTACCGACCTGAAGACATCGAAGCTTATCTTTTTCAAAATCCCGTTTTGACAATTGACAGTGTGGAGGTGAACTCATGACCCCAAAGGAAACGCTTGAGAGAAAAGCTTTACTTCACGATCAGGCGGCGCAAGTTCTCAGGGAAGATGCCGACCGCCATGAATCCGAAGCCAAACGGTTACGGGAAAAGGCGGAGTTTTTGAGGGAGTCGGAAAAATGATCGGGCAAGCGCCTAACATCCTGGACGTAATGAAAAGCGAAGATGTCTTTCTCCGCAAAACAGGGCGAACCTACCGGGGCAAATGTCCAATACACGACGGAACGTCCAGTGGATCATTAACCGTTTATCCTGATTCGCAAAGCTGGTTTTGCTGGGGATGCGGTGAAGGCGGAGACGCTATTGACTTTATCCAAAAGAAACACGGAGTAGGTTTTAAAGATGCTCTGGCAATCCTGGGGATTCGCAAAGGCAAGCCGAATCCAATTGATCCGGCAAAAGAAAAACGGCGGCAGCTACTAAAGGCTTTTGAATGTTGGCGGCGGCAATATTATTGCCAGCTCTGTAACCAATTAATTGACATTCACAATCTTAGAATCAAAGCAGAGAGAAGAAAGCCATTGCCGGAAGCTTTGGCTTTTTGGTTGGCTGAAAAATTAGGACAGATACCATTGATTAAATGGCAGTTAGATATTCTTTCCGGGAATGATGAACAGGCAAAATTAAACCTGTTCAAAGGAATGATTGAGTAATGGACAATCTTGCAGCAGAGCTTGAAGCCTACGAAGATAAGTTAAAGCCGTTCATGGCCGGCGCCGCAAATGGCGAGGCCTCAAAGCCGAGCCATAATAATAATATATTAATAAATAATATATATAAGGGAAATGACGACAACTTGACGACAAGCGGCGAATTTCTCTCTTTGAACCGGCGCGAAAATGATTTTAAAAATATTATAACGAGCTTGATAAAAGGCGGATTTTCAGAAAAAGAAACTGTTAAACTTATTGAATATATTATGCTTTCATGCGGTGATAAACCGGATCATAAATTGATTTCAGAGTCCATAACTTATGCAAGAAGTTCAACTTCCAAACGTGAAAGAAACCTTGCTCAAGAAATAAGAGAATGGATTTGTCTACAGGATGGCTACATTTCGTCTACAGAAGTCTATAACTGTCTACAAGTGTCTACAAGGGAAGAAAAAAAGAATGTTTCTATAATTCTCAAGCGTCTATCTAATGAAGGATTAATCGAAAAATATGGTGAAAAAGCAGGTGTTTACAGGCGTATTGATCGAGAAATGGAATTCATGGATTTTGAGAATGCAGACCTTGATAACACCATTGATTTAAGTCTTCCCCTTGGCATTCATTTAAAAACAAAGGCATTCCCAAAATGGACGGGCATTGTCGCGGGTGTATCCGGCATGGGCAAAACTCTTTTCTGCTTTAATGCCATTGCGGAAATGATGGGCCGATTTCCTATTTATTATTTTAACAGTGAGATAGGACCGGAAGCACTCAAGATGAAATTATCATATTTTCCTATTCCAATATCCGATTGGGCAAAGAATATGAAAGTAGTTGATAAATGGAGCTTCAACAATATTGCAGACAAGATACAGCCGGATGCTTTCAATGTAATTGATTACTTGGAACCTGAAGGGGAAAAAGCCTTTAATATTCATGGTGTTATCAGTGATATTATTAAACGATTAAATAAAGGTTTTGCTCTTATCGCTATACAAAAGAAACCGGGCGCAACAATGGGAACGGGCGGAGTCTATTCAATAAAAGCGGCTTCTTTGGCTCTTGCTCTTGATTGGGGAAAGATTGAGATCGTTAAGAATAGATTCCGTGAGGCAGACCCTTTTCCTTCATTGAACAAGATTAATTTTGAAGTTCATCAAGGGCACAAATTCGTGAAGCAAGGGAGCTGGTATAAATGAACAAACCGCGTAAATACTGCAAAGCATATCCATGCTCTAATCTTGCTGAACCGGGAAGCGCCTATTGTGCCGAACATAAACCAGCGGCACCCACAAAAGAAACTGACCCGTTTTACTTATCAGTTCAGTGGCGGCGCTTTCGGAACTTCTATATAGGCAAGCATCCATTATGCGAACAGTGTGAACGTGAAGGACGTTTAACCCTTGCCGCAACGATTGACCATATTGTCGAGCTGAAGGACGGCGGGAAGAGATTAGCAGAAGAAAACGCCATGGCTTTATGTTGGAAGTGTCACGCACGCAAAACAGCAGACGAAAGAAGCAAGCGGAAAAATCATCAGGAATCCTGCGGAAATAACCGCATGTCCAGCCAAATTGTGAGTAAGTTTTAATTATGGGAGCTAGAGGGCCAAAATCAGCAGCCGTTAAATCGGCCAATACAAGAAGACGAAGCCGGGCAAAACGACCGCCTTGGGATAGAAAAAAGTATTCCAGAGCCGAAAAGGTTATTGCCTTTTGTGAGTCGTTGCCTATTACCGCCGGAATGCACGCCGGGCGCAAGTTGGTTCTTCGTGACTGGCAAAAAGAAATCATTCAAGCGATTTATGCCGTTGATGAAACTGGAAAAAGAAAAATCCGCACTGCATTGATTACCCTACCCCGAAAAAATGGGAAATCCTCTTTGATTGCGGCCCTTGCATTGTGTCATCTTTTAGGCCCGGAATCAGAATCACGCGGCCAGGTAATGAGCGCTGCAGCGGATAGAGAACAGGCAGCGATCATCTACCGAGAAATGGAAGCAATAATTTTGTCAATTCCCGAATTTGCAGAGCGTTGCCATATTCAAAGTTTCCATAGGACAATCACGGACACAGTAACAGGCAGCACTTACAATGCAATGAGTTCAGATGCAAGGAAAGCACACGGTTTAAGTCCCTCAATGGTGGTCTATGATGAACTTGCACAGAGTAAAGACAGAGAACTTTATGACAACTTATCTACAGGAACCGGCGCAAGGAAAGAGCCGTTAATGGTAATAATCGGCACGCAGAGCGCAGACCCGAATCATATCATGTCTGAACTTGTGGACTATGCCCTGGCAATTAAAGACGGCACCTTGCCGGATGATCCTACTTTTTACGGGTGTGTTTATGCGGCCCCGAATGACTGCGATCCGTGGGACGAAAAAGTCTGGTTTGACTGCAATCCGGCGCTTGATGATTTTAGAAGCCTGGAAGAAATGCGGATTTTCGCAGAACAGGCAAAGAAAATACCGGCAAAAGAATCTGTATTCAAAAATCTTTATTTGAACATGAGAGTTGATGCGGCGGCGAAATGGATAGGAACAGCGGATTTTGAGGCGTGCGTGGGTGCAATACCGGATTTATCAGGCCGGGAGTGTTACGCCGGATTAGATTTGAGCAGCACACAAGATTTAAGCGCCTTGTCTCTTTGCTTCGTGCCTATGGAAGAAAACGAACCTTTTTATACTCTGCATTATGCGTTTTGCCCGGAGAACGCCATTAAAACCCGTTCAAAAGCCGACAGGGTGCCGTATGACTTGTGGAATCGGCAAGGTTATATCGAGGCAACACCGGGGGTCGTCGTTGATTATGGCTATATCCTGCGGCGAATTGAGGCAATAGGAAAGCAATTCAACCTTAAAGCGATACTTTTTGACCGATGGGGAGCAACAAAAATCATTAAAGACCTGGAAGACATGGGTTTGACAGTTTTGGAATTCGGGCAAGGATTTGCAAGTTTTACGGGGCCTTCAAAGGAAATGGAAAAACTTATTTTGTCACGAAAGATTATATTTCCCGATAATCCGGCGCTTAAGTGGTGTTTCGGAAACGTGATTGTTGAAACCGATCCTGCAGGAAATATCAAACCGTCAAAGAAACGCAGCCGGGAAAAAATAGACATGGTTGTAAGCTCGATAATGGCCCTTGATGGGGCACTACGAAATCAAAAAAAGGAGGTTACGCCTTCAATAGCGTGGATTTGATGCTTTAAGCATCTTTTAAAAACAGGCGGGCAAGGGATTAGCTACCCCGAACCTATACAAATTAAGGGCAATTACGGTGCCGTAATCATCGTAGTTTGCCCTTTTTTTGTGCCTGAAAACTTAAACAAGCGAGGTTTTTAAATGCAAAAACGAACTTTTGAAATTGATGTTGGAAGTATCCGGGCGGAGTCCCGGACTGTCCAGGCAAGCTTAAGCAGTGAATTCCCGGTGCAGAGGTACGACGGGGAGGAAATCTTGAGACACACGCCTGAAGCCGTAGACTTGAGCCGGGCACCATTGCCGCTACTGAGGGCACACGACAACACATCATTGCCGGTGGGCGTTGTGGAAGGGCTGGCCGTCAGTGACGGCAAGTTAAAGGGAACAATCAGGCTTTCAGCAAATGAAGACGGTCTTTGGCGGGATATTCAAGACGGCATTCTCAGGAATCTGTCAATCGGTTATCGAATCATTGAGAAACAGAAAACTAAACGCGGATTTATTGCAACAAAGTGGATGCCTTTTGAGTGTTCACTTGTAGCGGCACCGGCAGACAATACCATCGGCATAGGCCGAAATTATAAAAGCGTTACCACTGGTAACAAAGGAGAAAACAAAAAAATGGATAGAAACGACATTTTAAAAAGCAAAAAAGCAGCAGTTGAGGAAATGGCAGAGCTGGCAAAGTCCGGCGAAAATGCGGAACGCATGGAAGAACTAAAAGGCGAAATTCGGGCATTTGACAGCAGACTGGAAGCGCTGGACATGGCGGACAAAGCAAAGAAGGATCAAAAAACCTTTACCCCGGACGTTAAAAAAGAAAACCGTTCGATCATTGAAGTAGTGGGCGGGCCGGCTACTAATCGCACTTATGCCGGAATGTTTAACCAGGGCCGGGCACTGGAAGTTGATGACGATGCAATCAGAGCTTTCCGGGCAAGTATGGTTGAAGGATCAACGGCAGGGTTTAGCGTACCGGAACCTTTAGCCGCTCAATGGCTGGATGCTTCTATAGAGTCTGAAATTATCCGCCCGCGTGCTACCGTGTGGCCGATGGAATCAGCGACCCGCAAAGCAATAGGCTGGGATACTGCGGATCAGTCAAGCGGCATTCTTTTCGGTGGTTTTAAAATGGAATTCCTTGCCGAAAAAGGAACCGGAAATAAACAGACCGGCAAACTGCGTGCAATCCAGCTTGCAGCGAAAAAAGGAGCAATCTTTGTTGACACTTCGTCCGAGTTGATCGAGGACGGCATGGGCTTTGAAGCTCAGTTGGATATGGCCATGAGGACATCCATAGGCTACGGCATGGATGATTATTTCATTAACGGAACTGGTGCCGGCCAGCCGTTGGGAATCAGAAACGACCCTGCAAAGATCACCATTGCCAAAGAAACAGGTCAGGTAGCAGGTACAATCCTTTATGAAAATCTTTGTAAAATGTTTGCCCGGATGTACCCGGCAGGCCGCAAGCGTGCTATTTGGCTTATAAATGACACTGCAATACCGCAGCTTTTAACGCTCAACGTAGCCGTTGGGACGGGCGGTTCAGTCGTCCCGGTTATGTCCGAAAGCAATGGTGAATTCAGAATTTTAACCAGGCCCGTAATTTTTACAAGCCATATGCCGAAGCTTGGGGATGCCGATGATGTTACATTTGTGGATTTATCGCAATATGCGGTCAGCATTCGTAGAGGTTTAAAGCTGGAAAAATCCAATATACCTGGGTGGACACAGGATTTAATGAGCTATCGGGTATTGTTGAGATTTGACGGGCAAGGCACCTGGAATGCTCCTATAACTCCGAAAAATGGCGACACCTTGTCATGGTGTGTCGGCTTAGCGGAAAGAGCTTTATAATCAACCATAGGGCGGGCTTCGGCCCGTCCTTAACCATAAGGATAGAAAAATGAACTTTAGATTTCCTTTTTTTAAAAAACGATCCTGGGCGAACCTTGATGCTTTTGAAGGCCGGGAAACATCAAGCGGAATTCATATAAATGAAACGGTGGCGCTGGGCATTCCTGCGGTTTACGCCTGTATCCGTGTCTTAAGCGAGGCTATAGCTTCATTGCCACTGATTACATATGAACGCTTTACCAATGGCGACAAAGATCGAGCAAGGGACTTTTCCCTTTTCCGTTTACTGCATGATGCACCTAATCCCCTAATGACGTCTTTCGAGTTGCGAGAATTGCTTGTAGGGCATTTATGCTTAAGAGGTAATGCCTACTGCTACATAGAACGCGATCAAGGCGAAATTGTGGCATTATGGCCATTACACCCGGATAAGGTAACAATTGAAGTATCAGGCCGGGAGCTTGTCTATAAGCACCAAAATAACGGAGTTGAAAAAGTCTATTCAATGGTGGATATTCTGCATATCCGGGGATTATCAGCAGACGGGATCACCGGCTATTCACCTTTGAATTTGCTTCGTGATTCTTTCGGTCATTGCAAAGCTGTTCAAGAATATTCCAGCAGCTATTTTCGGAATGATGCTTCACCAGGCGGGATTTTAACTTCGCCGGGTGCCCTTAGTGGGCAAGCCGTATCGAATTTAAGGCAAGCATGGGAAGGCGGGCACAGCGGAAAAGGTAAGCATCACAGGGTTGCAATCATGGATAACGGCTTGCAGTGGCAATCAATAGGAATATCGCCGCAGGATTCGCAGTTGATAGAGTCCCAAAAGTTCAGCGTTGTAGAAATTGCCAGAGTCTTCAGAGTGCCGCTTAATCTGATAATGGATTACGAAAGAAGCACCTATTCCAATGTGACTGAACAGAATAGAAGCTTTTTAACTCACACCTTGCAGCCGTGGCTTACCCGGATCGAACAGGCAATGTCTAAAGCTCTTTTGACGGAATCCGAAAAGGAGAAATATCTCATTGAACATCTTACGCAAGGATTCTTAAGGGCGGATACCAAAACCCGTTATGAAAGCTATAAGATTGCCATTGAGAGCGGTTTTATGACCCTGAACGAAGTCCGGCAGCTTGAGAATATGAACGCTTTGCCTGAGCCAAAACTTTAAGGAATAGGTGTAAGTATGGAAAAGCTTTGTGATAATTGCGACAACCGAGAACATTGTCAGACACCTTGTAAAGCCGTTAATGCTATTCTCTGGGAAGATAATCACGTAATGGAAAAGCATTATCAAGATGCAATCGTTGTTTTTCCTGGTAGTGGGAAAGAGCGGCATTTTTCAGAGCTGACAGACAAACAGCTTGATGAAATATCCGAGGTAGATGTTATTCCGTGGAGTAGCGGCGATACAAATTTAAGGAAAACAGCGGTATTTATTGAGCGTTTCTTTAATAAAGTGCCCTGTAAAGAACTTGCTGAAAGATTCAGAGTCAAAGAAAATACTATTGTTTGCATGTACAAAAACGCCGTTGAGGAAATGGAACGGATCATTACTGCCTTGGATGCCCGGAAAGAAGGAATCAAGGCTTTAAAGCCGGGCAAGTTCACAGAGGATCAAAAGTTTTTTCTATTATCTCACGTTTTCGGATTCAGCCAGGAAGAAGTTGCCCGGATGTTTAAACAGGATCGAAACAGAGTGAATATGAAGGTTAAGCGAATGGCCGACAAATACGAGGCGCTTTTTTCCGGGCAGAATATTCCGCCAATTGGCGAAAAAGAAGAAATTCCTATTGACGATCCGCCTATTCCGGCAAAACTGACACGGGCCGATATTTCCACAATGGTGGAAAACTACGTTGACCAGGGATTATCTCACCGGCAGGCATTTAAACGCATTGCTGAGCGATACGGCGAAGTAGTTGGGCGGAAAGTGAGCCCACGCGGGATTGAGTCAAGGTATTATAAAGCAATGAAAAAGCCGGTTAAATCGGTTTATGACGGGCTTTCTAAAGAGGAAATGGTAAAGAGGATTACCGGGCAGTAAAAACGAATAATATCAAACTTAGGGCGGGTGTGAAAGCATTCGCCTTTTTTTATTTGTGGTAGCAGGATGGTAGCACGGAAAACAGCAGACATAAAAACAGGGGCCAGACAATCCGTCTAAACCCCTGTTTTTATTGCATTTATTTGGTAGCGGGGGAAGGATTTGAACCTTCGACCTTTGGGTTATGAGCCCAACGAGCTACCTAGCTGCTCCACCCCGCGATATTACCGGATATTTAAGAACTTTTAATTTAAACCATTATCTCCAATATTTGTCAAGGAATTATTTAATTAATTTGCCGTGTTAAATTCGAGCTCGATTTGTCGTTATTCCGTTATATATCCCATCAGGCGGTATATCAGCTTGGCCGCCATAAAATCCGGGGCAACGATGCCGGGAATCGGCGCCAGTTCCACAACATCAAAACCGCGAATCCGGCATGATCGTGAAACAGCTTTCAGCAATTGCAGAACATTTTTCCAGTAAATCCCGCCGGGCTCAGGCGTTCCCGTCGCCGGCATGATGGATGGGTCAAAGACATCAAGATCAATGCTGATATAAACGTCGCCGCTTAAGTCCTTGCAAATCGTCTGGCACCAATCCTTATTTTCCAGGACAAAGTCCGCCGAATACGACTTTACCTTGCTTGCCGGCAGAAAATCGCCTTCTTCTTTGCTCATACTTCGTATTCCTACCTGAACAAGCGGACAAATCTCGGAAATTCTTCGCGCCACGGAGGCATGACTGAACGGACTTCCCTGATAGCTGTCGCGCAGATCGGCATGAGCATCGAATTGCAGCACCATCAGTTCCGGATATTTTTCTTTGACGGCGTCAACGGCGCCGAAGCTGATGCTGTGTTCGCCGCCCAGCATCACGGGTATCTTCTCCATCGCTGCGATTTTGGCAATTTTCCTGCGCACGGCGCTGACCATTTGCCGGGGACCGCGTGCATCAATGCTTAAAAATTCTATTGTATGAATTCCCGCCGTATATGTCTCTTTTTTCAGTTCTTCATCATATAGCTCCATATTTGTAGATGCTTCAATAATCGCGGCGGGCCCTCTGCGGCTTCCCGGCTGGTATGTCGAAGTAAGATCATAGGGGACGGGGACAACAACAAACAATGCATCACGCATTGAACACTCGGGATAAATTCCACCAAAATTCATTGATTAATCCTCACATTGTTTAATAATAAAAATTTGAATTTTATTTTTCTAAAAAATTTGTTCATTCCAGATTAACTTTTCCGATAATAACCAAGAACAAAATTTCTCTTTTCATAGTAGAGAAAAGAATAGTGACTTATCCAGTCACCCAAAGCTACAAATGTTTTCTTCTTTCCGTCCACCGTATAATGGCGCAGGACCGGTTTATGGCAATGACCGACAATAACAGCGTCATAACTCTCCTGAAACTTATCCACAGCAAAGGACAGCATCTTATCCACCAGTACGTCGCCGTCTTCCCGCGTCATCTCCTTGCTCGCTGTAGAGCTGAAGTTAGCTATAGTCCAGAGAACCCGCGCCGGAATGAAACGCTGAAAATGGTAAAACAGCCGGCTGCGCAAAATTTTCCGGAACAACAGATATGTCGAATTAGCCTTGTCCGCCGTATCTCCATGCCCGACCAGAGCGCGTATTTTGTCGAGTTTAACATCCGCCCATTCTTCAAAAACTTCCATCCCTAAAACATCATGAAAATATTCCCGCAGGAAAAAATCGTGGTTCCCTTCACCCAAATGGATGCGGATTCCGGCTTTTTGCAGCTCAATCAACTTATTAATGATCAGTATAAATTCCGGATTAATTTTATTTTTAGTGCAAAACCAGAAATCAAATAAATCCCCTGCAATATAAAGATCGTCAATGCGTGTTTTTCTGTCAGCACCTGTTTTGCAGTCGACGAGAAATAACCCGACCTTTCCATTTTTAATGTCCTCGAAAAAGTTTATCAGATATCCATAGCGTTCATCGGCGGCGCGTTTTAAATGAACATCAGAAATAAAGATTGCTTTCATTATCCGAAATCTAAAAGTTTATTTTACTCGTCCTTATCAGAAATTTACTGTTCAGGTCAACATCTGCATAGCTGAATTTAAATCAATTGATTCTTGTTATATCCGTTTTTTTTTGCTAGCTTGCAGCCAACCTTTACCATATTCCAATAAGTTTTGAAGGCGCAATAATGACAAAAGAAAAAGAAGCGATAAAACGAGCCAAAGAAGTTTTGAAAATTGAAGCTCAAAGTATTCTTAAATTGATTGATAAAGTCGACGACAATTTTTCCCGCGCCGTTGATTTAATTTACAAGTCGAAGGGCCGGGTAATTATCACCGGAATCGGCAAATCCGGTTTAATCGGCCACAAAATTGCCGCCACAATGACAAGCACAGGCACACAGGCCCTCTTTCTTCATCCGGTGGAAGGCATTCACGGTGATCTGGGCATCGTCACGAAAGAAGATGTTTTGCTGGCCATTTCCAACAGCGGGGAGACCAGGGAACTTATCCCCATTATCAGTTCTGTCCGCCACATCGGCGCCGCCGTTATCGCGTTTACCGGAAAGATGTCGTCGACTCTGGCCAAAGCAAGCGATATCACCATCGATGTTTCCGTCGAGAAAGAAGCCTGTCCCTTTGGCCTTGCTCCGACCTCCAGTTCGACGGCAACCCTGGCGATGGGCGATGCACTGGCCATCGCGCTCATCGACAAAAGGAAATTCCAGGAAAAAGATTTTTATAAATTTCATCCCGGAGGAAGCCTGGGTTCAAGGTTGAAAGCCACGGTGGGTGATGTCATGATTGTGGGCAAACAGATTCCGCAAGTGTTGACGGGAACAAGCACCCTCGAAGCGATTCAGGAAATTGACCGTAAGAATGTCGGGTTTGTTCTGGTCACTGACAATGAAAATAAACTCCTCGGAATTTTAACCGATGGCGATGTTCGCCGTCTGATCAGCAACGGCGTATCCCTGAAGGGGAAGACAATCGATGATTTTATGACTCGTCATCCAAAAACGATCGACGAAACCGCTTCTCTGGCCGAAACTATACAACATATGCAAAAAGATGAAATCACCGCCTTAGCCGTCATCAACAAGAAAAAAGAACTCAAGGGTTATCTCCATATGCATGATATTCTGGGCCGGGGAGGATCAATCGATATTTCCCTGAACTGCTAGCCCAAAGAAGAACGAGGTCCTTTTTCTTTTCTGGCCTTTATCAGCAATACCGTTGACAAGGCTCGGGGCATGATCAAGGCGTCAATCCATGCAAGACCTGCGTATAATTTGTTGCACCACTTAAACAGGCCGGTAAGCCAACCCAATTGTAAGTGTGCTTCCGGTTGATGCCTTTTTCGGGAGAATTCTTGAAAGACGGAAGCACACATCGTAACAAACAGCATGGTAATTTTTTCCAGCGGCCCCAGAACCTTTCGTATGTGAACGGGAGAAAAACCCGCTTCAGCTAAAAGAGAAATAATTTCCGGAACTTCATAACGGCGGTAATGCTCAACGAAACGGTCGTCATGGGTAAAATAAAAATGACGATGGGGAAAGGTGACAATCAATACGCCGCCCGGTTTTGTCACTCTTGCTATATTCATCAGAGCTTTCCTGTCGTCCTTAAGATGTTCCAGCACTTCTGAAGAAATGACATGAGAAAAAGACTGATCCTTAAAGGGCAGATTCATGGCGTCGGCGACGACATATCGCCCCTTTCCCTGTTCTTTCTTCAGCAACTCGAGAGCGGAGGCGGAAAGATCGGTATAAACCACATTATCCCATGAAGTCAGCACCGGGGAAATACCACTGCCGGTTTCAAGAACAACCTCTTTTTCTTCATCACGCATCGCCTTTTCAACAGCCCGCCTTCGGAGAAGGTAGTTGTACAGGTGATTTTTTAATGTAACGTACTTTGCGCTTGCGAAAAAATCCTGAAATCTAT
>ERZ795032.1744-NODE-1744-length-14028-cov-5.841909_pt1 | contig 14028 bp, 8 predicted proteins | sample MGYA00375124_ERZ795032 | MGnify/ENA primary metagenome ERZ795032 (study PRJEB30167, sample SAMN05720154) | activated sludge metagenome | isolation source: Anaerobic digester | place: China | collected 2015-12-16 ...
GCATGAGAATCACTTATAAATCACAAAAACTTGACCAGCAAATCGGGCCACCGCTTTTTGTGTCAGCCAGATGGTTTCTTTCTGGAAGATGAGCCAGCCGACTTTTCTATTACGTTTTCTCTACATAGTTTTTCAGTTTTTTAAAAAGTAGATCCAAATCTTTGTTTATTTCCCCGTAAATTAAGGCTCGAAGAACTCCATACGGATAATTCCACAGAGGCCCTTGATTAACGCTGGGAACAAGCAGGCTTCCTAATGAACGTGTGGAGGATGCAAACAAGTCGTATTCAGTCTCCTTGTAAATGATCTTGAATTTTTTACAATCCATTTTTATGCTTCCCGGCTCACAAATTATTACTTGAGAACTCATTTTCTTAGGCAATTTACTGTAGTAAATTTTAACAACCCCATCGGACTCATTCTGCAAAGCCTCAATTAATAAAAGACAGGGCAACTTCTGATAAAGACCAAAACAATCTAAAAAATTAGGAAAATTTGTCTCCAATAAAGCTTTATATTCGTGCAGAAAAGCTTCATAAAGCTCTTTGAGCACTTTTTTTAAGTTCTCCGGCTTATATGCGCCGTGAACATAACGATTAAAAATATCGGCCTTTGGAATCAACTGAGTATCAAGCGCCAACTGTTTTTTCCAAAGCGTTTTAATACCTTCTTCAATATAGGTTTCTAGCTTCTTTCTTGCAAAATCGGGAGTTTCAGGCATAGAAACACTTAAATCATTAGCATTTTCCAATGCATTTCGCTTCAATTCAGCCTGCTCTGCTTCTGTATATTTCACAGAATATGAACGGGAACTTCCACACCATAACTCCTTGATTTCACCAGAAGCGATCTTTTTTTGAACAAGTTCATTTTGTAATTGGCGGTAAAAATGAGTGAATCTTATCCACACTCGAACATCATCAAATGAAATAGGAAAAAGCTCTGCAAGCTCAACCTCTCTAGAATTGTATCCAAGGTTGTTAAGGCACCCCAAAACCCTTTCCCTAGATAAAATTGGGCATTCGGTTTCTACCAGATCACCTTCCTCAATGAGTTTTTTTATCTGGGGCAACACCTCAACTTCCATAACAGCTTCTTCAATTTTGAAATCAATAAATCCATTGGTCATTGAGTGGACATGAAGAGATTCTGCGCCCTCAAGGTAGGCGAGATTAGTATCTTTTCGCATCAAACCGCCATCTACGGGAAGAAGTTTAACAATTTCATCATGACTTTCACGGCTGCGAAAACCGTGCATTCCTATTTGATTATTCTGTAGGGAATATTCGCCGACAAACCCAATATTTCCTTCTTTGAATGGCACAAACTTCAATTTTAAAGAAGGAGGGTGTAAATCTAAAACCTTTTGATAAAACTGAGTGTAGCATTTAGCGTTAGTGAATACTCTTTGGTCAAATTGCCCTTGCAGTAGGCGATTTCCCAATGCATATTGCAATTTTAAAGCATCATATAGAACAGAATTATTAAATGATTCAGCTAATACGATTTTCAGCTCCTCCTCCGATAATTTTTCAAATTTCTTTACCTTGAAAGCAACAAGGTAGTCGCGGAGTTTCTGAAAGTAAAACCCAACATATTGATCATGGTCAATATGTTGCTCTTCTAAGACACTTTTTTCAAATAGTGCCGGAAGTAATTGCTCGTTCACCTTAAGACCCAATTGGGTACGAACTTCAACCATTGGAACGTAGTCTTTTCCAGATTCTACTAAGGTTTTTGCAACTCCTTTCATCTGCTCCAAAACCAATTCGCGATCTTTCATAGGGAACTTATTCTGAACTGCCTTTAAATAGGCGTCGAAAAAATCTTTTTTTGCGTATGTTATATGTCTGGTATCTTTTTCAGACCTAACCTCATGCAATATTCTGAGAAGAAATAGACTTTGTTTGCTTTCTTCAAGAACCTCGGTCTGAAAGAGCCCTTTGAAGTCATAAAACTTCCGGTAAAGGTCTAGAATCTTAAAAAACTCTGGTGGTTGAAGTAACCCAAGAAAAAAAGCGCGACGCCCATAAAATTCCATGGTTTCTACTGCAAATTGTGTGGGTGAGCCGTCTTGGAATTCAAAATCTTCCCAACTTCGTGATTTACACGAAACTATTAATCGTATGTGCTTAGGGTGTCCTGCCAAACGTCCCAGTTCTGAAAGTTTATAGGAACACTGCCACTCATCAATACCATCCACAATTATTATGAGCGGCTCTTTCTGAATTAATTGCAGTTTTTTTATTATAGACACTGAATCAAGTTGCTGAGAAAATTCCCAGTTAAACTCTGTTGCAATTGCACCGTAGAGACTAAGGCCGATATCTATTCCACTAAAAAACAGAGTGGGCTTTGACGAAACAAGAGATTCGGCAAGCCCGCATAACTCACAAGTTTTTCCTTGACCTGATTCACTTACGATAGCCATTACAGACTTGCTGGAAGTAAGAAAATCGCCTACTGCTATTCTGAGCTTCTGTCTAGGCACAAAGATTTCAGGAATGAATTTTTTATCACGGTCGCTAAAACTACCTTTGACTGTTCTCATTCCTCTTTCAATTTGAGCTGCACAGAATAATTTCATATTCTCTTTTGAGTACCCAATGAAAAATTGTAAGGCTTCTTCATAGGCCTCTTGGTGAGGGCCTTCTATCTTATAACCCCTAAAGTTTTCCCCCTTATCTACCTCTTGTTGGGTTATTGAGTTATATATTCTTGTGTCCTTACCATTTGTTGTTATGGCAAAGGGGGCCATTGGGTGAATCAATCTTGCGTAGGATATAGCTTGGGTTTTGTCTTCTTCATCTAGGGCCTTTGAATCCCTTTTTACCTCTATAACAAATAAATTTTTCTCATTCAGCTTGACAAGAATATCAAGCCGACCACCAATGCAATTATTTTTATTTTTTGTAACCCAGTTCCTGCCGAGTTTCAGTATGAAAGAACTCTCAAACGTTAGTTCGTCGGTTCCAAAGCCGCACTCTTTAAGAAACGGGATTATAATCTTCGCTTTAATGTCCTCTTCGGAGCTATTTTGAATCGAATAATTCATTTTATTTCTCCTATTTGGACGAGTCTAAATGATTAGTGATTTGGAGATACCTATTACAATGAATTTTCTGTATATCTAATTTTTCGTTTGTCATTTTTTTGAAGCTAACGCGAAGTAGAAAGCGGTTTAAACCTTGCCACCGACGCCTTTAAATTTTTCAACAAAAGCTGCAATTTTATGGAAGACACTTTGTTTTTTTGTGAGAAACTGAGGATTAAGCGGGCTCATTTTGGGAAGAATTGCGTTGAGCTCGGTGCCGTTTTCACTTGCATATTCCCGTTTCAAGGATGCGGCGATATATCGCCTGGCTGCTCCTTCATTCAGCTTTTCAGCAGTAATCAGCTCGACAACTTCGCGCTGTTGTTCAGCTTGTGCAAAGGTAAAGAAAGCATCGATGACACTCGGTTTATCGGAGATATTATCAAGGTTAGTTTGATTGATAAAATCAACCAGGAGACTCTCTTTTGCACGATTGCCAATGCTGGAACGGATTAAGCGTCGCACATCTTCGATCAGAGTCGCTTTATCTTTGAGTTTTTTGTTGTTTTCAAAAATCAATTCCAGAATGTAATCAAGGTTTATTTCCTGCGATTTGAGAAGATCCACTTCAAAAACCACATCATCCCAGTCTATGGTTGAAGCAGCTGTATCATTGCAGGCCTTTTCACGGCGGAGCCAGTCGCGAATATCGTTATAGGTCGAACGGTAATCCTGAATAGTGCGTGCCGATGGAATCTGAACAGCCCGCATAGTTTCCAGGTCTTCATCTGTTAAGTAGTGTTTTGCCTTGAGCTCTTCAACAGCGGCAGGGTCATTCATACCTAAACTTTGAAAGGCCTGCAGTCCTGCGTATTCATCGTAATTCTGAAGCACATTTTCAACCCGAAGGTATTCACCAAAGAGCTTGGCGAACTCTTTTTTATCTTTCTCTTTCACGATCTCATCTGGTTTCGGGAATTTCTGGTGCAATTCTGCGACAATGTCCAGGTAACCCCGACGGGGTTCACCAGTAACTGCGTCGGAGAAACCTTCCATGTATTCTTTGTAACTCTTTTCAAGCAACACGTTTTTGGTGTTTTTATCGCCGAACAGAGTGATCGCATCAATGGTAGCCCGCTCCAGGTCACGGAAGGTAACGATGTTGCCAAAGGTCTTTGTCGCATCGTAAATGCGATTGGTACGCGAGTAGGCTTGTATCAAACCGTGATAGCGCAAATTTTTATCAACAAAAAGTGTGTTCAGGGTGGGCGCATCAAAGCCGGTCAAGAACATGCCCACGACGATTATTAAATCAATCTCCCGTTTTTTAACCCGGGCAGACAGGTCACGGTAGTAGTTCTGGAATTCTTTGCTGTCAACGCTGTAATTGGTTTTGAAAATTTTATTATAGTCGCTGATTGCAACGCTCAAGAACTCTTTTGCACTTTGATCCATTGCGGAGACTTCAAAACTTTCATCAGAAATGTCCCCCACGGCACTTTGTTCTTCGTTAGCGGCAAAAGAAAAGATGGTAGCAATTTTGAGCGGTTTGTCACTCTCTTTTTGCAGATCGTGCAGAGTTTCATAATAGATTTTTGCAGCATCCACACTGCTCACGGCCAGCATGGCATTAAAGCCTTTACCACCAGCTTTAAGTCTATGTGTTTTTTGTTTGAAGTTAAACAGGATATATCTGGAAATTTCTTCAATACGCTTGGGGTGCAATAATGCCTGTTTGTTTTCGGCAGCCGTAAGCTTTTTTTCATCCTGCTCTGTTTCAATGGCCTTGAATTGCGGGCGTACATCATTGTAGTCGACTTTGAATTTCAAAACTTTTTCGTCACGAATGGCATCGGTGATTACATAGGAATGCAGTTCTCGACCGAATACGCTGGCAGTGGTTTCTGCACCCAGAGCGTTTTGCGGGAAAATTGGCGTACCGGTAAAGCCAAATTGGCAGAATCTTTTGAATTTATTTTTGAGGTTCTTCTGAGCTTCGCCGAATTGCGAACGGTGCGCTTCATCAAAAATAAACACAACCTGCTTTTTGTAAATGGGCAGATAGTCTTCACTTTTCATCAGGTTGTTGAGTTTTTGAATGGTGGTAACAATGATTTTGTTATCATCAGTGTCAATATTACGTTTTAATCCTGCGGTGCTCTCTGAGCCATTGACGCTATCGGGGGAAAACCTTTGATACTCTTTCATGGTCTGATAGTCGAGGTCTTTACGATCTACCACAAAAAATACCTTGTCGATAAAATCACACTCGGTAGCCAAACGAGCCGCTTTAAAGCTGGTCAGGGTTTTTCCCGAACCGGTGGTGTGCCAGATATACCCGCCGCTTTCGGCGGAACTCCAGCTTTTAGTCTGGTTTGTACTGTTAATTTTCCACAATATCCGTTCTGTGGCCGCAATTTGATAGGGGCGCATTATTAAAAGGGTGTTGCTGACATCAAATACCGAATAACGTAGCAGGACTTCAAGAAGTGTGTTTTTCTGAAAAAAGGTCGCGGTAAAATCTTTCAGGTCCTTTATCAGGGTATTGTCTGACTTCGCCCAGTTCATCGTGAAATCGAAACTGTTTTTATCTCTTTTGGTGGTATTGGCAAAATAACGGCTGTCTGTGCCGTTCGAAATGACAAAAAGCTGCAAATACTTGTAGAGGGAATGTTCTGAATTGAAGCTTTCCTTGCTGTAGCGGTGCACCTGATTGAAGGCTTCTCGAATAGCCACCCCCCGCTTTTTAAGTTCGATCTGCACCAATGGCAAGCCGTTTACCAGAATGGTCACATCGTAGCGATTGGCCTGGGTGCCGGTCTGCTCAAACTGCTTGATTATCTGCACTTTATTACGAGCAATGTTTTTCTTATCGAGCAGATAGATGTTTTGAATATGCCCATCGTCAAAGACAAAATCGTGGATATAGTCGTCATGAATTTTGCGGGTTTTATCGATTATGGTATCGCTGGGCCTGTCCAGATAGGTTTCCACATAGCGCAACCACTCGCCATCGGAAAATTGCACGTTGTTCAGGGTTTGCAACTGTATGCGAACGTTTGCCAGCATCGTTTCCGGGGTTCTTACATCGGGCAGAAACTCATAGCCCTGTTTTTTCAAATCCTGAATGAGTTCCCGTTCCAGATCGCCTTCGGTTTGATAGGATTCACAGACCCGCCATTCTTTGGTGTATTTATCTAAAACGATGAAGTTGTTGGTTTCCGCAACAGTCTTGTATTCAACCATATTCCGCCTCTAAATTATTTTTTATCTAACTTTCTATTTTCTTCCAGAAATTATAGTTAGTTGTAAGATTATCCAGTAAAAACTTAACTGTTTGCTTTTCCTGGGCGGTTGGTTCTGACACCGCTTCATTTGACAATGTTGAATGGCTTGTAAACTGAATGATGCGGTTTAGATAAGTCTGCTTATCATCAGGCAGTAGCTCAGACCACCTTGGATAACCGAGAAAATTTGCTGTTTTTTCATACAAATTACGCAAAAGTGTAAAATGGTATTTCTGAATTTGATTTTGCTCAATCGCTTGCTCAATAATTTGCTTCAAATGAAGGTGATACGAAAAACTTTGGTTTGAGTCTCCTTGCTTTTCGTTGAGTTCAAAAGTCCCATCCTCGTTTTGCCCTAACATGAAGCAAGCTTTTGAACTTAGCTCATTATGTAGAACATTATAAAACAGTGGATTATGCGTCGTTACAATAAACCGAAGGTCTGATTGGCTTGATTTAATTAATGCAGCTAAATTTACTCCCAATTCAATCAAATGGTTTTCATCCAAAGAGCTTACTGGGTCGTCAATAAAAACATATTTTAACAAATCAAACTGATTCGTTTCACGATCATCTGTCTCAGTTATATTTCGGATATCAATTACTTGACTGAAAAGGCTATAAAAAACACACCATACAAAGCTTCGTTCCTCACCCTTTGAAATCTTAACATTCTGATAGTTTTCATCATCACCACGTTCAATCGAAAAAGTCACTTCAGAGAATTCAGCGTTAAACTTTGGCGTTAAAAAAGTATTTGTGTAGCGCTGAAAGTTGGCAATAATATTTTGGTCTTGACCTTGTTCTTCGAGAATCCACTTCGTGAATGAGTTCGGCTGAATTCTTAGTTTTGGCTCTGCATCAAGATTCAAATCATTATCCCAATAGAATAGATCTTCTGTAAAAGCATTATAGTAAATGATTTTAACGCCTGTAGCTTCAGCTTGTTCTTCTTCATCAATATTCTTCGGAGATACCAACAGCCTAAATTCTCGTGATAAGCGTGTTTTACCTGCGCTATTGAACGCGTAAATCAACTGAACTTTTTTATCTGTATCTTTGAGCTGCTGTGCAATTTCTTTTAATGATTTCCCCATATTATGCCTCTACTTCACTTTTTGGAAAATTAAGAAGCACATTACGGTAATATTCATACTGCCTTTGCCGCAACTCGATTTCACGAGGTAAGCCTTCAGTGGTGGAGTTAGCCAAGGCATAGAATTTGTCTAGGATTTCAACTATGCGGGCTTGCTCTTCTAAAGAAAGGAGAGGGATTTTAAACTCTGCCAGCTTATCACCATGCACTCTAATAACTTTTGTCCCGGTATGGCTTCTTTTTTTGAAATCAAAAAACATTGGTGTTTCAAGATAATAAGCTAAATACTTTGGGTTTTGCTTATGCTTGAAAATGTAGGTTTCACCACTGACACAAATTTCATCCTCACCCAACCAAGCTAAAGGTTTGCAGACATCTTCAATATTTTCACTGGTAGTGACAATAATCAAATCTGTCTTTCGTGCCTTTCTCAGCTTTGGAGCTAATGCGGGTGAAACAAAAGATTTTGTTTGGTATGCAAAAATCCCATAGTAAGTATAAATCTGACCATAATGAATGCAGCCAATACCACTTTCAACAAAATCACTTTTTTGCAAACCATTACCCCGGCTAAAGATCCCGACTTCTCCCAATGTTTTCCATTCGACTTCCCCTTCTTCAAAGGTGAGAAGCTGGTCGCGGTAGAAGGCGTATTGTTTTTTGCGGGCTGTAAGCTCGGCTGTAAGTTCGGCTGTGAGCTCGACAATGTTATCCAGAATGCGAACGATTATAGCTTGAAGATTGAGGGGTGGAATAGGAATTTGAAACTCTTCGATTTGTTTCTTTGAAACAGCAGGTATCCCCCCTTTCTGCTGATGACCAATAAGCTTGTTTTCAGAGTTTTTCAAGAAGTAAAAAACAAACGCCCAATTCAGCTCTGCTGCTTCTTTTATGCCTATTGAATAGCAGCTATTCCCAGCCCAATAAGGCTTGGAAAGCCTGTTAACAAAACCCGCATTTGCACCTCTAGCGCTTATGATTATTTTATTTCCCGTATTGTTGTATTTATCGTAATACCCTGTAGGTGACGTCCCGCCGTTGTAAACGGGATATTTGGCCAATGGATCCTGGTGATTTTTATGAACAAACTCTCCAATCGTAATCGTGGCAACTTCCCCTAAAGACTTCCACTCCACCTCGACCCCATCGAGCAGCCTTTTAATAAAATTCAAACTGCTCATGATTTACGCTCCCTCTATTTCCGCGACAATGGCATCGATATCAGCACGCAGGCGGTCAATTCTGGCAACAGTGTTTTTAATCTCTGCGTTCAGCTTAATGATATCAACGGCTTCCCGGTTGTTTTCAGTTTCGACATAGGAGCTGACGGATAAATTGTAATCGTTTTTGACAATATCATCGTAGGCAACCGATTTGCCAAAATGGTCAATATCGGCTTTGCTGTCAAAAATCTCCATAATCCGCGAAATGTGCTCATCGGTGAGGGTGTTGTTGTTAGTCTCTTTTTTAAACAGGCCACTGGCATCGATAAACTGGGTTTTGGTATCAGTCTTGTGCTTTGAGAGCACAAGGATATTGACGGCAATAGTAGTTCCAAAAAAGAGGTTTGGTGCCAGAGAGACAACGGTCTCTACAAAGTTTTTATCAACCAGATATTTACGAATTTTTTGTTCTGCACCACCACGGTAAAAAATACCAGGAAAGCAGACAATGGCCGCCCGGCCTTTGCTGGAAAGATAGCTCAGGGCATGGAGCACAAACGCAAAGTCAGCTTTGGATTTGGGTGCTAACACACCAGCCGGGGCAAAACGGTCATCGTTTATGAGGGTGGGGTCATCGCTGCCTTTCCAATTCACCGAATATGGCGGATTGGAAACGATCGCATCAAAAGGCTTTTCATCACCAAAATGCGGATTTAAAAGAGTGTCGCCAAGGGCAATATTGAATTTGTCGTAGTTGATGTTATGCAAAAACATGTTCATCCGGGCAAGGTTGTAGGTGGTGTGGTTGATCTCCTGACCAAAAAAACCTTCTTCAATGATGTGGTCATCAAAATGTTTTTTCGCCTGCAAAAGAAGGGAACCCGAACCGGCTGCAGGGTCATAAATTTTATTGACCGTCGTCTGCTTGTGCATGGCAAGTTGTGCGATGAGCCTTGAGACATTTTGCGGGGTAAAAAATTCGCCGCCCGATTTTCCGGCATTAGCGGCATAGTTGGAGATAAGAAATTCGTAGGCATCGCCGAAAAGATCGATCTGGCTATCCTGGAAATTGCCGAAGCTCAGCCCTGCAACACCTTTCAGAACAGCCGACAAGCGGGTATTTTTGTCTTTAACAGTATTGCCAAGGCGGTTGCTGGTGGTGTCAAAATCGGCAAAGAGGCCTTTAATGTCATGTTCTGAAGGGTAGCCATTCGCAGAGCTTTCAATAGAAGAGAAAATGCCCGCGAGATCAGTGTTCAGGTTGGGATTGTCGCTGGCACTTCTGACCACATTCTCAAACAGCTGACTGGGGTAGATGAAATACCCTTTGGTTTTAACAGCATCTTCTTTGATTTCCGGGGTGATAATGCTGTCATGGAGAGCGGCATAATCAATGCTATCATCCCCGGCTTCCATATAATTGGCGAAGTTTTCGCTGATAAAGCGGTAAAAGAGTGTGCCTAAAACGAATTGTTTAAAATCCCACCCGTCAACAGAGCCGCGAACATCATTGGCTATTTTCCAGATTTGGGCCTGCAGTTCAGCTCTTTGTTGGGCACTCGTCATTTAATGATGCTCCTGTTTATATTGTTGCGGATATTTGACTGACAGCAAGCCGGCTGCAATCTGAGCAATTGTTGCATACTGCTTAATTTTTATCATAAAAGAAATTTTACCACCATATTAAATTTTCTGTTTCTATGTCTACAGGGCCTGCAATTCTTTGTATTAATTTTGATTGCCTGTAGAAATGGCTTCGCAGGAATGATGAGACAAAACACTGTAAAAATGGTAAATTTTGCGGCATGAAAACAGACACGAAAACAGAACCGGCAACCCGGGGAAAAAACAATCTCACCACCAGAATCATGCTCGGACTCGTCTGCGGAATAGTTGCGGGCATGGCAATCTCTCACACGCCGGAAAATGGCCTTGTGCACCACTGGTTAATGGGCTTTCTTGAAGTAATCGGTGGCTTGTTTATAAATTCGATAAAAATGCTGGTGGTACCGCTCGTTTTTGTCTCTCTTTTATGCGGAGTCGCAAGCCTTGGCGATATCAACAAGCTTGGGCGCATTGGTGCAAAAACGCTCGGTTTTTACCTGCTGACCACAGCCATCGCGATCAGCCTGGCACTGGCTCTGGCGCTGGCTGCAAAACCAGGCTCTGACTTAAAACTGGCGGAACTAACCAGAACAGTTCCGAATATTCTGCAGAAACAGCCTTTCAGTAAAATTCTTCAAAACATAATCCCGTCCAACCCGGTTGCAGCAATGGCTGAAGGCAACATGCTGCAGATAATTTTCTTCGCCCTGCTCACCGGCATAAGCATTACCATTGCCGGCCAGAAGGCTCGACCGGTGGGTGATTTTTTCGATTCGGCCAATATCGTGATCATGCAGATGGTTATGCTGATGATGTCGCTGGCGCCCTTCGGTGTCTTCGCACTGATCGCCCAGACCTTTGCCACAACCGGGTTTTCTGCAATGCTGCCGCTGCTGAAATACATGGGCACCGTCATTGTGGCACTTCTGCTGCATATCTGTTTTATCTATCTGGGGGCGCTGAAAATCCTTGGCAGGCTGAACCCGATTCAGTTTATCCGCAATTTTCTGCCGGCAATGAGCGTTGCTTTCTCGACCGCCAGCAGCAATGGCACACTGCCGGTCACCATCGAAACGGTTGAAAAACGCTGCGGTGTTTCGAGCGGAGTCGCGGCCTTCACCCTGCCGCTCGGCGCAACCATCAACATGGACGGAACTGCGATCATGCAGGGCGTTGCGGTTGTTTTCATCGCCCAGATATACGGAATCGACCTGTCGCTGAGCGCTCTGCTGACCGTAATTCTGACGGCAACCATGGCCTCTATCGGAACCGCCGGCGTTCCGGGTGTCGGGCTGATAACCCTGTCGATGGTTCTTGAATCAGTTAATCTGCCGATTGAAGGCATCGCGCTGATCATCGGCGTCGACCGCCTGCTCGACATGGCCAGAACAGTTGTGAACATCACGGGCGACGCCGTCTGCACTGTTCTTGTAGCAAAATCTGAAGGGGAGTTCGACCAGAACATTTTTGATGCGGCCAACGAAGGCGAGAAACAGTCGTCAACGAATGCTGCATAAAAAAGGGTTGAACCGGTACAAAATAAAATCCCGGTCTGCATCGGATCGTGCAGGCCGGGATCTTTCTTAGTTCGACTTTTCTTTACCTGAAAGAAACGAAAGCGGCGGTTTCTTCGAGGGTCTGGCGCAGCGGCGCGACCAGTTCGGCTTTAATTTCGCCGGCTTCGATCATTTCATTGATTGAGGCGGTAACGTTCTCACTGCCATTTTCAAGCTGTCTCTGCAGTTCGGCATTCAGTGCAACGCGGGCGGTTTCGAGCTGCTGCAGAGCGATCATTACTGCGGCTTCGTCTGAGGTTTCGAGATTGCCGGCAGCACCGGCATAGGCGGCAACCGTGGCTCTGACATCGACCGGAGCAATGGCCCGGGCGACGACGGCACCAGAATCAGTGACCTTAACGGTATATTTCATGCCGATGGCGTTGGCGTAAACGCGGTCGTCGACTTCTTCGTCGGCCTGGGCGACCACGATCAGCATTGCCGAGTCGAAACCGGCAGTGGCATCGATGGCGATTTCCCCACCCTGCAGTTTGCTGCCGATCGGCTGCACATTGATGAATGAAAGCTGCGACGGCTTCGTGCCGGTTGAATCCTGCATCACGAGGGCGACGGTGAACGAATTATACTGATCTTCGCCCATCTTGCCGCGGAAGCCCTGAAAGTTCACTTTCAGGCTGCTGCGGGCGTTGGCAAGGTCGATTTTCACGGCATCGGCGCTCCAGAGGAATACTTCGCCGGCGACTTCGCCCGGCAGCACGGCGATGGTGTCTGAAACCGGCAGTTTCAGTTTGCCGAGGGTTTTATCATAGCCAAATTCGCCTTTGGCGACGCGGGTATCATTAACGAAGTTGGCGATGGCGAAGCGGTCGAAAGTCTGGGTAAAGCCTCTGGAAACGGCCCCGAGAGCTTCGACATAGCCCGCGACTCCCTGCTTCTTCGAAGCGACGAGGTTTTTGAAAAACTGCGTGCGCATTTCGGGGTTTTCGCGCAGGTAGTGGTGCATGATGTAGTAGTTCCAGAGGTAGACCTGGCCGTAGTTAGCGAGCATCTGCTGTTTTGACCAGGCGGTAAGGCTGTTATCTGGGGTGCGCATGAAGGAGACGACCTGATTGGCGTGGCCAAAGCCGCAGAGATATGGTGCAATCTGTGAGCAGGCTTCGTTAACCCAGGTATATTCTGATGAATCCTGGTTAAAGTGGATCATGTGCTGGAATTCATGGGCAATAGTGTTCTGAAAACGGTCTGACGCCGGGTCAGAAGGATTGATATCGAGATAGAGCATTTCGCGCTCGTTCGATTTGAGGTGGGCCGGCAGCTTTTCCTGCTGGTAGGCGTCGATGGCGTAGAAATAACCGCCAACAAAGCCACCGGTGCCGTTGTAACCGTCTTTGATATCGAACATCAGCAGATAGATGCGGTCATCGCCGTCGATGCCGGGTTTCCATTCTGAGCCGAAATTGGCGGTATTGGTCGGGTAAATTACTTCGTCGAAGCTTTTGCGCACTTTTTCGATCGCTTCGGGGGCAAGGGTCTTGCCTTCTTCGAGAAAAACATAGCAGTTTTTGCCGATGGCCTTGAGCACGGCGCGGGTTTCTTCGAACTTGTTTTCGACGACGTTTTTGGTCCAGAAGGTCTGGGTATCGCCGATATTGAAACTGCGGATTTCTGGAGCCGCAGCGCGGTTACGCATCAGGAACATCGGTTCCGGGTCGCGGCTGACCGTTTCGACGACCGATCTGACTTCTTCTTCAAACAGGTGTGTAGCGTCGACCCAGTCATTCTGTGCCGAGGCCGACACGGAAACGAGCATGAATAAAGCTGTGATGCTGGTAGCGATACTCTTCATACCTGATATCATTCTTTGCTCCAGTTAAAAGGGTTTGTCTTCAGCAAGCAAGAAGTCTGCCATGAGAGAAAGTCTTGTATAAAGCCTGGTTCAGATATCAGGCCTGTAAGCAACGCCGGTTTTTCGGCAGGGCGGCGCAAAATTTCCGGCAGCTATTCCTGATAAGCCTTAGACAATTACCTGCAGCCAATTTCGTTTAATTGTCTGAATCTTTATTTAAGCGCAAGCTTCAGCCTATCAGACCGGTTGCTTTTTAACTGCGAATTACCGATTTCTGTCAACGAATTTTGGCAGCGAAAAAACTTTGTGATATAATTCGGGCCATGAAAGACTATTACAAGATACTCGAAGTGCCACAGAACGCCAGCAAGGAAGACATCAAAAAAGCTTTCAAACGTCTGGCGAAAAAGTATCACCCTGATATCAACAAGGGTGACCACAGGGCTGAAGAGAAATTCAAAGAAATTTCCGAGGCCTATG
>ERZ795032.1746-NODE-1746-length-14005-cov-5.811613_pt1 | contig 14005 bp, 12 predicted proteins | sample MGYA00375124_ERZ795032 | MGnify/ENA primary metagenome ERZ795032 (study PRJEB30167, sample SAMN05720154) | activated sludge metagenome | isolation source: Anaerobic digester | place: China | collected 2015-12-16 ...
CCACGAGCACGTGTCGTGGAGCGACAAAGCAAGCGATGTTATCGATATGACCGTTAGTGTTGTCGTTATAAACCCCATACGGTAACCAAATAACTTTTTTGACATTAAGGTATTTCTTGAGCATCTCGCCGATTTGACGCTTACTCATCGTCGGATTGCGACCGGGCGATAGCAAACAAGCTTCGGTAACAAGCGCTAAACCTTGACCATCGACGTGAATTGAACCGCCTTCGAGCACAAAACCTTCGGTGCGGTAACGGTCGACATTCCAAATCTTCAAGATGGCTTCGGCCATCGCGTCATCGGTGTCCCATGGTTTGTAGAGCCCGTCATAGTCGCCGCCCCAAGCGTTGAATACCCAATCGATGCCACGTAGTTCGCCACTATCGTTAACGACAAAAGTTGGACCGTTGTCACGCATCCAGGCATCGTCGCTTTCAAGTGGCAACAACGTCACATTGGGAATTTGATAGCGCGCTTCGGCTTCGGCCATCAAATGAGGAGGCACGGCAATGAACACCGGCTCGCTTTTGGCAATCGCGGCAGCCACTTCCATGTAATTGTCTTGAGCGGGAACGCCATCGAGACGCCAAACATCGGACCGGTAGGGGTAAGTCATTAGTGTCCCCCGGTGTGGTTCGAACTCGGCCGGCATTCGAAAGCCATCGCGGCGGGGATCAGTGCTAAGTGTTTTCATAGCGCTATTCTAGCATACTTTCTCGGGCAAATAAAAATGGTCCGTAAGTCGAACCATCTTTTTCGATTTATTGTTATTGCAAAGCGTTTAATCGGCGTTGCAAGCTGCTCTTTTGACGGCTTCCCGCTGCCGCTGTTTGCACTTTGTTGGATACCGATTTGTCAATCAAAGCAACGGCTTCGACGAATAGCTTTGCGGCATTTTCCTTATCGTTAGCAGCAATTGCCTTTTCGACTTTCTTAATGGCCGTGCGAACTTGCGATTTAAACGCTGCGTTTAAGGAGCGAGCTTTTTCGTTGGTGATGTTGCGTTTGATTTGTGATTTGATGTTTGCCATATGATTACCTCTATTTAACTCGATGAATTTTATCACATATAGTGATAGCCTGCAACATTATTCCGGCTTATTATCGCGGCGTGAACAAGTTATGATTACTTCATTGGGGGCGACGTCTTTGATAACCGTCGAATTAGCGCCGATTTTGGCACCATCATGGACGGTGATGTTACCCAAAATCATTGAATGAGCGCCAAGCATCACGTTATTGCCAATCGTCGGATGGCGTTTGCCACGGCCACCAAGACGCGTTCCCAAGGTTACTCCATGATAGATTAATACATCATCACCGATAACGGCTGTTTCGCCAATGACGACACCCATACCATGATCGATGAACAAACGTTTTCCAATCGTGGCTCCCGGATGGATTTCGATACCGGTGTGACGGCGTGACACTTTCGTAATCCATTCAGCGATGAATTTCAACTTAATACGCCAGAAGAAGTGCGCGATGCGATAGTTAATCAATGCGGCGACGCCTGGGTATAGCAGCAAAATTTGCAAATTGTGCCGCGCGGCCGGATCGCGACGTTTAATTGAAGCGAAGTATGATTCTTGTTTACTCATGGTTGAACACTCCTGTCGACATGTATTTAATGCCCCCATCGGGGATGATTACGAGCATGGTTTTGCCAGTGACTGTTTGGGCGACTTCTAGCGCCCCGATAATGGCAGCGGCACCCGACACGCCATAGAAATGACCGCGTGTCGCCAACTTTTTTGCCAAGGCTTGGGCGGCGCTTGTTTTTACTTTGACGATATCATCGATTTGGCTTCGATCGAGAATCGGAGGAATAAAGCCAGCACCGATGCCGGCAATCTGATGTGATCCGGGTGCTTCCCCAGACAAAACAGCCGATTCAAATGGCTCCACGGCAATAAATTTAATACCCGGATACTTTGGTCTTAGAATCTGCCCCAGTCCGGTAATCGTGCCACCGGTACCAACACCGCAGACGATGTAGTCGAGTTTGGGAAAATCTTGTCGTATTTCATTGGCGGTCGTCTTCATATGGGCTGCGGGATTATTAGGGTTAGAAAACTGTTCGAGATAGACATAGCCTAGTTCATTGGCCAATTGTTCGGCACGGGCTTTAGCACCACGCATCGATAGCTCGGCTGGTGTTAATACGACTTTTGCGCCATAGGCTTTCATCAAATCAACCCGTTCTTTGGAAGCACTGGCGGGCATCGTCAGCGTCAATGGGATACCTTTAGCGGCTAACACATAGGCAAGACCGATGCCGGTATTACCCGAAGTTGCTTCAATCACACCTTTATCGGCGGAAAGTTTTCCTTCGCGTTCCAATGCTTCGACCATCGACAAGGCAATCCGGTCTTTGATCGAACCCGCTGGGTTGAACATCTCGAGTTTGAGATAGATGCGATTGCTGTTGACAGTGTCGAAAAACAGGCATGGAGTATGTCCGATTAGGTCCGTGAGACGGTTGTATATCATTGAGAAATCCTCCCTAACGCGTTAATATAGTATGGCAATAAATGTATATTAGCAAACGATATAATTATATATTAAGCGGGTATTAAGATGGATTTTAAACAAGCGCGCATCGTCTATATGGGAACGCCCGATTTGGCGGCGTCTTTACTTGAAAAATTACTAACCGATGGGTTCAATATCGTCGCCCTAATCGCACAGCCTGACACATCGAGCGGTCGTAAAGGGCATTCAGTGCCTGTAGCAACGAGGATAGTTGCCCAAACACATCATATTCCCGTTTATCAGCCGCTGTCCATCCGCGATGACCATGATTTCATCAACGAATTTGAATGTGATTTAATCGTAACACTAGCGTATGGGCAAATCGTGCCTGACGAGGTACTAAATTGGCCCAAACTTGGCGCTTTAAACGTCCATGGCAGCCTTTTACCGAAACTGCGTGGGGCGGCTCCGATTCAATATGCGCTCATGCAAGGACTCAATCAAACCGGCATTACGCTTATGCGCATGGTTACTCGCATGGACGCTGGTGACATGTTTGCCAGATTAAGCCTAGATATCATGCCTGAGGATGATTATGGTTCACTACGTGCCAAAATGAGTTTGCTCATTAATCAACGCATTCCAGAGCTACTCAAGCAATACCTTAATGGACAGCTGATCGCGCAACCGCAAGATGAACGATTAGCGACGTTTGCACCTTCGATAAAAAAAGAACAAGAACATCTTAACATTGAACGCAAGTGTCACGAATTTATCAACCTTGTTCGTGCTTTATCACCGGAACCAGGTGGCTATTTGCTCGATGAAACGGGGAGCCGCATCAAAATATTCAATGTAAGATATTATGATGATCATACCGACTGGGACAAAGGCATCATCTTAGTAGAAAATAAATGTCTGCTATTACAGCTTTGTAATGGTCGCATCATTATCGACAGATTACAAATACCCGGAAAACGGGTTATGAGCGCGACCGATTTCTTACTTGGCCATCAAAAAATTTCCGGAGCGGTATGGAAATAACCAAGACGCTTCGTCTTTCAGTCCATGATCTGGTCGATTTCATGCTACGTAGCGGCGACATCGACAATCGTATCTTTAACAAAGCATCGATGCAAATGGGGACGAAACTCCATCAAGCCTATCAAAGCGCGCAATCAGGAGCGTTCGAGGCTGAAAAGTTTTTAAAACATACATATGTCGTCGACGAATTCGCGGTTACGATTGAAGGATATGCCGATGGAATCCGCGAAATCCTAAATAAAGTGTATATCGAGGAAATCAAAACGACGGTAGCCGACCTCGATCAATTTTCGACCCAACATGAAGCTTGGCACACGATGCAAGCGTTTATCTATGGACATATGTATGCACTTGACCACAATTTGGATACCGTCAGGATTCGCATCATCTATATTAATCAAGCTGATCAAAAAACAATGATTAAATCGTTCGAACGATCAGTGTCACAATTAAGTCTCGACATTGATGGCTTGATATCTGAATATCTTTCGTTTTACCGATCTGTTGCTAAGCGCATCGAGGCCAGGAACGACAGCGTCAAACAATTGCCGTTTCCATTCAAACATTTCCGGTTTGGGCAACGCGAACTGGCTAAATATGTTTACTCGCTCGCTCGTAGTGGTGGAACGCTATTTGCCGAAGCGCCCACGGGCATCGGCAAAACGATATCGACGCTTTATCCAACCGTGCTTTCATTCGGTCAAGGCATCGACGGCAAAGTATTTTATGTGACGGCCAAAAACTCTGGTCATGAAGCGGCAGCGCAAGCGATGGCGTATCTTCGGCAAGCTGGGGCCAAAGCGTGTGATATCACGCTGACGGCCAAAGACAAAATATGTTTTACTCCCGGCGCGGCTTGTAACCCCGATGAATGCCCGTTTGCCAAGGGTTATTATGACAAAATACGCCATGTGCTTCACGACGCGCTTGATCACGAAGTGACATTTGATCGGCACATCATTTCCTCATACGCGGGCAAATACGAACTTTGTCCGTTTGAACTACAGCTTGATTTGTCGCTTTTTACCGATGTGATTATTGCCGATTATAATTACGTTTTCGATCCGATGGTGTACCTACGAAGATTTTTTGACGCTGATAGTTCGGCCCATTTTTTGCTTGTTGATGAAGCGCATAATTTGCTTGAGCGCAGCCGCTCGATGTATTCGACGTCACTATCACGGCATACGTTTGACAAGATGCGCAAGAAAATCAAAGCCATCGATCATCCTAAATTCAAGAAAACGATTACGAAACTCAATAAACTGTTTAAAACCGAAGATGTTAAAACCGAAGACTATCAAGAAACGATTACGTTGGATAACGCTTGGTTTAAAGTCATCGACGCGTTTTTGATTCAAGCACAAGATGTGATGCGCAAAGTGCCGAAACTCATTACCGAGGAATTCAAAGATTTTTATTTCGATGCCAATCGTTTTTTGAAGATGGCTGACTATTTTGATGAGCATTTCGTTTATTATCGGCAACGCGATGAATATCGGGGTTATACGCTTAACATGTTTTGCCTCGATTCGAGCGCGCTGCTGGCTCAGGTCATGAAACCTTTGAAAGGACGCGTATTATTCAGTGCGACGCTTTCCCCGTTTGATTATTACGTGCCGATGCTAGGTGGTCAATCTAGCGATGCCGTATTACGATTGCCCTCACCATTTCCAAAGGATAATCTTTTATTGATGGTCGCCCCCAAGGTTTCGACACGATATAAATCGCGGCAAGCGACGCTTGATGAAGTTGCTCTTTATATCGAAATCGCCATTAAAGCCCGCTTAGGAAATTACTTGGTGTTTTTCCCAAGTTATAAATACATGAATGATGTATTAGCACACATGAAGACGGGAACCGATGTCCAAATCATCGCACAAACCTCAGACATGGATCTATCCGCCCAATCATCGTTCCTTGATAATTTTCGGTTTAATCCTAGCAATACGACAGTAGGCTTTGTCGTTTTGGGAGGCCCTTTTTCAGAAGGTATCGATTTAATCGAAGACCGCTTAATCGGTTCGATCGTCGTCGGTGTCGGTTTGCCACAACTTTCATTTGAACGGGATCTTATCAAGCAATATTTCAATCAATTGCAAGGCGATGGCTATGCGTTTAGTTACGCCTTCCCAGGCATGAACCGCGTCATGCAAGCCGTCGGGCGCGTGATTCGCTCGGAAAAAGATCGCGGCATCGCCTTATTGATCGATGATCGATACCTCGAAACGCGCTATCGCACGATGTTCAAAGCCGAATGGGCGCACTATGAAGCGGTAATCACGCCCGATGATCTGCAAGCTTTGCTCGATAATTTTTGGAAGAGCCAACAAAATTGATGCATTATCTTTCAGATAAGATAAAATAAACGAGCACCTTATGAAACGCTTCGAACAAACACGAATTCGCAACTTCTCGATCATCGCCCACATCGATCATGGCAAATCGACGCTGGCTGACCGCATTTTGGAATTGACCGGTACGGTCGCCAGTCGCGACATGCGCGAGCAAATGCTCGATTCGCTCGATTTGGAACGCGAACGTGGCATTACGATTAAACTAACATCGGTCACGCTAAAATATGTGGCTGAAGACGGACTCGATTATGTGTTCAACCTCATCGACACGCCCGGGCACGTCGATTTCACTTATGAAGTATCGCGTTCGCTAGCTGCTTGCGAGGGCGCTTTGCTCGTGGTCGATGCCTCACAAGGCGTCGAGGCACAGACGTTAGCGAATGTCTATTTAGCCATCGATAACGACCTTGAGATCATTCCTGTCATTAACAAAATCGATTTGCCATCAGCCAATGTCGAACACGCCAAAGCGGAAATACGCGATCGGATCGGCTTACCTGTCGATTACGCGATTCCGATTTCGGCGAAAACCGGTCTTAACATCAAGGCTGTGCTTGAAGCTGTTGTTAAACACATTCCCGCACCAAAAGGCGATGTTGAAGCACCGCTGAAAGCATTAATTTTCGACTCATATTACGATTCGTATCGGGGCGTTGTCGCCCTCGTACGCATTAAACAAGGCTATGTTAAAGTCGGTGATACGATTTTGTTGATGGCCGTCAACAAGAAGTATTTGGTGACCGAAGTCGGCATTCGCACGCCAAAAGAAGAAAAGCGCAATGCGCTTTATTCGGGCGAAGTCGGCTACATCGCCGCCCAAATCAAAGACATCAAAGACGTGCATTCGGGTGAGACCGTGACTTTGGCCAACCGACCCGCCGATAAACCACTACCAGGTTATCGCCACATTAACCCGATGGTCTATTGCGGACTTTATCCCGTCGATTCCAAAAAATACGGTGACTTGAAAGACGCGCTTGAGAAACTTTCGCTTAATGATGGCGCCTTGAAGTATGAACCAGAAAATTCCCAAGCGCTCGGCTTTGGCTTTCGCTGCGGTTTTTTAGGTTTGCTACACATGAACGTGATTCAAGAACGACTCGAACGTGAATACGATCTAAATCTAATATTGACGGCACCAAGCGTTATTTATAAAGTGCACTTGTTCTCGGGGGAAACGCTTAATCTCGATAACCCAAGCCAGTTGCCCAACCAAACATTAATTAAAGAAATACAAGAACCATATGTTTTGGCATCGATTATGACGCCAAAAGATTATGTCGGCGCCGTCATGGAACTTTGTCAAGCGCGCCGGGGCATTTACGTCGATTTGGAATTTTTAGACGAGACGCGCATGATCATCAAATACGAACTGCCGCTTTCGGAAATCATCTACAATTTCTTTGATCGGCTTAAAAGCACGACAAAGGGTTATGCGTCGCTTGATTATACATTATCGGAATACCGCGCCAGCAATTTGACGAAGATGGACATTTTGCTTAACGGCGAACCGATTGACGCTTTGTCGATGATCGTTTTCAAAGGCAGCGCTTATGACCGAGGTTCCATCATCGTCCGAAAACTCAAAGACATCATTCCTCGGCAGCAATTCGAAATTCCGGTCCAAGCCGCAATTGGAGGAAAAGTCATTGCTAGAAGCAATATCAAAGCCGTGCGCAAAGACGTTTTGGCAAAATGTTATGGTGGTGACATTTCCCGAAAAAGAAAACTGCTGGACAAGCAAAAAGAGGGCAAAAAACGCATGAAAGCCATCGGATCGGTTGAAGTTCCGCAAGAAGCGTTCATGACCGTACTCTCGCTTGACGATGAATAAGGAAAAAAATCCAATAAATCGTTTGAACATTTAGTAGAAAATTAGTAAGATGTTTGCTATCTTTGATTTATAGAATTGTGAGCATAACATGGGAAATGATGATTTAGCGATTCGGTTCAGCAACGAGATGTATGCGACGCGTTCGGAAGTATCCAAAGCGCTCGGCACCTCTTTAATCGATACGATTTGGACAAACATCATCAAATATCGCGGTCAGTTTACTCGATATTTGTCTTTAAGACAAATCGACCATGGCCAGTTAAGCCTCGTGCTGACCCCATCGATTAGCGAATCGCTGAACGCAATCGAGCGTAAACTTGTCAAGGCGATGCTTAAATTGGGCAAGATTTCCAAAACATCATCGACCTATGCCCAATACGAGCAAGATTTTTTTGCGCGACAACTTGATTTCGTCGCCCAAAAGTATCGTCTGGGCGTGAATGAGTCATTTCTAAAAAGTATCGTCAATGATACCGTTTCCACGATTAGCCCTGACCGTATGGTCCTCGTTAATTACTATGCGGCCATTAAATATTTGAAAAACCATCAAAACGATCCGATCGATGAAGCATTTTTCGCCGACATCTACGCACTATTAAGTGGTCAAGATGATTTAGCAACGCTTTATCGTCAACACGAAATAGCGTCCTATGAACAAAAAGCGTTAATTGGCAAGACATATGCCGCTGCACCGATTGCCCGCATTGAAGAAATGATGGGGCAGTTGCAAGATTTTATCGTTCACGCCGATTTCTCACCACTAGTGAAAGCAGTCACCGTTTTCTATTACATGGTCTTGATAAAACCATTTGAAACTTACAGTGAAGAAATGGCGTTATTGACGATGAAACACATCCTCGTACATGCCGATTTCGACGAAATTCCACTGTTGATGAACTTCGAAGAATGGCTACTTGATCCGCGCGAAGAATTGGCGCGCGTGAATAACGAAGTGCAAAAATCTGGCGATGTCACCTACTTGCTCGCCAGTTTCATCCCGATGGCCAATAACGCGATTGAACGGATTCTCGATGGCGCTATCAACCTTGAAAAAGAAGTGCTTAAAGACGAAGTCCGCACCGATCAAACACCATCGAACATTAATGTCGAAGACGAACATAAGCCACAATCAGAACAGATTCTGGCACCGACTCCCAACAAACCGCTACAGCTCGACGAACGCATGGCTTTACCAGGCGTACCCGTTGCGCTTGATGAAGTTGACGCTGCCCGCATCGAAGAACACTTGATGGAGACAAATCCAGCCCTTAAACGTGGCGAAGCTTATTTTTACGCCCGTCATTGTACGATTGGCAAGTTTTATACGATAAGCCAATTCAAGAAAACACTTGGATGCGCTTATGAAACGGCACGTACTTCGATGGACCATCTCGCAAGTTTAGGCTATTATCGTAAAGAAAGTTATAAGAACAAGTTTATTTATACCCCGATTGGACGAAAGTAGGTTAACCCATGCCATATATATACTCGAGTATTCTTGAAAACCCGATTTTCGCTGTCATCGTAATTCTCGCCTTCTTTGGCGTGATTGCGTTAGGCGCGTATTTGCTTCGAAAACATGTGCCGAGTTTGCGCAATAAAGAAGTGCAAATCGATGAAGAAGAAGCCGCGCGCGAAGAAATCGAACGCGTGATTGTCAAAATCGAAGATACGAAGACCAAGGAACAAATGGAACAATTCCATCCCGATGGCACCGAGAAAAAAGATTAGATCGCTTTACGTTCATATACCGTTTTGCGATCACATTTGTCACTACTGTGACTTTACGAAGATGCTTATTGACGATAAATTGGCCACCCGCTACTTGGAGTGGCTTTTTTTGGAACTCGAGAGCTATGATCCGAAAGAATTGGAAACGATTTATGTGGGCGGCGGTACGCCTTCGTCCTTAAATGAGACACACCTGAAAATATTACTCCAAAAACTTGCGCCGTTATTGGCCGAAGGTGGCGAATTCAGTGTCGAGGCCAACGTTGAGAGTTTAACAAAAACCAAATTGTCAATCATGAAGTCGTATGGGGTCAATCGCTTGAGTATTGGCGTCCAATCGTTTCAACCGCGACTTTTAAAGCATATGAATCGTCATCATGACCGACATCAAATATTTGAAGCCATCAACTCGGCAAAAGCGGTCGGGTTCACCAACATCAGCATTGATTTGATTCTCGATTTGCCGACGCAATCACGGCGTGATATCGTCGCCGATGTTAATCAGGCACTAGCTTTGAATGTGCCCCACATTAGCACATATAGTCTTACGGTTCATCCGGGCACTGTGTATGGTATCAAAGGCGTCAAAGAAGTAAACCCCGATTTATCGCGAACACATTACGATCTCGTGCTCGGGATGCTTCGGGATGCTGGTTATGAGCGATATGAAGTATCAAATTTTGCCAAAAAAGGCCATCGTGGTCGTCATAATCTGACGTATTGGAATAACGAGTTTTATTATGCGATTGGACTGGGAGCTTCGGGTTATTTGCCGGGAGAACCAGCGCCATATCGCTATAAGAACACGATGAACATGAGTAAATATTTAAACGGTGTGACCATTGTTGAAAGGGAAGACGTCGACCTACAAGCCGAGGAACAATATTTTCTGATGCTCAAGCTCCGCTTAAAGGAAGGTTTCACTTCCCAAGAATACAAACGTTTATTCAAAGAAGATTTTTCGATTCGATACGCTGATAAAATTGCTTTACTTCGTGCGGGCGGCTTGCTTTATAATGATGCGAGTCGGTGGTATGCTACAGATGATGGCATCATGCTACTCGATCAAATCATATTAACGCTACTATCATAAGGAGTCATATCATGCGTATCGCCCGTTATGAAAAACGATTGTTAGCCTACTTCATCGATTTCGCCATCGCTTTAGCTGGCGCACTGGCGATTTTCTTTTTGATACCAATGTCATTGACGATTGTCGAAAAAGTGTTGCTATCGCAAATCGGAGCATCATTCATCTATTTCATATTAACGTTTTTATTGTTATGGGTGAGCAATGGCTATACGCTTGGTTCCGCGCTTTCTGGCATTCGTGTCGTTCGGCTTGACGACGAGAAAATTGGAGTGAAAGAAGCGCTGGTTCGCGCTAGTAGCCTTGCCATTTTTCCTTGGGCGATCATCAATGCCGTCAATATGTTGTTAGTACATACCGAACGCACGCTCTTCGATCGGTTATCGGACACACTCGTCATCGATCGAAAATGCTATTAACCCGATAAATACCAATAATATTAATATCACTAATTCACCGTTAGCACTTATTTATTGACAGTGCTAATTTCGTGTTATAAAATGTTCGTGGCACTCAAAGAAGTGATGTGCCAGCGAGGTATAGCATGGGATTATCAAGGCGCGACCAAATCTTGAAATTCATCGTCGAGCACTTCATTAAAACGGCAGTTCCCGTCGGGAGCCATACGCTGATCGAAACTTACGATTTGCCTTATTCTAGTGCCACGATTCGCGCTGAGATGAGCGAACTCGAAGGACTTGGCATGCTTGAAAAAACCCATACATCGTCGGGGCGCGTCCCATCGAGCAAGGGTTATCGCTATTATATTGACAATTTGCGCAACCGCAGCGTCGATGAACAAATCAAGCAGCAACTTCAAAACATTCTCGATAAAAAAACACAATCGATTGAAGAGATATTACGCCAAAGCTGTGAAATTCTCGCGCATATGACTAATCTTGCTTCGATTGTCCTTGGTCCCAATGCCAAAGAGGAACGACTTGTGAGTCTATCGATTGTCCCGATCGCCGGTAACTCGGCCACGGCCATCTTTGTGACCGATCAAGGTTATGTCGAGAACAAAACATTCGTTATTCCTGAGGAAATGTCGATCAAAGATTTGCAAAAAAGCGTCAAATTGTTGAATGAACGCCTCGAAGGAACCCCTGTCGCCGAACTCGTCGCTAAAATGGAAGCGATTCGTCCGATTTTGCAAGATTACATCGCTGAACATGACGTTATTTACCAAGCGTTTGCGCAAGCGTTCCTCCACTTCGCCAGCGATCGGCTACGTACTTATGGTCAAGATGAGCTATTCTCACAACCAGAGTTCAGCAACGACGCTCAAAAATTGCGCCATTTGATCTCCTTACTTGATTCGCCGCATGTATTCCGGGAAGTAAGTCGGGAAGGTGAAAACATCACGATAAAAATCGGCGATGTCGGTGAAGAATATGGCGATGTCTCGATTATATCGAGCCGCTTGGCAATTCCGGGCAAGCCTGAAGGCACGATTGCCGTCGTCGGACCGACGCGAATGGATTATGATCGTGTCGTCAGCGCCCTTGAATACATCGCCGGCATGCTTGAAGACTATTTTGATAAGAAAGAAAGGTGATGGTGCATGGTACCACGCAAAGATAAACATATGAAAAAAGATATTGTTACCGAAGAGAAGAAACCTAAAGCCCAACTTGAACTTGAAGAAAAGTTAACGACCGCGCTTCAAGAAATCGAAAATTGGAAAAACAAATACTATATGGTGTTCGCCGATATGGAAAACGCTCGAAAACAAAATGAGAAATCACTGTCAGAAGCTTTGAAGTATCGCGCAGCTGGCTTTGTCGAAAACATCTTTCCAATTCTTGACGCCTTCCAAATCGCCCTAGACATGAAAACCGAAGATGAAGCAATAAGGCGATTTCTGGTCGGATTTGAGCATTTGTATCGGCAATTGAAGACCGTCCTCGAAAACGAGGGTGTTAAAGACGTTTCCCCAAGCATCGGCGCCAGTTTCGATTACAAAACGATGCATGCCCTCGATACCGAAGAAGCCGACGGAGAAGAGAATCGCGTGCTACGTATTATCGCTCGGGGTTATCAACTTAAAGATCGGTTGATTCGCCCGGCTATGGTTATCCTCAGCAAGAAGAAAGCCCCGATTCAAGATCCGCAACCACAGACTGAACCACAAACTGAAACAAAGGCAGATCCAGACTCGCAAGAGTTTGATGCATAAAACAATATAAAGGAGCACATATTTATGGCAAAAGAAATCATCATCGGTATCGACTTAGGTACCACAAACTCCGTCGTCAGCTACATGCAACCAGACGGCAAAGTCAAAGTAATCCCTAACCCCGAAGGACATAACACGACCCCCTCGGTCGTCGCTTTCAAAACTTCGGGTGAAGAGATCGTCGGCGACGCCGCTAAACGGCAGGCGGTCATCAATCCGGATACCGTTTTATCAATCAAGCGATTGATGGGAACCGACAAAAAGATTCACATCAACACACTTAACAAAGACTTCACGCCGCAAGAGATATCGGCCAAAGTGTTGGCTTATATGAAAAAATACGCCGAAACATCAATTGGTCAACCAATCAAAAAGGCCGTGATTACCGTACCCGCCTATTTTAACGACGCGCAACGTCAAGCGACGAAAGACGCCGGTCAAATCGCCGGTTTAGAAGTCATGCGCATCATCAATGAACCGACTGCGAGTTCGCTCGCCTATGGCATGGAATCGAAAAAATCCGGCAAGATTCTCGTATATGACCTTGGCGGAGGCACGTTCGACGTCTCAATCCTTGAAATCGGCGACGGTACGTTTGAAGTCATCTCAACCTCAGGCGACAACCAACTCGGCGGCGATGATTGGGACGAAGTTCTCGCGAAATGGATTCAAGAACAAATCCGGGCGCAACATGGCGTCACACTAACCGATAAAATGGCGCTTCAACGGTTTAAAGAAGCGGCCGAAAAAGCGAAAATCGAACTTTCAGCACAACTTGAAACCGTTATTTCGCTACCATTCATCGGTCAAACATCAGCCGGTCCCATTAACTTTGAAACCAAAATTACGCGGGCCCGCTTCCAAGACATGACCAAACATTTGCTTAAACGGACCGAAGAACCGCTTCGCAAAGCTCTAAAAGACGCTAATTTAACCGCGAACGATATCGAAGAAGTACTACTAATCGGTGGTTCGATCCGGATGCCAGCCGTCCAAGAACTCGTGAATCAAATCATGGGTAAAAAACCGAACCTATCGGTTAATCCCGACGAAGCCGTCAGCATTGGCGCGGCGATTCAAGGAGCCGTGTTATCGGGCGATGTCAAGGATGTCGTCTTACTCGATGTCACGCCTTTAACTCTTGGCATTGAAACGCTTGGCGAAGTAATGACACCGCTAATCACCCGCAATACGACGATTCCGACGACCAAAAGTCAGATTTTCTCAACGGCGGCTGATAATCAACCGGCGGTCGACATCATGGTTTACCAAGGTGAACGTCCCATGGCGCG
>ERZ795032.1748-NODE-1748-length-13989-cov-4.306301_pt1 | contig 13989 bp, 15 predicted proteins | sample MGYA00375124_ERZ795032 | MGnify/ENA primary metagenome ERZ795032 (study PRJEB30167, sample SAMN05720154) | activated sludge metagenome | isolation source: Anaerobic digester | place: China | collected 2015-12-16 ...
TGCGGCTCGAAAAGGGGCCGGATATCTCGGCCGCCTGCGGGCAGCTGGCGGCCCGCGGGCGCCGCTGAGCCTTTTTGTATACTTTACGCATGAGCCGCCCGAGGATAGTCGTTCTGGACGACAACGAGATGTTCGCCGCGCTGCTGGCCGCGGCCCTGGAGGAGGAGTTCGATATCTCCGTCGGGCACAGCGGCCTGCAAGGCCTTTCGCTTTGCCTGGAAAACCCGCCCGCTGCGGTGGTCTCCGACATAGGGATGCCGGAACTGGACGGCGTGCAGCTGATAAGGGAACTGGCCAGGCGCCCGGAGCTCGCGCGCATCCCGGTGGTCATAGTCACGGCCACTCATTTCAACACCAGCAGCCGCGAGGCCCTTTCCGTTTTCCCGCAGGTGAAGCGCGTTCTTTCGAAGACGCAGAACGTGGAGACGATAGCCGCGGAAGTCAGGGCCGTTATTTCGGAAGCCGGCGGGGCTTAGCCCGCCGGGCCAGGCAGATCAGCCGCAGCGACGACGGGAGCAGGCGGGAGCCGTCGAAGCCTCCCCAGAACTTCAACGGGGTCATTCCCGCCCGGCGCAGCGCCGAGGAGACGCGGGGCCTGTCGTAAACGCGGACAAAGAATTTCCTGCGGCGCGCTTTTCCGGCCGGCCCCACCTTTATCCATTCATTGAAATTCCCGTCGGCGGTCAGCCGGCGCTCTTCCAGGAGCCAGCCGCCGTCCTCCCGTTCGTGCCAGCTCCTGGGCTGGAAATTTCCCCTGATCCTGTCCCCGTTGGCGATGTCCAGCAGGAAAAGTCCCCCGGGTTTCAGGGCCCGGGCGACGCCTTTGAGCGTCCTTATATCGTCGGAAAAGCGGGGGAAATAGCCGAAGCTGGTGAAGAGGTTCACGGCGGCGTCGAACTCTCCCCTGAAAGGTATCCGGCGCATGTCGCCGCGGACCAGCCGCAGCGCGACCTTTTTGTCCTTCGCCCTGGTCTCCGCTTCACGGAGATACTCGGCGGAAAAATCCAGCCCGGTGACCTTCATCCCCCTGCGGGCGAACTCCACCGCGTGGCGGCCCGGTCCGCAGCAGAGGTCGAGCAGCGACGAGCCTTTCCTGAGTTTCAGTTTTTTCAGGACGAAGGCCGCTTCGGGCCGGGCCCTGGCGACCGCGGTCTGCGAGGCCGGGTTGTAGAAGGAATTGACGAAGAAGCTTTTATGCCACTCGCGGGGGACTTTCATTCTCTCTTGGGGCCGGCTTTTACCAGGTTGCGGTAGACGCCTGGCTCGGAGCCCTCTATGACCACGGCGCCGGCGGTCTTTTTGAAGAAGTCCACGGGCCCGGCCCAGCCTATGGCCGCGTAGCCGTAGCCGGCGTCGCGCATAGCCTCGAGCGTCCTCAGCAACAGGGCCTTGCCCAGCCCTTTCTTGTGGGCGTCCGGGTCGACTCCTATGGGGCCGAAGAACCCTTTGAGCGTGGAGTCGTAGCAGGCGAAGCCCAGTAGCTTCCCTTCCTTCACGGCGATGAAGCAGGTGACCGGCTGGCCGGACATGGCCACGTCGCATTCCGCGGCCCAGGCCCGCGAGAATTTCTCCTCCGCCCAATCCACCACCGCGTGCTTCTCGGGCCCTATTGCCCGGCGTATATCCACCCCCTCGCGCGCCAGCGCCCCGACGGCGGCCGCGGACGGAGGGACCTCATAAAGCTTGACCAGCAGGTCGGCCATTATTCCTCCTCCAGGCTTATGACCTTCTTGTCCACGGAAAGCGAATCGTCGTAGGGAGGCGGCTCCTCTTTTTTCGCGGGTCGGGCGGCCGGTTTTTTCGGCGCCGCCTTCTTCGCGCCGGGCTTGCTTATGGGGTTGGCCTCCTCGTCGAACTTGTACGAGGATCTCTTTTCCTCGCCCGTGAATTTATAGCCGCCACCCTTTGCGGCGGACTTCTTTTTGGAGGAGGCCTTTTTCTTGCCGGTCAGCGGCTTGCCGTTCTGGTCGTATTTGTACTGGTGCTTCTCCTGCGCCTCGAACTTGTAGCCGGACTTTTTCTTCTTTTTCGCCGTTCTTTTTTTCGGTTTCGCGGGCGCCGGCGCGTCCGCCGGGCTTTCCCCGGTCGTCCTCACGACCTTCTTATCGGCCGGCAGCGAGAGGTCCGCCTCCGCCGCGGCGGATTGGACCGCCAGCAGCAGCGCGGCCGTAGTGAACAGGAGCGCTCCTTTCATTTCGTCCCCCTCGTCCTTTTTTCCGCGGCTTTCACCGCCGCTTCCAGCAGGCAGGCCAGGGTTACCGGCCCCACCCCGCCGGGTACCGGCGTAATTCGCCCGGCCGTCCCGGCCAGGGCCGCGAAGTCCGCGTCGCCGCACATTTTCCCGTCGGGGCCTATATTGGTGCCGACATCTATGACGGTCGCGCCGGGGCTTATCATGCCCGGCTTCAGCCACAGGGCCTTGCCGATGGCGGTGACGACGATCTCCGCCCTTTTCAGCACGGCGGCTATGTCTTTCGTGCGCGAATGGCAGAGCGTCACGGTCGCGTCCAGGCAGGTCAGCATATGCGCCGCGGGCCTGCCCACTATGGCCGAGCGCCCGACCACCGCTATTTCCCTGCCCGCGGGGTCGATGCCGGCGTGCTTCAGTATCTTCACCACGGCCAGGGCCGTGCAGGGCACGAAGAACCCGCCTTCCTCGATCTCCCGCCAGGTCCTGGCCAGGAAAAGACGGCCCATATTGAGCGTCGAGAGCGCGTCGGGGTCCTTGGCCGGGTCCAGGAGTTCCCAGGCCTCCGGCACGTCGAAGCCGGGGGGCAGCGGGCGCTCCACCATTATGGCGTCAGTTCCGGTGTCCGCGCCCAGTTCCCGCAGCAGGCCGAAGAAATGTTCCTTCCCTTTCGCCTCGTCCGGCATCAGCAGGCGGGTCTCTATCCCGGCCGCGGCGCAGGCGGACATCTTGCGCTTCACGTATATCGCCGAGGGGGAATCCGCGTAATAGTTGATTATCGCCAGCGAGGGCTTTCTGCCCAGCGCCTGGGCGGCCGCCGCCGCGCGCGAGGATACTTCGGCCAGGATGGACCTGGAAAGGGTCTTGCCTTCTATGATATCCGCCATGCGGGTATTCTAGCAAAAGCCCGGCGCCGCCGGACCCCGAAAAAAACCGCCCGGGCGGGGGCCCGGACGGTTTTCGTTCTCCTTGGTCTAAAACCGCGGATTACTTGCGCTTGCCTTTCTTGGCCTTCTTCTTGCCCTTCCCGGCGTTGACCATCTTGGCGCGGGATATGTCGCCGGCCTTGTCGAGGAAATACAGGAAGCCTTCCTCTTTCTTGACGCCGGCCTTGGCGACCTTGGAGGGCTTGCCGCCCTTCTTGCCGCCGCGGGCCATCTTGGCGCGGGAAACATCGCCCTGCTTGTCGATGTAATAAAGGAAACCATCCTCGCGCTTAACATGCAGTTTCATTACTTTCTCAGCCATTTCGTCTTCCCTCCTAACGGGAACTTCGCTTGCTGCAACTCCGGAAAGTTTACATTATGACGACGGAGAATTCAAGGGCGGCTCTCACGCGCCGACCGTTTTCACCGCCCCGGGGGGCGGTTCGGCGGGTTCCGGTTCCGGCGGGAGATGGGCCTGGAAGAACTCCGCGACCTTCCGGCGGTAGGACTCGCCGCCGACCTCGGCGCACTTGGCGTGGCCCGCGCCCGTGACTGTCCAGAGTGTCTTTTCCGACGAGCCGCAGGCCTCGTAGAGCCGTTTCGCCTCTTCCTGCGGCACGAGCTCGTCCTGGTCGCCCTGCACGAACAGCACGGGCTGCTTCACGGCCGGGGCCGTGTGGACGGGGCTGTACGGCTCCGGGTCCGCGCCGAGCTTGAGGCGCGCGAAGAAGAGGATCATCGGTATCAGCGGGTAGAACGGCACTTTCAGCCGCCGCCAGCCCCAGTTCGCTATGACGCGCGTGTAGGAAAGGAAGACGTTCTCGGCCAGCAGGCATTTCACCTCCGGCCGACGCGAGGCGCCCCACATCGCCACCGACGCTCCCATCGAGAGGCCGAACAGGGCCAGGCTGCGGCAGGCCTCCGGCCGGTTCGCGTGCAGCCAGGCGAAGGCCGCTTCCAGGTCGCGGGTCTCCAGGTAGCCGACGCTGGCCGCGGTCCCCGCGCTCTCGCCCGAGGCGCGGAAATCGAAATAGAACAGGTTGAAGCCGAGGCCGGCGAGGAAATTGGTGTCGCGCATCAGCTCCGCCTTGTTCGAGCCCCAGCCGTGGCAGAAGACTATCGTGCGCGGGGAAGTCCCCCCCTCGGCGGGGATGAACCAGCCGCGCAGGGCGACGCCGTCGGTGGACGGAAAGACCACCGGCTCGTAGGCCAGCCTGAACTGGTCGGGCAGGTGGCCCAGCTTCATGCGGGCCGGCTGTATTATCGAAAAACTCTTCAGGTAGGCCAGCCACACGGCGCCTGCCGAGAGGGCCAGCAGGGAGAACAGCAGCCAGTAGAATATCTCCTGTGAGGTCATTGCGCAACCCCTTTGAGGCCGAGCAGGTCGGCATAGTCGTAGAACCCTTTCTCTTTGCCGGCGAGCCAGAGGGCTGCCGTTATGGCGCCGTCCGCGAAGACGTCGCGCGAATGGGCGCGGTGAGTCAGCTCGACCCGTTCGTGCGGCCCCGCGAAGAGCACGGTGTGCTCTCCCACGATATCCCCGGCCCGCGCGCTGGAGACCGAAGCCCGCCGGCCGCCCGCCTTCACGGCGTCCAGGTAGCGCAGCGCCGTGCCCGACGGGGCGTCCTTCTTGAGCCGGTGATGCACCTCGCTGACGTGGACGTCGAAGCCCTCCAGCCTGGAGGCCATCAGCCGCGCGACGGCGAAGGTCAGGTTCACGGCGGGGCTCATGTTCGGCGAGACGAAAACGGGGATGCGGGAGGCGAGCCCGCCGAGGCGGCCCAGTTGCTCCGGGGAGAGGCCGGTCGTGCCGGTGACGAAAGGCACACCGGCCGACGCGCAGGCTTCCGCGAAGAAGACCGCTCCCGCGGGGGAACTGAAGTCTATGGCCGCGCCGCAGCCTCTGAGGGCCTCCGGCGCGGCTTCGGGGCGCAGCGAGGCCCCGCCGGGCAGGGCGTCGAAGATCGGCCCGGGCTCCGCGCCGCGGCGCAGCGCCAGGCGCTCGCTTACTTTCAGGCCCATCCTGCCGAGCCCGCCGTTGACGGCTATCTTTATCTTGGCGTCTGTCATTCCGGAAGTTCAATTATATTCTTTAAAGTCCCGCCCTGTCCAAGCCCTCCGCCGCGCCCGCCGCCCCGTCTTTGCCTGTTTTTCCGGTTTTTTGCTATTCTAGGGCCGATGACATACGCGCTTTCGGCCGTCATAGCGGTGCTGCTCGCCGCCGTGGGTTTCCTGCTGCGGAAGGTCTACGCGATGAGCGTGGAGAGCTCTCCCGCGCCGCCGCGCGGGAAAGGAGCCGTCCTCAAGGAGACCTGGGGCAAGTTCGACGAGCTGCTCACCAGCCTGCTGACCATTCATGAGATAGGGGTAGTGAACGTCGGCTCCGTGAAGAAAGAGGATTTTTTTCAGGCCGTGCTGGACAGCGCCTGCGACCTGCTGCGCTCCCACCGCGGCTCGCTGATGGTCTACGACGAGGCTTCGCGCGAGCTCAAGATCGTAGCCTCCCGCGGCATCTCGAGGGAGATAATCGAGAACACTCACATCCCCCCCGGCCAGGGTGTGGCCGGCCGGGCCTTCCAGACCGGCGAGACCATTTTCATCACCGATCCTTCCCAGAGCGACCAGTACAAGGACTTCATCGGCCACGAGGAGCAGAAGGACCCTTTCATCGCGATGCCGCTCAAGGTCAAGGACAAGCCTTTCGGCGTGCTGAACCTGCATATCTCGCGCGAGAAGGGGGCCTTCACCGAGTACGACCTCAAGTTCCTGACGCTGCTGGCCGGCGAGTCGGCCGTGACGCTGGAGAACATAAAGCTCTACGAGAGCATCGAGAACTTCTACCTCGAGATGGTGCAGACGCTGGCCCGCGTCATCGACGCCAAGGACGCCTATACCGGGGATCACGCCGGCCGCGCGCGGGAGAAGGCCCGCCGCCTGGCCGGGGAGCTGCGCATGCCCGAGCAGATGATCCGCTACGTCGAGTACGCGGCCCTGCTGCACGATATCGGCAAGATCGGCATCGACGGCGGCATCCTCGGCAAGCCCGGCAGGCTGACGCCCGAGGAATACGCCGAGATAAAGAAGCATCCGGCCATCGGCTACCAGATACTTTCCCCCATCCAGTTCCTCGGCCCGGTCGCGCAGATGGTGCTCTACCACCAGGAATGGTTCAACGGCATGGGTTATCCCGAGGGCCTCAAGGGCGAGGAGATCCCGCTCGGCGCCCGCATAGTCTCGACCATAGACGCCTGGGACGCCATGATGAGCGACCGCCCCTACCGCAAGGCCCTCGGCCGCGAGAAAGCGGAGGACGAACTGCGCAAAGGGGCGGGGAAGCAGTTCGACCCCAGAGTGGTCGAGGCCTTCCTGCGTCTGGAAGAGCGCGACTGGAAAGACGCGGACAACGGGAAAGCCTGAGGCCCGGGCCGTGCTCTACCTCGTACCCACCCCGATAGGAAATCTCAAGGACATAACGCTGCGCGCGCTGGAGGTCCTCAAGGAGGCCGACACCGTCCTCTGCGAGGACACCCGGCGCACGCTGAACCTGCTCAATCATTTCGGCATAAAGAAAAAACTGCTGCGCTACAACGAGCACGATCCGCGCTCGGTCGAGCAGGCCGTCTCGCTGGCCGCCTCGGCCGCCAAGGCCGCGCTGGTCACCGACGGGGGCACTCCCTGCGTCTCCGACCCCGGCTGGAAGCTCGCGGCCGCCGTGGCCGCGCGCGGCGGGCGCGTCGAATCGCTGCCCGGGCCTTCCGCCGTGGTCTGCGCCGCCGCAGGCTCCGGTTTCCCGGTGGATTCCTTCGTTTTCCTCGGTTTCCTGCCCCGCCAGCGCGGAAAATCCGTCCGCGCGCTGAGGCAGGCGTTCTCGCTCGGCCGCCCCGTCATAGTCTACGAATCGCCTTTCAGGATAAAGAAGCTCATGGCGCTGGTCGCGCAGGAATTCCCGCGCACCGGAGCGGCGCTCGCGCGCGAACTCAGCAAGGTTTACGAGGAATGGCTGCGCGGCAGTCCGGCGGAAGTCCTGGCCGCGCTGGAGAAGAAAGGACAGATCAAAGGAGAGATCGTGCTTGTCCTGCGGCCGGAGGGACGGGGAAAAGAGGAGCCTTTCCGCGTCCTCTTCGTCTGCACGGGAAACACCTGCCGCAGCGCGATGGCGGAGCATTACGGCAGGCGTATCGCCGCGGAGGCGGATGTCGACGTGGAATTCTCTTCCGCCGGCGTCTCGGCCGAACCGGGCTCGGGCATGCCCCCGGACGCGCTCGCCGCGCTGGCCGCCGAAGGCGTGGACGACCCGGGCCACGAATCCTCTCCCGCGGAAGAGGCCGCCGTGGACGCCGCGGACCTGGTCCTGGCCATGACCGACGCCCATAAGAACGCCCTGCTCTCCGCCTTCCCCGGCGCGCGGAAGAAGACCTTCACGCTGTCGGAATACTCCGGCGCCTTCGACGGCGACCTGCCCGATCCCTACGGCGCGGGGCGGGCCGCCTACGACGCGGTCATGGGGGTCCTTAAGAAAGCCCTGCCCGCGGTCCTGGAAAGAATAAAAAATAGTAAGATTTAGGGGACGCTGATGACTAAATGCCTAATTATCCACAAGAGGTTTTTTTTCGACTCGCGGATTGTTAATAATTAGGCATTTAGTCATCAGCGTCCCCAAACAAGGAGAAGAACATGTACGAAGAGATAAAGAAGAGCGATCCCCAGCTTTACCACGCGATAAAGGGAGAGGTCCTGCGCCAGCAGAACAACCTCGAGCTCATCGCCTCCGAGAACTATACCTCGAAGGCCGTGCTGGAGGCCCTGGGCTCCGTGCTGACCAACAAGTACGCCGAAGGCTACCCCGGCAAGCGCTACTACGGCGGCTGCGAGCACGTCGACGAGGCCGAGAATCTCGCCATAGCCCGCGCCAAGAAACTTTTCAGGGCCGAACACGCCAACGTGCAGCCGCATTCCGGCACCCAGGCCAATATCGAGGCCTACCTCTCGCTGATAAAACCCGGCGACACCGTCCTGGGCCTCAAGCTGGAGCACGGCGGCCACCTCAGCCACGGCCACCCGCTGAACTTCTCCGGCAAGTATTTCAAGATCGTCTCCTTCGAGGTCAACCCGGAGACCGAGATGATAGACTACGACGAGATAGACAAGCTCGTGGAGAAGCACCGCCCCAAGCTGATCATGGCCGGCGCCTCCAACTACTCCCGCAAATGGGACTGGGCCCGCATCAAGAAGGCCGCCGATATCTGGAAGTCCTTCGTCATAACCGACATAGCCCATTACGCCGGCCTGATAGCCGCCGGCATCTACCCGTCGCCGGTGGACCACGCCGATATCGTCACCACTACGACTCATAAGACGCTGCGCGGTCCCCGCGGCGGCCTTATCCTCTCCAAAGGCTGCTACGCCAAGGCCGTGGACCGGACGACTTTCCCCGGCAACCAGGGCGGCCCGCTGATGCACGCCATAGCCGCGAAGGCCATCTGCTTCCGGGAGGCGCTGTCGCCGAAGTTCAAGGACTATCAGGTCCAGGTGCTCAAGAACTCCCGCAAGCTGGCCCGCGAGCTGCAGGGCCGCGGCTACCGCATAGTTTCGGGCGGCACCGACTGCCACCTGATGAGCGTGGACCTGCGCGCCAAGAACGTGACCGGCCGCGACGCCGAGATAGCCCTCGACAAGGCCGGGATCACGGTCAACAAGAACACGATACCGTTCGACCCTCAGAAGCCGATGATCACCAGCGGCATACGCATCGGCACGCCGGCCGTCACCACCCGCGGCATGAAGGAGAAGCAGATGGTCATGATCGCCGGGCTGGTGGACGAGGCCGTCAAGAAGTACGCCGACGACAAGGCGCTCAAGGGCATCAGGGAGCAGGTGAAGCAGCTCTGCGCCGGCTTCCCGATGTACCCCGGCTTCGAGAACTGAGAAGTCCCGGGCGGAAAGCGAAGGGCCGCGCGTGCAGCGCGGCCCTTTCTTTTGTTCAGGGGACGTTGTTTAGCAATCTGCCAGAAACCCCCGGTCTTTTAAGGCCGGGGATGAATGGCAGCCCGGAGCGAAGCGGAGGCTAATTTTGGCATAATCTGGCCATGGCCAGAAGATACTGGAGCGGTGCGCATACAAGACACAGATTGCAGTACCATGTAGTCTGGATACCGAAATATCGAAAGAGGGTTCTAAAAGGCAAAATAGCCGTCCGGCTGAAGCAATTAATATTCGACGGATGTCGGATGAATCAGTGGTGGACAAAGCAGATCAGCATACAATCGGACCATGTCCACTTGCTGATACAACTGAACCCGCGGAATAGTATCGCGGAAGTGGTGCAGATTCTTAAGGGCGGAAGCAGCAGGGTGATACGAAAAGAGTTTCCGGAGCTTGAGGAATTTCTATGGGGAGACAGCTTCTGGTCGGACGGCTATTTTGCTGAAACGGTGGGGCAGGTAGATGAAGAAGTCGTACGGAAGTATATACAGGGGACCAGGATACGCTCAAGTAGCCGCCAGATTATGCCAGAGGCGGGAAACCCCGGGCTTTAGTTTTTTCGCGATCCGTCATTTTTGCGCCGGCAGCTGACGGGGTTAAAACTAAAGAACTAAACAACGTCCCCTTTCCCCCTTTCCCCCCTCTTAAGGCAGGACGGTGGCCAGGTCGGCGGGGGTCTGGATGTCGGCGAACTGTTCGCCCAGCAGCCCGCGCTTCTGGAAGTTGTTAATGACCATCTGCGGCATGGTGGCGCGGAAATTGTAGACCATGTAGGGGATGGTCCACATCTTTATCTGCCGCTCCTTGGGCAGGACGCGGTTGAAAAGTATGACCAGGTTGTTGGTGCAGTTGTTCTTGATGGTCTGGTAATACTCGCCTTCGCGGTCCACGGCGGATAACGTCATGGCTTCGCGCAGCAGCCGGACCTTCTCGTCATGCGACATGAGCACCGGGTAGGGGGCCAGGCGGAACCCTTCGTGGTGTATGGTGCGGGCGGCGTACTCCTCCCAGGTCGAAAGGGACCAGAGGATGCCGAATTTCCTGCCCAGCCCGGTCAGCGGCGAGAAGGTCTGGTCGGTGCGGGTGCGGGCCTCGATGCTCAGCGCCAGCGCCATCGGCTCATTGCCCTCGGCGTCGCTGAGCGCGCCCTTCTCGAAGGTGAAGACCAGGAAGGAGTGGGCGGCCAGGAATTCCGGCGGGAAGGGCTTCTTGACGAAATAGACGTTCTTTATCTTGTCCGGGTTCATCGTCATGTTCGTCCAGTCGTACGAATCCGGCGAGGGGACCGCGGTCCGCATCGTGCGGACATTGCCCATCGTTATGGCGCCGTCCTTGTTCTCCAGCATCAGCGCCTGGCGGCGGCGGGGCTGGTAGGGGGCGGGCACCACTTCGTCGGCCCCGGGGGAGTATTCTTCTATGTCGCCGACTTTGAGTATCGAGAGGTCGTCCGCCTGGCGGGCCTGCGCCTCTATTATGACCGTCTTGCCGTCGAACTTGCGGGCCTTCCTGGCGGAGAGGTCCAGCCTGAACAGGCGGCCGTCGAAAGTGTTTATGAATACGCCGTCCTCGGTGTTGGCGACGACTCCCTTGAGGATGTAATTAGCTCCCCAGCTCTTGTCCGCCGGGATCTCCAGCCCCGGGATCTCCAGGCCGCTTATCTTCGCGGCGTCCAGGCCGGCGAGCGTTTCGAAGGAATTCTGGGCCGCGGCCGGGGCCGCGAACACCGCGAGCATGAGGAAAGAGAAGGTTTTTACCATATACATATGATAGCCGGCCGCGGACCGGGGCAAAACCGGCCAAAGTCCCGCTATTTCCCGGCAAGTTTCCCATGCCGGCCTGGGCCCTTGGGCCTCCGGCCGCCCGGCGGCTTATGCGGCAGGCCCGCCATTTGGTAACATGGGCCTATGAGAAAGGCCCTTCTTTTGCTCTTGTCTTTCTGCGCCGCTTCACCCCTGGCCGCCGCCGAAATCCGGGCGGAGGTCAGGGAGCTGCTGGACCGGGTGGACCGGCTCTACCGCAGCGACCGTTCCCGCGCCGCCATGGAGATGGAGATAGTCACGCCCGAGTGGAGCCGCACGCTGGTCATGGACTTCTGGACCGAAGGCCTGGACAAGACCTTCATCCGCGTCAAATCGCCGGCCCGCGACGCCGGCTCGGCGACGCTGCGCAAGGGCAACGAGATGTGGAACTATTTCCCGAAGATAAACAAGGTCATGAAAGTCCCCCCGTCCATGATGATGGGGTCCTGGATGGGCTCGGATTTCACCAACGACGACCTGGTCAAGGAGAGCACGCTCATAAACGATTATGACGGCGACTTCTTCTCACCTGAGAAGCCCGACCCGGCGCTCTATTACATACGGCTCAAGCCGAAGAAGGAGACGGTCTCGCTCTGGGGCGCCATAGAGCTGGAGATACGCAAAGAGGACCTCCTGCCCGTCAACGAGCGTTATTACGACGAGAAGGGCAGGCTGCAGCGGACGATGGAGTTCTCCGATATCGCCGAGCTGGGCGGGCGGAACATGCCGCGGCTGATGCGCATGGTCCCCGTCTCGAAAAAGGGGCATGTCACCACGATACGATACCTCGACGCCGAATTCGACCTGGACCTGCCCGCCGACACTTTCACGCTGCGCAACCTGCAGCGCGTGAAGATGAGATGAAGCTGATATTCCGCATGGCGCTGCGCAACGTCTTCCGCAACCGGCGGAGGTCGCTGCTGACCGGCCTGATGATGGCCGGCGGCTACGCGCTTTTCGCGCTTACGCTGGGCATGTCCGGGGGCACCTACGGCTCCATAATCGACATGTTCACCCGCAGCCGCACCGGCCACGCGCAGGTGCACGCGGCGGGCTACCTGGACAAGCCGTCGCTCTACAAGACGATAGACGACCCGGAGCGGGCCGGCCGCGTCCTCGACGGGCTCGACGCCGTGGAGGCCTGGGCCCCGCGCGTTTACGCGGCTTCGCTAGCTTTCGCCGGCACCAAGACCGTAGGCGCCCAGGTCATGGGCCTGGACCCGGCCCGGGAGGCGCGGGCCACGCGCATCGCCACGCAGGTCTCCTCCGGGACCTTCCTCTCCGCTTCCCCCTCGGCCGGCGTGGTAATAAGCGCGCGGCTGGCCTCGGCGCTGGCGATCGGTGTCGGAGACGAATTCTCGCTGATAGGCCAGGGCGCCGACGGGTCCATCGCCAACGATAATTTCACCGTCGCCGGCGTGCTCTCCGCCTCGGAATCCGCCTTCGACGGGCCGTGGTGCCTGATGCACATCGACAAGGCGCGCGAGTTCATGGCGCTGGGCGGCCGCGCCCATGAGATAGTGCTGGTCTTCACCGACTACCGCGAGGCCCGCGAGGACGCGGCGCTGGTCTCGGCCGCGCTGGCCGACCCGGGGCTGGACGCGCAGCCCTGGCAGGTGACGGAGAAGGAGTTCTACCAGGCCATGCTGCTCGACAGGAAGGGCGGCGACATCACCAACCTCATCATCATGGCGATAGTGGCGGTCGGCGTGCTCAACACGGTGCTGATGGCCGTGCTCGAGCGCACTCGCGAGTACGGCGTGCTCAAAGCCATGGGGACCCGGCCCTTCTCCATTTTCGGCCTCATCATGACCGAGGTGTTCCTGCTGGCGCTGATGTCGTCGGCGGCCGGCGCGCTGGCCGGCGCCGGGCTCAATCACTGGCTTTCGGTGTCCGGCATACCGATACCCGAGCCCATCAGCTACGGCGGCGTGAAGTTCACCCACATGCTCTCGGCCGTGACCGTCGAGACCTTCACCCGCCCGCTGGCGACCGTGGTCGCGGCCGCGCTGCTGGTGGGGATATTCCCGGCGATCAAGGCCGCCCGCGTCACGCCCGTGAAGGCGCTGGGGAGCCGATGAACTTCTACCTCAAGATGGCCTGGCGCAACAGCATGCGCAATAAGCGCAGGACCTTCCTGGCCTCTCTGGCCGTCGGGCTGGGCCTGGCGGCCCTGATCTTCACGGACGGGCTGACCATCGGCATGCTCGACGGCATAATCGACACGGCCACCGGCACTTTCATGGGCCAGGCGCAGGTCCACCGCAAAGGATTCCGCGACGCGATGGACCCGGACCTCGTCGTCAAGGACGGCCCCGCCCTGCTCGGCCGGCTGTCGTCGGAACCGCTGGTGAAGGCCTTCGCCCCGCGCACGGTCTCTTTCGCCATGATAGCCTCGCCGTCCAATTCCGGTTCGGTCATGCTCTACGGCCTGGACCCGGCGGCCGAGCGGGGCGTCTCGCGGCTGGACCGGATGGTCGAGGACGGGGATTTCCTGGCCGGCGACGGCTACGCCATAGTCATAGGCGCGGCTCTGGCCGACACGCTGGAGGTCGGACTGGGCGACAAGGTGGTGCTGACCGCCGCGTCGGCCGGCGGCGGCGACCTGGCCCAGGGCATGTTCCGCGTCGGCGGCATAATGAATTCCGGTTCGCGGGCCATGGATTCCAACCTGGCCTTCGTGCGCATCGGCAAGGCCCGCGAGCTTTTCAATCTCGGTGAGAATTTCCACGAGCTGGCCTTAGCCTTTCACGACGTCAGGAACGCCGAGGACGCCTCGCTGCCTTTCTGGCGGGAGTACGGCGGCGCGGACAACCAGGCCGAGGGCTGGCCGGAACTGGTGCCCGAGCTGGCCGCCGCGCGCGGCATGTCGGCCTTCGGCATACTGATAACGGCGGTCATACTTTCGGGCATCGTGGCGCTGGGCGTCACCAACACCCTTTTCATGTCGCTTTACGAGCGCATGTTCGAGTTCGGCGTGCTGCGCGCCGTCGGGACCCGGCCGCTGCGCATGGCGCTGATAATAGTCGGCGAGGCGGCGGTGCTGGCCGTCGTCAGCGCGGCCGCCGGCGTCTTCATCGGCTGGCTCTCTTCG
>ERZ795032.1750-NODE-1750-length-13976-cov-5.185547_pt1 | contig 13976 bp, 13 predicted proteins | sample MGYA00375124_ERZ795032 | MGnify/ENA primary metagenome ERZ795032 (study PRJEB30167, sample SAMN05720154) | activated sludge metagenome | isolation source: Anaerobic digester | place: China | collected 2015-12-16 ...
CTACCCTCGACAGCAGCCAATCTACTATCGACAGTATCCAGTCTACCCTCGACAGTAGCCAATCTACCCTCTATCCGAGTTTGGCCTTCCTTCAGCTCTTGAACATCAGATTTCATAATTCCTATTTCTGATTGTATATTGTTTAAAATATTTAGAATTTTTTCTTCGTTATTCATTTGTACTGGCTCTCCTTTCAAAATTCGGTTATTCGTATTATTATAGTCATGAAGTGGAATTTCTAATAAATATAAGTCGGATTCTAATTGTTATTACCAATAATAACATAAATAACATATAATGTAAATGGTTTTTTAAAATCTCCGCTTTCCTGCAGGAATTTGCAGAAATTTATCTACTACTGGAAAATCGGCTTAAATCCTACACTTCTGCTTATAAGAAACTGTTCTTCTTCAGCTGATAGTGGTTTAAAGTCTCGTGCAACTTCCAGCGCCCATCTGAAAAACTTTATATACCCTGGAGGAATTGCTGCTGTTACAGGTTTTGAAAGGGTGTAGCGTATAGCCAACTGTGCCAGTTCTTTATCATCTATTGGCTCATACCAGCATTTAGGATATTCCCTTTCTAAGCCTTCCTTCCATAAGGTCTTTGCCATAGATTTTAATGCCAGCATTGTAATCTTCTTTTCCTGAGCTTTTTCTATTATTCTCTTACCAAAGCCCTTATTAAACATATTCACCCAATTAAGAGGGAAAAGTACCGATTCAAATTCAAATTGATTTATTAGTTCTTCTGCGGCTTCTTCGGAATGGGTAGAAAAACCTATATGCCGGATTAATCCTTTTTCCCTGGCTTTTGTTAATGTTTCCAGAGCTCCATTAGGTCCTAAAACCTTTTTTACATCATCAATGGTTGATACACTATGCAGCTGGTATAAATCAAAATAATCTGTTTTCAATCGCTCCAGAGATTCGTAAAGGGCTTTTTCCGTTTCTACCTTGCTTCTTTTCTCAGTTTTACATGCAAGGAATATGTTATTTCTTTTTCCAACAAGAGCCGGGCCCAGACGTTCCTCGGCATTTCCATAGCTTGGAGCTACATCAAAATAATTCACTCCTGAATCAATTGCTTCTGCTACAAAGTTGTTTGCATCTTCCTGAAACTCATTCATAACAATAATACCGCCAAAACCTACAATAGAAAGTGTTTCACCCAATTTACCATATAGCCTTTTATCCATAAAAACCCTCCAAACTTATATTTAACCAAATGTATAGAATTGAAGAATACATTTTAATTTTACCACAGAAAGAGTAATAAAGACAAACTAAAATTAAATGAACCCTAAATGTACCTCAAACTTAATTTTCTAATTGACACGGTCTGCTATAGTAGTAAAATAGGAATGGGCTATGCATGCTATAACAATACAAGATATGAGAGTAATACATATAATAACCGTAAAATAAACCCAGTGGGAGTGGAGTTTTGAATAACAATTTTAACTTAGCTGCAGATTCATCTATTATTTATAAAGCATATTATCGTTCACCGATTGGTGTGATTTCGATTCTTGGAAATAATAAAGGAATTGTGGCAGTAGATTTTATTGATGAAGAAGAAAGTACCTGCGATTTAATTATAAAGGTATCAAATGAAGAGAAAATACCACAATTACCACGATGCATTCAGGAATGCATCAGGCAGTTCGATGAATATTTTGCCGGTAGACTCCGCAATTTTACAGTAGATATTGTAATTAACAGGGGAACTGATTTCCAGAAAAAAGTTTGGAATACATTGAGGGAAATTCCATATGGAGAGACTTCAAGCTATGCTTTGGTAGCTGAAAAAATAGGAAACCGGAAAGCCGTAAGGGCAGTGGGCAATGCAAATAACAGGAACCCTATAAGCATAATTATACCGTGTCATCGTGTGATAGGAAGCGATGGCAGCCTGGTGGGTTACGGGGGCGGGTTATGGCGTAAAAAGTGGTTGTTGGAGCATGAAAGAACAAATCATGTATTGAAACAAATTACATATTGATATGATGCAGTATTTTACCATTGTATCATTATGCATTTTTTATGCATAAATCTATTGATTTTTTCTTAAGTATTATATAATCTATATAGTATCAATAAATATTATATAGCTGTGCAATAATTTGCACAGTAGAATATTTTAGATGTATTCCCGAAAGGGAGAAAATAACATGAAATATGGGGGTTTAAAAATGAAGAAAATTTTGAAAAATATTGCTGTTTTATTTTTAATAACAACAATAGTATTGGCAGTTGCCGGTTGCAGTAACAAGGGGACTCTTAAAATGGGTACCAACGCAGAATTTCCACCTTTTGAGTTTGTTGAGGGAGGAAAATTTGCCGGAATCGATGTAGAATTAGCAGAAGAAATAGCTAAAGAGTTAGGTATGAAACTTAAAATTGAAAACATGGCATTTGAATCACTTATTGATGCAGTTAGCAGCGGTAAAGTTGACTTCGTAGCTGCAGGTATGACTATTAGACCTGATAGAGAAGAAAATGCCGATTTTACTATGACATATTACAACGCTATTCAAACAATTATTATAAAAGAGGATAATAGCAATATTGAAACGAAGGATGATCTGGAAGGAAAACGTATTGGGGTACAAACCGGGACCACAGGCCAGTATTTAGCTGAGGAAATTAAGGACGCAGAGGTTGGTAAATATAATAATGGTCTGGAAGCAGTTATGGATCTTAAGAATGGGAAAATTGATGCAGTTATAATTGATAATTTTCCTGCCAAAACCTATGCAGATAAGAATCCCGAGCTAAAGCTTATTGAAGGCCAATTTGAGGAAGAGCAGTATGCCATGGCTGTAAAAAAGGGAAATACAGAGCTTCTTGAAAAAATAAATAATGCACTGCAAAAACTTATAGATAACGGCACTTACCAGAAAATAGTTGATAAATATAGTAAGTAGTTAAATGCACCCGTAGTTAAGTAGGTTCATATTGTTGAATAGCAATCCTGAAGTAATATAGAATTTTTGGGTTGAAATAATTTTGTTTTGGGAGGTTTCTAATGGTTTTTATTGAAAACCTGTATAGAGTTTTAAGTGACAAAATATATTATGCTTTTATAAAAGAAGATCGGTTTATGTACCTGGTAAATGGTTGGTCAATATCGGTTCAATTGACTTTATTTGCAGCAATTTTAGGTATATTCATCGGTATGTTTATAGCTATTGCAAAAATTACAGGGAAACCTCCTTTTGCCCAGATTGCTGATTGGTATGTATCTATTATAAGGGGAACTCCCGCAGTAGTTCAGCTAACTATAATTTACTTTATAATACTTGCAGATGTAAATCTGCCAAAAACAGTTATAGCATCCATTGCTTTTGGAATAAATAGCGGTGCCTATGTATCTGAAATAATAAGGTCAGGAATCCAGGCTGTGGATAAAGGGCAAACTGAAGCGGGAAGATCACTTGGATTATCATACAGCCAGACAATGCGGCATGTTATAATTCCCCAGGCGGTGAAGAACATACTTCCCGCTCTGGGTAACGAATTTATTATATTGCTTAAAGAAACATCCATATCAGGGTATATTGCTCTTGATGACCTTACTCGTGGTGGAACTCTTATAAGAAGTGTTACCTATGATTCTATGACGCCCCTTTTAACTGTTGCATATATTTATTTTCTTATGACAGCAATGTTATCAGCTCTTTTGGCAAAATTTGAAAGGAGGCTTCGCTCAAGTGATTAAGGTAATAAATCTGCATAAATATTTTGGGGACTTAGAAGTACTTAAAGGAGTAAATAATGAAATAAAAAAAGGTGAAGTCGTATGTGTAATAGGACCTTCGGGGTCCGGGAAAAGCACATTTTTAAGATGTCTTAATCTTCTTGAGGTTCCCACACGCGGAGAAGTAATTATTGGTGATATTGCTCTTACCGGGAATATGAAGGATATAGATAAACTGAGAAGACATGTTGGAATGGTTTTTCAGCAGTTTAACCTGTTTCCTCATATGACTGTTATTGAGAATATCATGCTTGCCCCGGTAAAAGTGCTGAAGAAAAGTAAAGAAGAGGCTGCAGCAGAAGCTTTGGAGTTATTAGGACGTGTAGGCCTGGCAGATAAAGCAAATGAATATCCGTCAAGGCTTTCGGGTGGTCAGAAACAGCGCGTTGCTATTGCAAGAGCAATGGCAATGAATCCTGAAGTAATGTTGTTTGATGAACCTACAAGTGCTCTTGACCCTGAAATGGTAGGAGAGGTTTTGGAAGTAATAAAAGCTCTTGCAAACGAAGGTATGACAATGGTAATTGTTACTCATGAAATGGGATTTGCAAGGGAAGTTTCGGATAGGGTTCTATTTATGGATGAAGGAATTATTTACGAAGAAGGAACACCAGCTCAGATATTCAGCAACCCGCAGCGGTCCAGGACAAGGGAATTTTTAAGTAAAGTGCTTTAAAAGTACTTTAGAGGTTAGAACTTTTGGAAGCAAGGTAAGTAGTAATCTGATATTAGAAGCTGATTTAAGATAAAGTAGCACACTAAGAAAAATATTCAATATGAAGTAATGCCTTGAACATTTGAGTACAGAGTTTAGTTAAATAAGGGAGAACGGTATGTATATAGCAAAAGTAATTTATATCGCAATAGCGGTACTTACAATATTGCCTCTTATTGCGTTTAATATCAAAAGATTCACTGTTAAAAGGGAAGGGGAAAATCCACGGCCTAATATTGTTATTATCATTTTGACACTTGGAGGGAGTATTCTCCTTGGGGTTTTCTTATTTTCTCTTTATAAATTTACCCTTGATTATCAACCACAACTAGTATTGGAGCGATTTATAAGATCTTACTCATCCACGGCGGCAGGTAAGATAGATTATGAGAAATTTCTAAAAGAGACAGAGAGCATATGCACACCTGAATTTTTATCCCTTAAAGACAGATGTTATAGGGAAATTGAAGCTGACCGCCAGGCAGGGCTGGGAACAGTAAGCTTTCAACTGGGTGAGACCATATTACCCAAGTATTATTTTGATAAGGAATTTTTCCCTAATGTGGAAGGAATAAAACAAAATGATAAACAGCCAATCTACATGCTGTCTATGATTGAATATGGTGAAACCAGGAAATTTTATATAACTCTTTTACGTATTCAAGGAAACAAGTGGTATGTGGATAGTTTTAATGAAGCTTCAAAGGAGCTTGCTGAATATGCATACCGGTATAATTTCATGAAATCTGAACACGCAAATAAATGGTTTAAAGTGAAAAAGTAAGCAGTATTCAGTAAAGAAAAGAATGAAGCAAATATTGAGCTTTATTTTAAGTGAAATTCTAGCTTAAATGCTTTACTAAGACGCAGTTATAAAGTAAAATAGTAAAGTGTATTTATACTATACTTAACAGTGTATTTTCATCACAATAGTTATGATACATTAACTACATATAATAGTAGATATAAAAGCAAATATAAACAATAGAAAAGGGGATGTTTTTGTGAGAAAATATTTATTAAAGAAAATAATCGTAGCGGTGCTTTCGCTGGTGCTTTCAGCTTCAATGTTATTGACAGGTTGTGGAGATTCTGGTTCTAAAGCTGATAATTCATGGGATAAAGTTAAAGAAAAAGGTGAATTTGTTTTAGGATTGGATGAAAGTTTTCCACCTATGGGATTCAAAGATGATAAGGGGGAAATTGTTGGATTTGATATTGATACAGCTAGAGAAGTATGTTCACGCCTTGGTGTTGAATTGAAAATTCAGCCTATTAGCTGGGACGCAAAAGAACAGGAACTTAATACAGGTAATATTGATTGTATATGGAATGGGTTTACAATAACTGATGAACGAAAAGAAAATGTTCTATTTACCAAGCCATATATGAACAATCGTCAAGTTCTCGTTGTTAAAGAAGATTCACCGTACAATGATATTAAGGATCTTGAAGGTAAAAAACTTGGCCTGCAGTCTGAGTCCAGTGCCGTCGACGCTCTGGATGCCAATGAAGATTTTAAGGCAAAACTCAAAGAAGTGATATTATTTGACGAGAACATGATGGCTATTATGGACCTTGAGAAAGGCGGAGTTGATGCTTTACTAATTGATGAAATAGTAATAAGGTACTATATGCAGACAAAAGGTAATAATTTTAAGATTTTCGACAAAGAGCTTTCTCATGAAGAATATGGAGTAGGTTTCCGCAAGGGAGATAAGAAACTTATGAAGAAGGTTGAGGAAACTCTTGAAGCCATGTCGAAAGATGGCAAGTTAACAGAAATATCAACAAAGTGGTTTGATAGAGATATAGTAACTATAAAAAAATAAATATAATATATAACTCAGATTTCGGTGACAAATTATGCAACGTGTTTCTATGCTTCATTCGCCTTTTGCACCGAAATCTGAGTTAATGCAGTAGAATCACTTTATATATATTTTTTTACATAAAGGCCGGCACAGTATAAAACCGGCTTTTTTAAGTATAGGAATCCATGAAATTGTTAAAAGGTTCCTATACTGAGGTTTGGAAAGGGGATTCCCCTTCCTGCTTTAAGGTAAGATTGCAATTGTAGAGCGAACAAGAAAATTCACATCATTGCCTGAGTCATGAGCAAAGCGGGTTTTCTCGTTAGAGTGCTTATCTGCGCCTGAATTTGGCATGATTGTATGTTATGCCAGATTAATCGATATTGAGGGGAAGAACAAAATGCTTGAAAATATAAATTGGAATGAAATAGCGCTTGTGTTGGAAGACTTTATAAAAAATTTTGTAAGATTATGCAAATTGCTGGGTGCAGGGGGACTGGTTTCACTAAAAGTATTTTTCCTTACATTGATATTTTCACTGCCTTTTGGATTATTGATAGCTTTTGGCAGGATGTCGGAGAAAAAGTGGATAAATGGTCCAGTCAGACTTTTTATACTTATTATGAGAGGTACTCCATTGCTTTTGCAGCTTATATTTGTGTATTTTACCCCTTCTTATTTACCTGAACCAATAAGAATTAACCTGGATCGTTTTACAGCAGCTATCATAGCTTTTTCCTTCAATTATTCAGCCTACTTTGCAGAAATATACAGGGGAGGCATAGAATCAATTTCACAAGGCCAGTATGAGGCCGCAGCAGTGTTGGGCTTTACTAAAATTCAAACATTTATCAGGATTATACTTCCTCAGGTAATAAAAAGAATATTGCCGTCCATAAGCAATGAAGTAATTACGCTGGTAAAGGACACAGCTCTGGTAATGTCTCTTGGAATTTCGGAATTATATAGGGCAGCCAGAAATGAAGCCGCGCGGGTATTTTCCACAAGTCCGATTTTTATAGCGGGTTTGTTCTACCTTCTTATGAATTATGTTGTTACAAAAGTTTTTGACAAAATTGAAAAAAAACTGAGCTATTACAGGTAGATGGCTTGGTTCTGGCTGAGTTATGGGGGAAGTGAGTAGTGGATAATGGATAGTGGATAATTAATGCTACTATTCCAATTCGGAAAGCGATTTCCATTCGTAACATAACAAATTAGCACTAAATTAATACTTAATAAGGATGATAGGAATTATGAATATACCAATGCTTGAAGTGAAAAATTTATATAAAAATTTTGATGCCAATGAGGTGCTTTCAGGAGTTTCTTTTAATGTAGAAAAAGGTGAAGTTGTTGCTGTTATAGGTCCCTCAGGATCCGGTAAAAGTACTATGTTAAGATGCATCAATCTTCTCGAAAAAATCGAAGGTGGAACGATTTTGGTCGGGGGTGATATTATGGTAAGTACTGAGGCAAATGGCAAAGTAATCTATGCCCCCGAAAGTCAATTGAGGGAAATCAGGCTTCGATTAGGTATGGTATTTCAAAGTTTTAATCTGTTTCCACATTTTTCTGTTATTCAGAATATAACTGAAGCACCTGTTTGTGTTGCGAAGATGAATCGAAAAACAGCAAATAGTGATGCTATGGAGCTGCTGGCAAAAGTAGGACTTGAAGATAAGGCCTATGCTTACCCTTATCAGCTTTCAGGCGGACAATGCCAGAGAGTTGCCATAGCAAGAGCATTGGCTATGAATCCTGAAATACTTCTTTTTGATGAGCCCACATCGGCATTAGACCCTGAACTTACCGCAGAAGTTTTAAAAGTTATGCAGGATCTGGCAGCAGAGCATATGACAATGGTAGTTGTTACACATGAAATGAGCTTTGCAAGAGATGTAGCCAACAGGGTTATTTTTATGGATAAGGGACTTATTATAGAGGAAGGCAAACCTGCAGATATATTTACAAACCCTTCTAATGACAGAACAAGGACATTTTTGAGAATATAGCGGCTGTATTAGGTTTTGCCATATGATGCCGCCTGATTTGGCTCTCGATTAAATAAACGCCGCTACAATCCATTGCTAAAGTGAATATTATATGAGGAAATCGTTTATTGCCATGTTTTTTCAAGTACAGAAAATACGCCCTCAGTAATCAGTAATCAGTGGTTTTAATGCTTTGGGTGTATGCTTCAAACTTCCTTTCTCTTATACTGAATGCTGCTGAATACTTACTAAATACTACTAAATACTGCATTAGACGAAAAAAGTTTGCTTGGTATGCAGACTTTTTGAGAATAGTTATATACAATCTTAATAATGTGCAAAAACAAATTAATATTTTTCAAAAAAAACAATTGGTTAGATGTTATAATAAATTATACATTATTGATAAAAAAATTGTGCAAATTTACAAAACCTTTGTGTTATTATACTGAATTTATTACATCAAATAGCTTAGTTACTTAATTACTTATGGGGAGGTATATGATGAAATTTTTTCAACATATATGGAATAGCCATATCAAACATTATTATATTCTGCATTTAATGATCTTACCTACAATCATTGCATTGCTTATATTCAGTTATATACCAATGCTGGGACTTGTTATGGCCTTCCAGAGCATGAATATAGGTAAAGGAATTTTTGGAAGCGAGTTTATAGGATTTAAAAACTTTGAGTTTTTATTTATGACTACTGATGCTTGGATAATTACACGCAACACGGTTTGTTATAATGTGGTATTTATACTCCTTAATATGTTCTTGGCTGTAACCCTTGCATTACTATTAAGTGAGATTCACAGTAAGAAACTTGCCAAAACACTTCAAACTATATTTATAATGCCATATTTTCTTTCAATGACCGTTGTATCAATTATTGTTTTTGCATTTTTAAGCCCTAATAGCGGTTTCCTTAATAATATATTGGAACTTCTTGGTTTTCAGCGCCAAAGTTGGTATATGAAACCTAAATTCTGGCCATTAATTTTAGTAATAGTAAATGCATGGAAAAATGTAGGATATTCAGCAGTAGTATATCTAGCTGCAATATCTGGAATATCCGAAGAATATTATGAGGCTGCTATAATTGACGGAGCAAATAAATTGAAGCAGGCATGGTATATAACTATTCCGCATTTGAAAGCTATGATGACTATAATGCTGATTCTTTCGGTTGGTGGTATATTCCGTGGTGATTTCGGGCTTTTCTATACCGTTCCCTAGGATAGTGGTGCTTTATATCCTGTTACTGATGTAATTGATACTTATATATACCGTTCTTTAACGACATTAAACAATGTAGGCATGGCTACTGCAGCAGGTCTTTACCAATCAGTTGTGGGCTTTTTATTAGTTTTGACAACCAATAAAGTTGTCAACAGGATATCACCTGATAATGCCATGTTTTAAACAACTAAAATAAATGTCAGATGCAGTAAATAAAGATGGAGGTTTGTATGAAAAGAAAAAGAAAGTTTAATCAAATAGCTCCCGGCTGGAATATTGTAATATCTACATTATTAATACTAACATCACTTTTGATTGTGCTTCCACTTATTTTAGTTGTTATTATTTCCTTTTCAAGTGCAGAAAGCATTGCGTTTAATGGATATACATTTTTTCCATCGGAATTTACTTTAAATGCATATAAAAATTTGGCAAAAACAGGGGCTCAAATTAAAAATTCTTATATTATAACTGTTTTTTATACCTTTACAGGTACAGTTTTGAGTTTATTTGTAATGTCTATGTGTTCCTTTGTATTAGCACAGAAAAAATTTCCTGCAAGAAAAGCATTAACCTTTTACGTATTTTTTACTATGCTTTTCTCCGGTGGTCTTGTTCCTTCATATATAATGAATGTGAGATATTTGCATCTTAATGACACTATATGGATATTTTTATTACCAGGTATAGTAAATTCATTTCATATTATAATACTTCGTACTTTCATTCAAACTACTATCTCGGATAGTTTGATTGAAGCCGCTACTATTGACGGTGCAAATGATTTTACAATTTACTATAAGATAGTTTTACCGCTATCCAAAGCAGGCCTCGCTACTGTTGGGTTATTCGGCTTAGTTGGCAGGTGGAATAATTGGTTCACCGGTATGCTTTATGTTGAAAATCCCAAGCTTATACCTTTACAAACCATGCTGTATAAGATTCAGAAGGATATCGAATTCATTAAGTCAAATGCAGAGATTTCCGATTCAGTAATGGGACTAGAATTGCTAAGATCGATGCCTACAGAGAGCACACGAATGGCAATTACTATTACTGCAACAATACCTATATTATTTGCATATCCATTTTTTCAAAGATATTTTATTAAGGGTTTAACAATTGGTAGTGTTAAAGGTTAGTTTATTATTCCACTAACACATAGTGGAAATAAAACATAATAAACAAATTCTATTCATAAGGAGGATTTTTGTATGAGAAAAACTTTCTTTAGTAAGGTGTTTCTGGCAGTAATCATTTTATCTCTGGTATTTACAGGATGCAATGGTTCTAATTCTAAAAAGGAACCTGCATCTACCGGAGCAGATAAAATAACCACTACATCAGATGCACCGCCATCAAACCTTAAACCTGTAGAACTTGTATGGTACACTGCAGTTGACTATATAAGGGCTGATATGGATATGGTCTGGAATGAAATTAATAAATACTTAAAAGAAAAAATTAATGTAACACTGGACCGTCATTTCTATCCTATGGCAGATTATAGAGAAAAAATCTCTACAGTTGTAAGTTCAGGGCAGTATATGGATATTCTTTTTACAGGTGCATCTTATAGTTTTGCAGCAAATGCCCATCAGGGTGCATATTATGCAATTGAAGACCTGATTCCCAAATATTTACCGGAAACAAAAAAAATAGTGCCCCAAGGTGGATGGGACGCTTTGACCATTGATAACCATATTTATGGTGTACCTACCTATAAAGATATGGCTGATCGTTTCTGTTTCTTATACAACAAGACTATGGCAGATAAACACAATCTTAAGGTTCTGCAAAATGGAAAGTGGGCAACGTTTAAAGATATGATTCCTCTGCTATACGAGGCAAAGACTGCAAGAGATGCCGATCAGCCAGATCTTGCGAAACAGCCAATTATTGAAATGCTTAATGGCATAAAGAGGTATTATCCTTTTGAATCTCTCAATGGTCTTGCAGTAGCAAATATCCCCGGGGTAGAAGCATACGAAGGGAAAGGCAGTGGAGAGACAGTATTTAATCTTTATGAAACAAAAGAGTATAGAGAACTATGCAAGACTATTAAGAAACTTGTTGATGACGGCATATTTCCGTATGATGCTAATAACTTTGACCCGGATAGAGCATTGTTAAATTCTGGCAAACTTATAGGTAACTTTTCCGGTGGATATATTGAAATAAAGCCGGATATGTATACCGGCCGTGAAACTGCACTCTCGACTTCCAGTTTAGTTGTAATGACTACAGAGTATGTTCAGTCAGGTTTGCAGGCACTTTCCAGCAAAACTAAAAACCCGGACCGTGCATTGATGTTCTTAGAACTTCTTAACACTGACAAAACACTTGCTAATATGGTACGTTTCGGAATTGAAAATGAGCACTATGTTTACAATAGTGAAGGAAGGCTTGATATTACCATAAGCCCGCGTAATAAAGATATTGCTAGCTATACGGATTATGCGTACTACTTTTGGTATGGTTGGCAGTTTGGTAATATCCTCGCAGGCGATTTGCCATCTGTGGTTTCAACGAATTTCGGGAACTTGCTTAAAGAGTTGAATGATAGCTCTATTCAGGACACAAATCTCGGGTTTGCAGTTAATACCAAACCAATAGCGAATGAAATTGCTGCTTGTTCCAATGTTATAAATGAGTATGACTCCAACACCAATTTAAGAAGCGGCATGGTTGAAGATTTAGATAAAACAATTGATGAATTCGTTGCCAAACTTAAGGCAAATGGATCACAAAAAATTGTTGATGAAATTCAAAGGCAGCTTACTGAATGGAGGAAATCTGTAGGTAAAACTACTAAATAATTGCTTGCAATCAGTTATTTGAACAAAATGAAAAGAGATAATTAGTGTAAAAGAAGGAAGCAAAAAGGTTGCAGTCCTTTTTGCTTCCTAAAAAAGCCTTGATTAAAGCCAGGTAAAGCTTTGATTGAAGTCAAATTAAGCTGACAAAAGCTAACAAGAATAAATAAGGGGGGGTTAAGAATAACAAAAGTGAATAGGAGTGAATATGAGGTAATAAGAATCAATATAATTTGATGACAATATTGCACCATTAGGAACATATCAACAACTTGATTTATGGCGAGAACAAGCATATAATTAAATATATTGAAAATCATATTTATTAGTATATTAAGGGTTCATTATTGTGTGAATGCTGATTATATGGTTAAAAATTAATTATTAATGGACAGTTGTATAGTTGATGGAAGGGAGGGCTTATGTTATCACTTGATTTTGATATATTGTGGGTATCGAAGTGTACTTATCCGGCAAAACATGTAATTAAGAAAAATTATCATGATTATTACCAAATTGTTTTTATACTAAATGGAGAAGGAGAAATAATATTAGGTAATAATGCCTACAATACCAGTGTTAATCAGGTGTATATATTTAAGCCCAATGTTGAACATTCAATTAAGGCTTCTAGGTTCAAATTGCTAAATATAGTTGAGGTTAAGTTTTATTGCAATAATACTATCAGTGAGAGCTTAGTGTATCAATTACCATCAATTATTAAAGATACAGGACAATCTATAAGGACAGCTTTTGTAAACATTGTCGAGGAAGTTAAAATGCAAGACAAATATACTGAATACATAATAAACTCGTTATTTACTCAAATAATATTTTTTTTGGTAAGAATATCGGAAACAGAGCCAAGCTATTCCTGCAGAAAGAATATAGATAGAGTTAATTACAAAGATGATAGAAGCATAAGAAATGAAAAAGAAGGCGATGAGCCATTGACTGCTATTATTGATTATATTATGCAGAATTACTTTATGGAAATAAAGCTGATTGATCTTGCAGAAATAGTTTATTTAAGTCCGATTTATTTTTGCTCAATTTTTAAAGAAAGATATGGAGTTTCACCAATACAATATCTCCAGAGTGTTCGACTTGAAAATGCAAAGAAGCTGCTTATAGATACCAATAATTCTATTACAACAATATCAGAAAGGGTAGGATTTCAGTCTGTCAATTACTTCTCAAGATATTTCAAAACTCATGAAGGTATAACCCCTAACGAATTCCGTAGAAGGAACCAGAATTTTATTATTAAGGATTTTCGCGGGGATATTACTGATTTTTCCTAGAATATGTTTAATTATGCTTGCTTATATTAAATTTCCATATAGGATGTAAGATTCTTGCTGAAATACATCTATGAATGTTTATGCATACATATTAATATGTATGTGTGCTACTACAAGAATACTGTAAGAAAAATCCATGTTGATAGTATTACTAGTATTTTTAAAGAATTCACAATTAACTAGGAGGACTTTTCATGAAAGACAAAGCAATAATAGGAATTATAGGTTGTGGAATGATAGCTCGGGATGTACATCTTAAAAATGCATTTTCAAACCCCAGGATACATGTGAAATGGTGCTGTGATTTATCCGATGAGAGGTTA
>ERZ795032.1753-NODE-1753-length-13958-cov-4.265626_pt1 | contig 13958 bp, 12 predicted proteins | sample MGYA00375124_ERZ795032 | MGnify/ENA primary metagenome ERZ795032 (study PRJEB30167, sample SAMN05720154) | activated sludge metagenome | isolation source: Anaerobic digester | place: China | collected 2015-12-16 ...
GACGGCCGGCTCCATCGCCTCGCCGCCCGGCGGCTGGGAACCCGCGCTGCTCAACAAGTTCAAGGCGGTGCTCAAAGAGACCAAGGCCCTGGTCGGCCGCTTCGGCCCCGGCCTGGTAAAGGCCAGCGCCGCCGCGGCCATGGAGTCCGGGAACATCACCGATTTCCTGGCGGCCTACAGCTTCAGGTTCGCCGTCTTCAACGGCCAGAAGAAGGCCAAGTTCCCCGACGGCTGGGAGCGTGACGTCGCCCGGCTGAGCGACCTGGTCATAGAGCTCACCGAGCTCAACTCAGCCGCCTATTACCACCCCTATGTGGGCATCTACGGCCGGTTCAAGGCCGAGCTCGAGCGCGTAAAGCGCGGCAAGACCGACGTCATCCACATAAACGATATCGCCAAGCGGCTGGCCTCGTACATAAACGCCGACAATGTCCCCGAGGTCTACCTCAAGCTCGGCGAGCGCATCAGCCATTTCCTCATCGACGAGTTCCAGGACACCAACCGCCTGCAATGGGACGTCATCCGCCCGCTGGTGGAGGAGGGCCTGTCCAAGACCGGCTCGCTGTTCGTCGTCGGCGACATCAAGCAGGCCATCTACATGTTCCGCAACGCCGACTACCGCATCATGCGCGACTTCCTGGACAAGGCCGAGGGCAAGAAGGCCGAGCCCGAGCATATCTCGCTGGCCTCGCTGGGCGGCGAGCTCAAATACGCCGACCTGCCCGTCAATTACCGCAGCGACGGCCGGGTGCTCGAATACGTCGATTCGCTTTTCAAGGACAAGCTGAAGAACTCGCCGGAGCTGGTGGGCGAGGATATAACCGAGCTGACCACTTACGCCCAGAGCGTCCGGCCCGACCGCGTGAAGGACGGCTATGTCCGCACCGATGTCCTGGAGCTCGAAGACCCCGACGACCCGGCCGAGCAGAAGAAGTGGCTGCTCGACGCCGTCGAGGGCGCCCGCCGGCGCTACCCGCTCGGCGAGATCGCCATACTCGTCGCCAAGAACAAGCGCATAGAGCCGGTCGTCGAATGGCTGACCGAGGCCGGCGTGCCGGTCGCCTCGCTGGGCTCGCTCGATATACGCAAGCGCAAGGTCGTGGCCGAGCTCCTGTCCTGGCTGCGCTTCCTTGAAAGCCCGTCCGACGACCTGGCCTTCGCCGATTTCATCACCGGCGAAGTCTTCACAAAGCTCACCGGCCTCTCGCGCGGCGAACTGCGGGGCTTCATCTTCGCCGCCCGCCAGAAGGACCGCGACGCGCTCCTTTACGCCGAGTTCCGCAACCATCCCAGGTACGGCAAGTACTGGAACGAGCACCTCGACCCCGCCTTCCGCAAGGTCGGCTACCTGCCGCTCTACGAGCTGGTCTCGCTGGTCTACGCCTCTTTCAAGGTCTTCGCCAACTTCCCCGGCGAGCAGGCCTTCCTGGCCCGGCTGCTGGACGCCGTCACCTCGCTCGAAGCCGAGGGCGTCACCAGCCCCCGCGCCTTCATCGAATACGCCTCCGGCGAGGACGAGGACAAGTCGAAAGTCTTCGCCATAGCCCTGCCCGAGTACATAGACGCCGTGCGCGTGATGACCTTCCACAAATCCAAGGGCCTGGGCTTCTCCGTTGTCATCAACCTGATGTACGACGAGCGCGGCCAGTCCGACCCGATGTACTTCGAGGAAAAAGACGGCGCCATCAATGTCTATCACATCACAAAAGCCGCGGCCGAGCAGTCGGTGAAGCTCCGCCCGGTCTACGACGGCCGCAAGAAGGACTCAAACGTCCAGGACCTCAATGTCCTCTACGTCATCTCCACGCGCGCCCGCCACGAGCTCTATAACCTGGTGGTCAAGAAGAAGCGCAAGACCGAAGCCGCCGAGCCCAGGCTGACCGACCTCTTCACCGCCTGCGAGCTTGGAAAGCCCGCGGACCGCAAGCCCTCCGCCCGCCCGTCCAGCGCCCCCATGGAGATAGCCGCCCCCGGCCCGCGCCCCGACCAGCGCTTCGACGCCTCAAAGCCTACCTATACCAGCTTCTTCGAGACCGCCGAGGGCGAACTGGTTCACGGCATCCTCGCCCGGTTCATAGAACTCCCCAAGGACCTGGAGGGGGAGATCTCCGCCGCCTTCGACGAACTCGCCCCCAACTACCCCTTCAAGTTCGACAAGCCCAAAGTCGTCAAAAGCCTCCTCGCCTTCCTCAAAAGCCCCGAGGCCGCGCCCCTATTCGAATCCAAGCCTGGCCGCCAGGTCCTTGTAGAGGCCGAATTCATAGACAAGAACGGCTCCCTCTTCCGCATGGACCGCGTCCTGGTAGACCCCGACACCATCACCGTCATCGACTTCAAAACCGGCCTCGAAAACACCGCCAAATACACCCCCCAGATGAAAAACTACCTGGCCATCCTGACCGAGACCTACTCCAAACCCGCGAAGGGGCTACTGGCGTATGTGGATTTTGTGGGGGTTACAGTAATTTGAATAAAGGCTTGAGTGAGTGGAAATATTATGGAAGACAATGATATGCGTTTCCCGGTTATTTCTGGTTACACTTTTTTGCGTGAAGTTGGCGCCGGGGGCACTGGACAGGTGTTTGAGGCCGAGTTACAGCAGTCAGAATCTCCGGGAAAATCGGTTGCTGTTAAAGTGGTGGCCCCATCTTTTGGTGGGAATTTGTCAAAGGCACATAATAGATTTATGCGTGAGGTCGAGGCTTTAAAAAAACTCGAGCATAGAAGCATTGTTAGTTTTTTTGGGGCGGGGTTTACTCATGAGTCTCTGCCTCGCCCTTATATCGCAATGGCTTTTGTTAAAGGGATTACGTTGTCAAAGATGATTCCTAATATGAGTTTTATAGAAAGAGCGGAGGCGATAGTTTCCGTATTGGAGGCGTTGGCTTATGCTCATGCAAATGGCATTTTTCACCGTGATGTTAAGCCAGGGAATGTTATCATGCGCGAGTCTGATGGGCAAGCTGTTTTGGTTGATTTCGGATTGTCTTATATCTTAAATGGGCTCGCTGCAGAAGGAGTAACCCACTCTTTAATTGGAACAATGGGATATATTCCTCCAGAGGTTCAGTCGGATCCTAAATTGCACACACCACAGCATGATATATATTCGTGTGGGGCGATGCTTTACGAGGTTATGGCGGGGAGAAAGCCTGTGGTTATGGAGATTGTGCCACTGAGTTCTGTTTCATTGGATTTGTGTGGATTGGATGTTATCATTCAAAAGGCATTGGCTCCAGCTGCCTCTAGATATAAAGAAATCAAGGAGTTTTTGGCTGATCTTAAAGCTTGGGTCACTCAACGGAAATCATTAAGTGGGATTCCGGTTTCCCCTAGGATTCTCGCTTTTAAAGAAAAATTGATTGAGAAAAAAAATAAGCAGGATGAGGAGGTGAAAAAAGCTTTTACAAGGAAATCCTGTCTTGAGGCGAGAATTCAAGCTCATCATGCGCAAATTATCGAGATGGCTGAATTGTGTTTTCAGGAGGTCCATGCGACTTTGGTTGAGGTCTATCCCGGATATGCATTGGATCGTATTCATCCTACAAATGAGCTAATCATTAAGACACAAGATTTGATTCCATATTTTTCCATTACCGCCCCTGAAGGGAGGTTGCGGGTCAGTTTTGGGATAACTTGGGATCATGCAAAGATTGATATCCAACTTGTTCCACATGTTGTTCCTCGTCCCGCTATTAAGAATTCATTTGTTCCTAGAGGGATGGAGAGATGCCCCCCGTTTTGGGTGATATATACGTCAGTCCCACATGCTGGGAAGAATTTGACCCACAAACAGGGACTGATTGTTTGCGGAACAATTACTTCTGAAAATAATTTGGAATCACCACAGGTGAAAATATTTAGAGGGCAAATGCGTGCAAATGATAATTCTATTCTGCCGCCTGATGAATTAAAAACGCCGGAAGATATTAAAGATTACTTCTCGTACGTCCTTACCGCAGTGTTATCGTAGGGACGTTGCTTACTCTGTGGCGATATTTTGACTTTTGATGGGTCGTTTTGCTGAACAAAGTAAATCGGATAACTTGTGAAAAAGGATTTCTCCTTTGAATAAGGTCTATGCGTTGCTGGAGGCGGGCGAAAATGGGGAGCTTTGCTTGTAGCTTTAGGCAGACCCGACCCTGAAACCCGTGGGAGGCTTATGGATGGGATTATTAAGGCCATATTTGAGAAGTCGCGAGATGAAATCTATGGGATTGAAACAAAAGCCGTGGCTCGAGTCACAAACGATGCTGCGGCACGTGGCCTGCTCTTTGGTGGGATGTACTTTGCTCAAGTGTACCAAGTTTATGAGAAGGCTCTGCGGGATACAGTTCTTGCGTTAATTGAGGCATATAGGCAGGTATATCCATCTCCATCGGATGCGATAGCCGATGGTGCTAAGAAAGATTCGGAGCAGATTCTTGATGAGGGGTTAGATCGATTGCGGAGTCGTGTTCAACAATCCTATTCCCGAGCGGCCTCTACTGGTAAACTTAATGGCGAACTGCTGAGCAAACTGGAGCCTTTGCGGCGTGATATTTATCTTAAAGCAATAAGAGATATTGATATATGGGTTGGCTTATCCAAAACCAGAGCAAATAATAGTTCTAACAATGTTTTTGTGATTATGAGAATCGGGGTGGAGGATACTGATAAGTATTTTAACGAGGTTATTCGCCCAGCAGCAAAGGAGTGTGGGCTTAATGCATTTCCAGTAAATCTAACGGAGGGGGAGAATCCGATTACGAATCGGATTCTTGAAAATATCCGGGGCTCACTGTTTGTTATATGCGATTTAACGTATGAGCGTCCAAATTGTTATTTTGAAGCTGGGTATGCTATGGGTGGGGGGGTGCGGTGTGTTTTTACGGCGCGGCATGATCATGACCCCAGACTTGAAGGGCGCAAGTTCCAAGATCCAAAGGTCCATTTTGATTTGGATTCAATGAAGATAACATATTGGAACCCAAAACGTCTTGCGGCGGCGAGATCAGAATTGATTGAGCGCATGAAAATTGTAATGCAAGATGTCCGCGCAAAGTCTCCGGAATCTTTGAGAAGGTTTGAGCTAGAGGGCAATGATTTATGAGCGAAAAAGTGCTCATTGATAAAATCAAACAAGGCGGTTATTGGCGAATAGCGATTACCCCTGGTGAGTATGTCGAGAATCGTTACACCCATAATAAGTTGAAGGAGATGCTTAAAGAAAGTCAGATTTCTCTTCGTGGTTGGAATTATCCGCATATTGATAGTCAGAAGACATATAACAGGGTAGGTTTTGTTGAGTCTTTCTGTGAGTTTAAAAATCACTTGGAGTGTCTGCGGTTTTACAGGAGCGGCAAGTTTGTCCACTTATTTGCGATGCGGGAAGAGGCTCTGAATCCTGAGTATTTGGTTCAGCGATTCTCTTGGTATACTTCAGGCGCTCTGCCGGATAAGTTGCGCGGGTTTTCTATATTGGGGGCACTTTACACTTTAACGGAAATCTTCGAGTTTGTGTGTAACGTCGCCCAAAAAGGTGCCCCGTTGCCCGGGGGGAAACTTGATTTGGAGTTGCATGGATTAAAGAATCGAGCATTGTACTTTGATGATTTAAGCAGGGATTTGAGGCAAATGTATATTTGCCGAGACGAGTGTCTTTCGCTTTCTTTGCCAATTCCTTTGGGCGTAACCGATGAGCAGTTCGCTCGAAAAACTGCGTGTGATTGGCTCGGAGAAATAGTTCAACATTTTCAATGGGATGGAGAACATTTTCCTTTTTTTGAGGCTGAGCAAAGCAAGTTTCTGCAGTCGAGAAGATAGGCGGGATGGCGTGTGAAAAAGAATTTTCCTTTGGATAAGGTCTATACGCTGCTGGAGTCGGGGCCGGTCATCATGGTGAGCACGGCCTGAGGCCGGGGACGTTGTTTAGTTCTTTAGTTTTGACCTTTTAAAGCCGGCCGGTTTTTGCGCATGGGGGGATATGATTAAAATAAAAAGCTGGTTGTGTCTTCTGCCTCTATTGGGCATTGCGGTCGTTTCCCATGCGGAGACCTCCGCGCTGGAGATAAGCCGAAGCCTGATGGCCGGGGCCAGTTATTACGAAGCCGTCGTCGCGTTGGAGCCGCTGCTGCTCGGGAAAGAGAAGTCGGCCGCGCAGATGGAGGCGTATCACCTGGCCGACCTGATTTCCAATAAGCTTATAGGCGAGTTCCTCCTTATCGCCGAATTCGAGAAGCTTCCCCGCACCACTACCTACCCGGAACATCTGAAGTGGGAGAAAATCGTGAGCCTCAACCGGCTGGGGGCCGGCATAACCTACGACCATCTGTGCGGTTGTTATGATTATCATCACGCTTTCCTGCGGACTTTACTGGAAAGATATCCGGACGGAAAATACGCGCCAGCCGCTGAGTTCTATACGATACAGCCGGGCCGCAATGAGCTGTCGGAAGTGGAGCGGGAATTGAAGGAACTTTACGCCTATATCAAGAAGTACCCGGAAGGGAAGGAATCCGATAAGGCCCGGCTAAAGATCGCGAGGATAAACGACAATCTCTGGGACCTGCTTTACCACGGCGGCTGGCCGCCCTTCAGCAGCGGGGACAAGGCCGGGGACGGCAAGCGCGCCGAGGCGTGCCGCCGGATAGCGCTGTCGCTCTATAAGGGCCTCCTGAAAAGCCGACACCTGTCTCCGGAGGACCTTAAAGATGTGAAGGAACGCTATGAAGGTCTCGGCTCGCTTAAGCATTCCAGCGTCTATTACATAACCTATGACTAAAAACAGGCGGGATTGTCCGGTCGGTTTTCGGAAAGGGTCCAGGGGAGGTTTTATGTTAAAAAACGTCGCGCTGATACTTTTTATTTTGTCGGGATCCGTCTATGCGGATGGATCTTGGGCGGAAGCCGACACGGATCTGAAGCGCTTGTCCCCCGAGGTCTTTAAGGAATTGCCGTCGAATGTTAAGAGGGATTTGTCGAAGCGCGGGTGCTTGGTCCCGCAATGCTGCTTTAACAAGACTCCGCATAATGTGGTCAGCGGCAGTTTTGTACGCAAAGGGCAAACTGACTGGGCGGTGCTTTGTTCTTCCGGTCGGGTGTCATCCATACTTATATATGTCGGGGCTTCAACGGAAACTGTCATGGCGATCGAATCGTACCGGGATATGACATTTTTGCAGCACATGGGCGATGGTTTGATCATGTATTCGCGCTATATCGGCCGATTGCCCGCAAGTAATGTGAGGGACATTTATAAACGAGCGAAGTCGGTGGATATCCCCGGTGATATCCATGACGGGCTCGTGGACGGATTCGCCGAAAAAGCTTCATCGATATTTTACTACCACAAGGGCAAGTGGGATTCTCTGCCCGGAGCTGATTAATGGCTTCCCGCGCGTGGGTCGGATGAGGAAAGAGGCTTATGAAAAAGAATTTTCCTTTGGATAAGGTCTATACGCTGCTGGAGCCGGGGCCGGTCATTATGGTGAGCACGGCCTGGAAGGGGCGCGACAATGTGATGCCCATGAGCTGGCATACCATGATAGACTTCGATCCGCCGCTGCTGGGCTGCGTCATAAGCGACGAGAGCCTGACTTTCAGGATGCTCAAGGCGTCCCGGGAATGCGTGGTGAACATCCCCACGCGCGAGATAGCGCCCCGGGCGCTGGCCTGCGGCGAAGTGAGCGGCGCCAAGGTGGACAAGTTCGCCAGGTTCGGGCTGATGCCGGTGAAGGCCTCGGCGGTCAAGGCCCCGCTGGTCAAGGAATGCTACGCCAGCCTGGAATGCCGCCTGCACGACGCTCGCCTGGCCGGCAAGTACAACCTTTTCATCCTGAAAGTGCTGAAGGCCTGGGTGGATACGTCCAAAAAGAACCCCGCCACCTTCCATCACCGCGGCGGCCCCGACTTCTTCATAGCCGGCCGCCCCGTGAAGCTCCGCGCCAGTAAATAGCGGTCGGGGGACGTTGTTTAGTTCTTTAGTTCTGCGGCCGAGCCGCCGGGAGTCCCCCGGCGGCCTGTTTTTGTAGAATCTTCTAATGGACTTTCTTCAGCTTGCCAAGCAAAGATGCACTACGCGCGGGTTTACGGACAGGCCGCTGCCCGGGCCCGACCTGGCGCGGATACTCGAAGCAGGGCGCGTGGCGCCCAGCGCGTGCAATAAACAGCCGCAGCGTATCATCGTAGTGCGGAAGCCGGAAAATTTACTCAAGATAGGAAAGGCTTACCAGACCTTCGGTTCTCAATGCGTGCTGATAGTCTGTCAGGACAAGCGGGAGCCCCTGATCCGCCCGTTCGACGGCAAATGTTCCGGCGACCTGGATATCGGCATCGTCTGCGATCACATGATGCTGGCCGCGCGGGAGCTTAACATCGGCAGCGTAATGGTCGGGCTGTTCGACCCGCATATCATAAGACGGGAATTCAATATCCAGGAGTATATCGAGCCGACCGCGTTGCTTATGCTGGGCTATCCTTCCCAGGGTTTTTCAAGCCCGGAGCGGCATGCCACCGAGCGGGTGCCGATCGAAGATACGGTAATGTATGAGGACTACGGGGCCGGGAGCACTGCCGGTCGTTAAGTCCCGGACGCCGATATGATCAAAATACGCGCCGCTGAAGAAAGGGACACGGAGAGAATGGCCGAATTGCTTATCGCGGCCTGGAAGACCGCTTACGCGGGCATAGTCCCTGAGGATTATGCCGCCGGTCTTTCCGGACTTAAGTATGTGGGGATATTCCTGGAGAACCTCCGAACCGGCAGGGAGACGATGCTCGTCGCGGAGGAGGACGGCATAGTCTGGGGTTTCGCCGGAGGCAAGCTCTTGGAGGAGGGGGACTCCGATTGCGAGGTCGTGGGTCTTTATGTCCATCCGGAGCGGCAGGGGGCCGGCTGCGGCGCCGCGCTGCTGATGGCGATGTTCGATATCTTCCGCTCCAAAGGCCGCCGCCGCGCTTCGCTATGGACGCTTAAGGGCGCCAGGAATAACGCGTTCTACCGGAAGATGGGCGGAGCGGAGATAGGGGAGAGGTCATACAATTTCGGCGGCGTGGACTGCGCCGGGATCGGTTTCGGTTTCGATATCGGTGCTGGCCGTTAAGCGGTCCTCTCTATCGGGGTCGGGCCTTTGGGAAAGAGGGGACGCTGATGACTATATGACTATTTGCTGAAGTCCTGTGGAGCCGCCGGGGAAACCCGGCGGTTTTCTTTTTGGGGGGGCGACACCACGTTGTCGCGCGGGTGTTTTACGATATCGGTATGACACTGCGAAGGGACCACGTATCAGCCGGTGAGGGCGGCGTGAGCACTCTTGACAAACCAGAGTTGCTCAATTATAATATGTTGCGCAGGGGGTGCAACATGGCTATTATAGGCAACAAAGTGGTCAGCGAAATAATGGCGCTTATTGGCGCCCGGCTGCCTGCCGGGTGGAAAAAGCGTTCTTTCGCGGTGTCTTCCCGGGGCGAAAAGGGTTTCCGGCCCGGTTTTGTCTGCGAGATCCGGGAGCCCGGCGGAAAAGTTTCCCGGCTGATGATAGAAGCCAGGTCGTCCCTTGAGCCAAGGGACGTTCCATTCCTTAAGGAACAACTGGCCGGCTATGTCCGCGCCGCGGGCCCCAATGCCGTTCCACTGATAGCGTCCTCGTTCCTGAGCCGGAGCGTCCGCCGGCGGCTGGCGGAGGCCGGAATTTCCTATGCCGACGGCACCGGCAATATGCGGATCGTCAGCGCGTCCCCGGCCCTTTATATCGAAACGCCCGGCGCCGACCGGAATCCGGACAGGACCGAGCGTCCCGCCAGATCGCTTAAGGGCGCCAAGGCTGGCCGCATTGTCCGCGCGCTTTGCGACGCTATGCCGCCTTTTTCGACCCGCAAGCTGGCGGGATCGGTGGGGGTAAATGCCGGATACCTTTCCAGGGTGATGGGGTTTCTTGAAAGCGAGGGGCTTATAGAGCGGCGCAGGCGCGGCCCCATCGTTATGGTCCACTGGCGGCGGCTCATTGAGAGATGGGCCGAGGATTATTCCTTTTCAGGCTCCAACCGGGTGGTCCCGTATCTCGAGCCGAAAGATATCGCGACTTTGCCCCGGAGGCTGTCTTCGGCCGCGAAGCGGCTGGCCATCACCGGTTCGGCGGCGGCGGCCGCGGTGGCGCCGGTGGCGCCTACCCGGTTGGTCGCGGCTTACGTGGAATCCCCGGAGAACGTGGCGCGGGAGCTGGGGCTCCGGCCGGCTGAATCCGGAGGCAACGTCCTGCTGGCTGAACCGTACGATCCTGTGGTGTTTGAAAAAACAAGCGAAGCGGCCGGCGTGAGGCTGGCGGCGTTAAGCCAGGTAGCCGTGGACCTGATGACGGGACCGGGCAGGGGTCCCGCCGAAGCCCAGGCCCTTCTGGACTGGATGCAGAAAAATGAATCCGCCTGGCGAAATTGATCCGCTTTATGTATTGGCACGGCGCGTGCTGCTGGACGCTCTGGAAGCCCTTGGGTCTCAGCGGGACGCCGTCATACTTGCCGGCGCGCAGGCTGTTTACCTTCACACCGGTCCGGCGGGATTGGCGGTCCCGGAATACACGACGGACGCCGACATCGCTTTTAACCCCGGCCTGCTGTCGGAAAAGCCCCGGCTGGGGGAAATGCTCCTGAAAGCCGGGTTCCGCTCCGATCCCGCCCATATCGGAACCTGGCTGGCCACTAAAACCTTCGAGGGCAGGGAAGTCGACGTCATGCTGGACCTCCTGGTGCCGGAGGCGGTGGGGGGCCCGGGCCGCCGAGGGGCCAGGCTGGGCCCGCATGGGAACCGCGCGGCGCGAAAGGTGAAAGGGCTGGAGGCGGCTCTTGTGGATAACGCTAAAATGCCGATAGCCGCCTTTGAAATCACGGATAGACGCGCTTACGGGATTTCCGTGGCCGGGCCCGTCGCCCTGCTTATCGCGAAACTTCATAAGATCGCCGACAGGGGCGGGGAAACCGGCCGTTCGCAGGATAAAGACGCGCTGGATGTGCTCCGCTTATTGAGAAGCGCCGACGCGGACCGTCTGGTCAGGGGATTCCGGCGGGTCACGGCCGATAAGATCGCTGGCGGGACTTCGCGTGAAGCGGTGGGCTTTCTGGAGCGGCTTTTCGGCAAGCCGGATTCCGCCGGAAGCCGCATGGCCGCGAGGGCGGCCGAACCTATGGAAGCCGCCGAAACGACCGCGGCTTCGTGCGCCGCTTTGACGGAAGACCTTTTGAAGGCGCTGCGCGGGAAGTGAGGGCCGGGCAACGGGCAACGGGGACGTTGTTTAGTTCTTTAGTTTTACGGCCGAGCCGCCAGGGACGCCCGGCGGTTTTGTTTTGGGGTGCGACGCTACGTTGTCGCGCGGGGTGTTTACACTATAGGGGATACGCTGAGGGATTGACAAATAGAGGCAACGTTGTATATTATTATACAATAAATTGTATAACATCGGTAAAATATTGTATTAAAACATACAAAGTATGTAAGGAATGTTTGTCATGAAACGCGACGAGCTTTTAAGAAAGGCGGCCGAACTGGGCTTCCGGCTTTTCGAGCCGGAGTCCCGGCCCGACGCAGCCCGCACCCTGGCCGAGGTTGCCCGCAGCGGCGAGGCGCGCCTGATGGAAGGGTTCCCGGTCATGCTGGCCGCGGCCGCGGAGAAGGGTGGCTTCGATCCCGCCGCGGCGCGCAGGGAGCTCGGGCGCGCGGAGCGGGCGGTTTTCGACGAACTGCTGCTGCTTTCGGCGGCCTGCTTCCGGTCGGCCGGGGAAGTTCCGGGCTGGGCGCGGGAATTGTCGAAAGGCTTTTCCCGGGAGGCGCTGAAGGACCGCCTGGCCAGGCTCGAGGCCGGCGGCACCCTGAAAGTGGGAGGAGTTCTGCTGCGCGCGGAAAAGCTGCTGTCCAATTTTCTTATGTACCGTCGGGGCGGGATGTCTTCCCACAAGGAGGCCCTGGCCGAGCGCGAGGAGCTCGGGCTGGAGTACGCCTTGTCGCAGATCTTTTCGCCCGGCCAGAAAGCGCTTTTTCTCAAAAAGCTGCGCCATGAGAAGCTTTCCAAGACCGAGCGGGAGTATTTCTCCCGGGTGGTCAAGAAGAAGGCGCAGGCCCTGGCCAACGAGGAGCTTCACCGCTTGGCCCGCAGACTGTTCGAGTGAGCGCCGCGGTTCCCCTGAAATAACAAAGCCCCGCCCGCTATTTACGAGGAACCCTGCGGAACCCCACGGACGAGGACTTACTTGTTAAGAATAATATAGCAGACGCCCCGGCGCCGGTCAATGGCGACCCGGAGAACCCCGGCGGTTTTGTTTTTGGGGTGCGACGCTACGCTGTCGCGTGGGTGTTTTATGATATTGGTATGCGACTGCGAAGGGACCACGTATCAGCCGGGGTCGGAGCGAGAACGCGTGTATGCGTCTGATAATATGATTGACAAGGGCAGTTTATCATGACAAACTGACTTTATATGGCAAAAGAAATAGCAAGCCGGTTGGTCGACCTGTCCCTCCCCCGGGGAAAATCCGCCTTTTTGTGGGGTCCGCGGAAGTCCGGAAAGACCTGGTGGCTGCGCCATCATCTGCGCGGGGGCGCGGCGATAGACCTGCTCAAGACCGACGTTTTCGCCGAATATGCCGCCCGCCCGGCCTTGCTGCGGGAACGCTGGCAGGGCCATAAAGGGCTCATCGCCATAGACGAGATACAGAAAGTCCCGGCGCTGCTAGACGAAGTGCACTGGCTTATCGAGAACAAAGGTCTTTCCTTCCTGCTCACCGGCTCCAGTTCCCGCAAATTGCGGCGCAGTCACGCCAATCTGCTGGGCGGGCGGGCCTGGCGCCGCTCCATGGCGCCGCTCTCCCTGCTGGAAACCCGGGGTTTCGACCTGGACGAGGCGATGATCTCCGGACTGCTGCCGCCGCATTTTCTCTCCCCGGCGCCCCTGGAGGAACTGCGCGGTTACGTGGCCGACTATCTGAAAGAGGAGATAGCCGGGGAGGCGCTGGTCCGCAATATCCCCGCTTTTTCCGAGTTCCTGCGCGTCGCCGCCGTGACCAGCAGCGAGCTGCTCAATTACACCAATGTGGCCCGGGAGGCGGGGGTCTCTCCCAAGGTGGTGCGGGGCTATTTCGATATCCTGGAGGATACTTTCCTGGGCTTCCGGGTGCGGCCGTGGCGCAAATCGCTCAACCGCCGCCTCATTGAAACGGAGAAGTTCTATCTCTTCGATGTGGGCGTGGCCAACTACCTCTGCCGCCGCCGCCCGTTGCGCGGCTCGCCGGAATTCGGCAAGGCTTTCGAGCATTACATCCTGATGGAGCTGAAGGCCTACCAGGCCTACCGGAACCCGGAACTGGAGATAAGTTTCTGGCGCACGGCGGGCGGGCACAAGGTGGATTTCATACTGGGCGACAAGGAACTGGCGCTGGAGGTGAAGGCGGGCTCCCGCGTGCACGAAGGCGACACGCGCGGACTTGCGGCTCTGGCGGAGGACGGCCCGGTCAAACGGCGGGTGATAGTGTCGCTGGAGCCCGAACCCCGTAAGTTCGCCGGCGGGATAGAGGCGGAGCCATGGGAGCGCTTTGTCCGCCGCCTCTGGGCCGGTGAGTACCTGTAAGGGCAACGGGGGACATTGTTTTCCCTGCGGCGGTCCGGGTTCTTCATCGCAGGCGGGACAGTAAAGCTCCGCGCCGGGAATATAGATAAAGGATAAACTAACTTATGCTACTCATAGCGATAACGTTTTCAATACTGCTTCTTTGTGTGATAGTGCCTCCGATGGCGTATAAAAGCGGCTTCGGCTCCCTCAGGACGGGGCTTGCCCTGGTCTTCGGCGCCATAGCGGGTGCGGCCTGGTACTATTTCCCGATGGGATTCTTTATAGGCGACCTGCGCGGCTACCATTCGGGTGATATCGGGCAGACCTCCATGCTTTTTGTGGGGGTGCCGCTGCTCTTGTCGGCCGCGGTGGCGATGGCCATAGCCA
>ERZ795032.1765-NODE-1765-length-13826-cov-4.431123_pt1 | contig 13826 bp, 18 predicted proteins | sample MGYA00375124_ERZ795032 | MGnify/ENA primary metagenome ERZ795032 (study PRJEB30167, sample SAMN05720154) | activated sludge metagenome | isolation source: Anaerobic digester | place: China | collected 2015-12-16 ...
CCTCCGGCTTTCTGCCCGTGTTTTGTAGATCCTGAATCCTCTGCTCATACATCTGCTGCATGAGTTTGATTTGGTTGTCAAAAGACTGGTTTTGCAAGGCCATCATCTGCTGCATAAGAGTGTCGGTTGCGGTACGGTCCTGGCGCGTCAGTTCGGCCACACGGACCTTTTCCTCTAAGATCTGTTCCCTTGTCTTATGCAGCTCGTCTTGGGCCATTTTGGCTTGCTGGGCCTGGAACTGCATCATGTCCCCAACGTTAATACCTATCTCTTTTAGCCCAGCAAATGGGCTTTCCTGCGGACCCTGATCTTCGGCCATAAGGGTCTTGACCGCTTCGGCAGCGGAAGCGAGTTTTTTGGTCTCGACAAGCCCCTCGAGGGATTTCGCCACCATAGACGAAACATCCTGTATCGCAGCGGTAGGCCCCGCTACCGCCCCAGTTTTGCGGTTCACAATATCCGTAATGCTCATAGCCACCATCTGCCCCCGTTCATTGCTATTTGCCCCGGCCCTTGCCCCTGTATTGGCTCTGGCGTTCGGTCTACTCCTCTTCGCCATCGCCGTCGTCCTCGTCGTAAAATCCATCGCCGTCATCATCGTCGCCATCGTCGCCATCGTCGTCGCCATCGTCATCGTCGCCTAAACTGCGACCGCCCAAACCCCTGCTAAAGACCCCGGCTCTGTAATTCGCGACGCCTGCAGGGGCAAGGATATCGTCAAGGGTGGGAACCCCTTCTTCCTCAATGTCGTCCGGCCCGCGCAGCACTCCCCTAACCGCAGCCTCAATGATTTTCGACATAGTAAAGACTTCGGGGCATAAGCGGAAAAACCCGAGTACGCATTCGGTTATGAAGCCGGATATGGTCTGGGGGGAATCGTTAGGATAAGAGCGAGGGTCCATGGCTTTAGCTTCTAGAAAACAGATATAGACAACAGGATCAATGGGGATCTCTCGAACTAAGATTTTACCCGCCAGTGGGCCTGTTCCCTTAGAGCCGGAAACAACATCAACCTTCTCTTTGGCGTACGGCAAAACCCCGGCTCGAACAGCCATTGGGCGCATGCCGCCTTCCCACAATTTCTCTCCCGATTCAGTATCCCAAAGGCCGGTTAGGACTTCGGGTTCGCCATTCTTCCTATGCTGTTGAACATGATCTTTCGCCGCTATCCAACCTGAGACGTTGCCGGGAATTTCCCGGCCCAGCTCCTCAAATTGCTGTCCGCACTCGCACCGCCATACGAGCATAAAACACACCTCCCGCCGTCTATTATTCGGTACAGGCGAGAGGCGTTTCCTGCTATATAGAACAAAAATCGAAAAGAATCCTAGTGCTGGCTAGGTAGGTTAGGGGGTAGATTCATGATGCTGCCAATACTCTTCCTGACGAGCTGCCCAACGAGCAGCTATGTCGGCAATCATCATGGCATAGTTAGCAATATCGGCGGCTTCTTCGACCACCTTATTTTTGAGAGCGGAAAGGGCGTCGTCTTCGCATAAACCGAACGGTCCCCAGGCATCGCGCAACTCTACAATCTCTTCTTTAAGGGCAGAGAAAAGATGGTTAAACGTACAATGCTCCCAACCGTCTTTCTCGTCATCATATTTGCGCAGCTTCATTTCCATCTGGGCAGCAAACCAAGCGACGGAAGGGCGAAGAGAGACCAGATCGGACCAAGAAGGATCAGGAGGCGTTTGCCCTCTCGTCAGTTCAGGCCGCGCATCAAGATCATAAGCAGGCAGATTTTTGTCACGGACAATATCCGCAAGCCCCTTGCCCCAATTCATATCCTCGACAGCCTGCTTGCTTGATGTATTGGTAGGTATTGCGGCCATTCCCGCCATCTCAAAGCAACCTCGCGAACAGTAGAAGTCATCATTGTGTTTATAGGCAGCGAAAGGAAAGACTACTACCTGTTTGCAGTAAGCGCATTTAGGCCATTGTCCAGCCTTATTGTCTTCATGTCCATTATCGCTCAAACCCATTGCTCATACCCTCCCCATGGCTCCCTACAGCTCCCAGCATTTCCTTCGTCCATTGCATATCTGGCGTATCGGGCAGAATCGAATAGCTGTCGGACAGACTAGAACCAAAATCACATCTTTCAACCGCCATTTGCAGGTACTCCGGCTTGATGTCTATGTAGATCGAGTCTCGCAATAGTTCCTTTGCGACTAGGGAGACGGTTCCGGCCCCGCCAAAAGGGTCCAGGACAACGCAAGGGATGATGTTCTCAGGATCGCAGCCGCAATTGCACGTCGGTTCCCAGCCAACGGTTCTGCGCTCCCTCATGCCAGCCAAGATGCGGGCCTTCACTTCGCTGGCGTTTTCGGCTCCCTCTCTGGCATAGTCCTTTTGCGCCTGACCAGCGTATTTGCCTTCCTTGTCCCCTCCGCATGCCCTCTGCCAATCAAGATCCGGTTCGCCCAGCTCTATTACCCTTTTAGCCGGTGCGCCGCAAGAGCCACAAGCCCCGTATTCGGAAGTAGAAGCGAGGATCATAGGGCGAATGAGATCGGGAGGGAAAGTGGCGAAATGAGCGCCAGGGAAAGGGCGAGTAGGAACGGACCAAACACTCCTCTTATTGCGCCCTCCCTTATCGCAATAACTTCTTGCCCCAGGGCCGAACCTGTCTCTAACAGGGTAATCCGCTTGATATCCTTCAGCATGCTTGTCGCGAGGCTCTTGTAGTTTAGATTGATACGGCTCCTTGACTGCTTCGTTATCGTAATAGTACTGTTTACTCTTGCTGAGTAAGAAGGCGTACTCATGGGCCTTTGTGGGACGATCTTTTACGCTTTCCGGCATCGCATTAGTTTTCTCCCACACCACATCCGACCGCAAATACCAACCATCGGCGCGAAGAGCAAAGGCGACAAGCCAAGGGATGCCGATAAGGTCTTTGGCCTTCAAGCCAATCCCTCTATCAGGCGTTTTGCGCTTCTTCATTTGGCCGCGCTCATCGCCCTTACCTCCTCGTCTGTCCCCCGCCCCTGCATAGCAATCCCCCAGCACAAGCCACAAAGTCCCATCATCGCGTAAAACCCTTTTAGCCTCCCTGAACACCTTAACCAAATTCTCAACGTACTCCTCCGGCGTTCCCTCCTGCCCCAATTGCCCATCTACATGGTAGTTCCTCAACCCCCAGTACGGCGGCGACGTGATGATGGACTGAACCGTATTGTCGGGAATTAGCCTTAGTCCATCCATTACGTCAGCGCAGATAAAGGCATGGTGCGGCAAACGTTTCACATCCTTTGCTATTTCTCTATTGCTTTTCGTTATTGCTTTTTTGGCTCCCCTGATTGATCGACTGATCCTTCTTCAACAAAGCCCCTACCCCAAACCTGTCCAAATAGCCTGTCATAAACGACTTCACATTTTCCGGCGCTTGCTTAGAATCCCAACGAAAAAGCAAACATCCATCTTCAAAACCATCAAAACCGGTAACGCATATAGAATGGAGGACTGCTCGGAGGAGATTAAGTTCCTTGCCGGTAGTTTCAGCGACGGAACGAATCTCTGCGAGTTGGGTTCTTATGAATTCCCATGTTTCTACTTCCCGATCACCTTGTTCTTGGATACCTCGTTGACTTGTTCGGCAATTGGCAGCTTTCCATCGGTCCATAACGAGGACAAACAATCGAAGTATTCGCTATACATCTTCACCCCTCAATCCCAGCAATACGACCCTTCGCCTTCCTCTTGGCATTCCGGGCATATGTCTTCCCATTCGTCCGCACTCCTTTTCTCGCTGCGCCAGCCGTCTTTTTTCTTGTACTCTACAGCCTGTTCGAAACGAGAGAAGGGTTCAAGTGAATTCGCTTCTTGTCCGCACAAGTCACATACTAAATGATAGACACCATTACGGCATTCGATCACGACCTATCCCCCTTTCGCCTTTTCATTGCGCCAATCCCATCCCCTAACAGTCAATACTCGATTAGCTCTTACCCCATATTTTTCAAGCCAATTCTCAAACGGCGGTCGGAAAACGATGACCACGCTCGGAAAAGGCGCGGAGCTGTTGGCTCCCTCGAATCGCACTCTGCCCTTGATGAATCTAATCTCTGCCGCTTTCATTGCGTAATCATGCCACCATTTTGTATCGGTACGCGCAAAAGTAAGGCATACAACCGTGGCTCCTTTCAAGCTCTCTTCGTATGCCTTCTTCATCCATTTGGCGATCTCTTTGCCGTAAGGAGGATTCATCCAACAGACACCATGCCAGTCTTGCTTTAACCCATCATCGGTAAGGCCATAGTAGTGTTCGCATTTGGTGTTTTGCGCATCGGCGCATACATCCGTATTAAACCCAAACTCATCATCGAGCTTGTCGAATAAGGCTTGAGGCGTTTCCCAATCCATCTTCGAGCTGGAGAACATTACGTCCAAATTATTCATGCGGTTGCCCTACTTCGACATCGACCGTCAGTATGTCGGACTTAAGGTCCGCGTAGTCAACAAACATAAGAGGGTCTGCCTTGATAGAGGCGATTTCCGCCTGCCGTATCGTCTCCTCCGTAACTTGATCTTCCCCTTTGGCCTGCGCCCAATCGGCATAATCGACGTCGTTTACAGTATAAGACCTCTTGACGGTCAAGGTAGTGGTTATCAGTCTTTTCAGCATAACAGTTCCCCCTCGTCGTAAATCCTCTTCCGCGTTCATAACAGCTCTTCCGATCAGTTCCGCTACCTGCGGGACAGGTGAGCCATGCGCTTGCGGATGATCTCGCAATACTCTGGGTTCATCTCAATGCCAATGGAGTCAAAGCCCTCTCGCTCTGCGGCGAGAAGCGTTGTGCCGCTGCCTGCGAACGGGTCAAGCACAGTGCCATTCGGCGGGGTGATGAGCCTCACCAGGTAGCACATGAGCTGCACGGGCTTGACGGTCGGGTGAAGGTTGCCTTCCCCACGCTCTGACTTGCTTGCCTTGGCGACGTAGAAGAAGCGAGATGCGCCGCCAGAGTCGCCATACAGCGTCGTGGGTTCGGCGCGTTGCCCTTCAAAGCGTCCATAAACATTGCGGTGTTTGTCGGAATGCCGGACAAAGCCGGTTGCTGGAGCTTTGCCGCTTGCCAGTCGCCCGCTCTGCTCGTCCAGCATCGCCGCCGCTTCTTCGTCAAGCAGGATGTTGGCGGGGAAGCGACCTGCCCTTGCTGTGGGTGTGAATTCTCGGCGCTCGTTGTCGTTCTGCACCCTACCCGCCAATGCTCCGGGCTTAGACGTGTTTCTGCTGTAGTGACCGAATCCCGCCTTATCTGCTTCCTCTCGGGGAGCGATAAGGCACCCATCTACATTCAACCCGCCCGTGCCCCATTTGAGCACGTTCGCCGCTATCGTTGTCTCTGCCAGCGGCTTACGCGCAAGGCACACGGGTTCATTGGCGGGCTTCAGGGCTGTGCCCCAACCGTTCCATTGAACGGCCTCGGGAGCGGCGGGGGCGGTAATACTGTACTCCGCCTTAAATGCGCCGCCGCTACCCGTCTTATACCCCTTGGGATTAACCCCTGCGCCTTTTGCCGTGCCAAGCGATGGCCGCTTCTTGCCTGCTGCCTTATCTATCGCCTTGCCGATGTCCAGCGACTTAGGAAACCCGCTGCCATACAGCCACTGTAGCTGGTCGCGTATCTCGAAACCTGCATCCTCTATCGCGCAAGCCATGCGATGATACGTCCGTGTCCCGCCAAATGAAAGGAGGTGCCCACCGGGCTTCAACACCCGCAGCACCTCGCGCCACATTGCCACGTTGTAGGCTATCCCTGTGGAGTCCCACTTCTTGCCCATGAAGCCGAGTTCGTAGGGCGGGTCGGTGACTACCGAATCAACCGAATTGTCAGGCAACCGCTTCATGACTTCAACGCAGTCGCCTTCGTAAAGCATCCATTGCGGCATAAGCACGCTCCTATCCATCGGCACGATCCTTTCAGCGTCGTTTTCCCTTAACCGTTATTCCGGCTATTATTTCGACATTTCCGAGAATTCTCCTGCCGCCTTGCGCAATTTTTCGGAGATCCGCGCTTTTCTATTTTTCTCTTCACCCTTCCTGTCCGTACTCGTCCAACAGCGCCTGCACTATGTCCCCCCTGTTTTCGATCAGCCTTACCACTCGCTCGTCGATGGTGTCCGCCAATGCCAGGTAGGTGTACTGGACGCTCTTCTTTTGATTCGCTCGATGAATTCGCTTAAAAGACTGTCGGTAGTCCCCCCAGCTTAGGCCCATGGAGTAATAGACACAGTAATGAGCGCGGGTGAAGTCGACGGATTCAGCCCCAGCCCTTATCTGCACCCCTAAAACATCTGATCTCCCATGCTTCCATTCGTTGAACTCATCCCTCTCGCCGCTGTATTCGGAATATCGAAGGCCGTGATTCTTTACCGTAGCTTCAATAACGTCCAAATCGTAATGAAAACGAGCGAATACGACCAGCGGCTCTCCTTTAGGAAAATCCTCTATGTAATCATCGAATAGCTGCTCTTTCTCATGGCCCAATACGTGCAGAACATGGTCATCGTCGTTGATGTACCCGCTTGTGATCTGCTGCAGCCGCATAAAACGGGTAAGGGCATTGGTTATCGTCACCTCCCCGCGCCTGATAGCTGTACGCATGGAGTTTTCGACTTTCTTATACACAGTCGCCGCTTCGACCATCTCCCCTCTTATCACATGCTTAGAAACAGGGGGAAGGTCTAGTTCGCCTTTAGCCCTGAACCCTATGGAGTACAATTTGTTCATGAAATCGGTTTCCAGTTCGCTTGACGCGCTTTCATCGCCGGTGATGGCTGCGTACCTTCTCCTAAACTGCTTGTAATCCAGCCCATACACGCCGCCGTCAAGGAAACGGTACTGCGCCCATACGTCTTTAGGCCTGTTATGTATGGGAGTGCCGGTAATGCCAAGCCTGAAATTCGTCCTATCAGCCAACTGCGCCATGAACTTGCTGATCTTGCTTCCCGGATCTTTGGCTCTATGCAGCTCGTCGGCAATCACAAGATCCCACGACTGTTCCAAAATCCAGTCAGATAAGGGCTTTCTCCATATGCCGTCATAGTTTAAGACGATAATCGCAGGCTGTTCAGGGTCTTTATGCTTGAGACGAACCATTATTCGCCTCAGCCTTTCCCCTACGCCGACAGCCATGTCGGGAAGAAGAATGAGATAAGGACGGTAAGAATGAGAACGGAATTGGTCATGCCAGACCAGCCTCGACGACTTGGGGCCAATAATCAACGTCATTTTGGCCCCTAAAACATCGGCAATCCCCACAGCCACTTTCGATTTGCCGGAACCTAGCTCAGAGAATAGGCCCGCCCCACGAAAACCAGCATTATGCAGCCCCATAAGGAACCAGAACGCCTTCTTCTGGTGGGGCCACCAGTCGATTGGAGAATCAGGGACAGGCAGAAAAGGATCGTCAGCCTTCTCCCTGCATCCGGCGATCTGGTTTACAGCACCGGCAAGAACGATAACCTCTTCCGGTATCCAAGCGTCAGGATATTTCTCGACAACCTGCTTAGCCAGAAATGGAGTAAGCGGTACGCGGGCGGCTTTGGTATCGAGATTGTAAGTCATGCCGGGGATTCGGCAGAGCTTCATGCGAGTTTCGCCGCTGTCGCCCTGAATGTAAAGAGAGTACGGTGTGGGGCGAACGACAATAATCACAATCACTTCCCTTGCTGCATACTGTCATGTTTTGAAACTCTCCTCTATCGCCAACCTTTGCGCCCTTTCCCTGTCATGTATCTCGGCAATCAAACGGCCTATCCAATCATCGGACAAAGCGAAATCGATTCTGGCCGCATAGTCATAGACTTTCTCCATCGCCGACACGAGTTCGGCCTGTAAACCCAATATTCGACCCGTCTGCATCAAAGAGAAACGGCGCTTGCCGATGATTCGAGGTCTTGTACGGTACGCCCATTGCCTGAATTCTTCAGCGTTCAGGAAAACGCCTTGCGACGTGTGGATAGGTTCTAATTCATTTTGCCTTATGGCCTTCTCTACCAACCCTGACGCGACGCCCGACGCCGCATACGCTTCAGGCAGCGTCCAAAACCGAGAACAGAACGAAGGAGGGCGAGTCGTCTTAGAGAGAACGTAAGAAGGGGATATGAACGGTTCGGATGATGACGATGGCGAAGGCAAGGGGAAAAAGGAGAAACTGAGCGATGTAGACAACCGCATCGCTATTGTGCGTCTGCGGTATCTAGTCAAATGATCGACTGCCATGCTCATCCCGGCATGCCCTCACCCCCGCCGCATATATTCCTGCCGTTATTTGTTCTTTAGTCGATTATCTTATACACCCGCGTTTTCCATCTGCCCAATGTCCGCGCCATCTTAACATCTATCATGCAGATATCCATGCGCTTTTGCCCTAAGACTTTCGAGCCTGTGTCTTGCGCGACAACTTCCCCGAAACCCGAAACCCAAAACCGATCCCCGAACTTCCAATAGCGTCTGTCAATCGCGCACGTCAGGCCGGGATTAGTCCTGGCCCCCGATGCAGTAGTCCAAGGATCGGAGTCGCATTGGGCTACCGTCGGATTGTAAGCCGTCATCTCCCAAATTCCCGCATATTGCAGCTTTTTCCCGCCTACGCTTATTATACCATCAAAATTTGGGTTCGCATACGTGTTTGTATTTCCCCTGCTGGCAATGGTGGAACGGTGTGAAGCGTAACCGGATAATTTCTTCATGACCGCTTCGTACTCGTCCAATTCCAACTGCAGAAAATCGATTTGACTGTAAGCATCTCCTATCTGCCCTAGGATTGAACCCGAAACGCTCCGCAGCTCCTCAGCGCGGCGACAAGCGGCAACCCATGACCCAATCAACAGGCTTAAAACCACCGCCAAAACGATCAAAAAGACAGCCAACGCGCCAATGATAAGCTGCATTTCCTTAAGGGTCCTGGCAGCGTCGATCTCATTCCAATCCCTGATCTGCCTCTCGTTTTCCTGGTATTGCATGAAACTTCCTCCCACACGCTGACGAAGCTCACAGCCAGTGTCCAAAAAGGAATCAGCACTTTGCCGCAAGCTCCGCATTACAGCCGCACGTATTTTCTCGAATAATGAAAAGGGAATAGGTTATGTTTTGCTATTTTGCCTTGACCTGTACCTTAGCCTGCTTCGCCTCCTTCTTTTTGATGTTTTGAGCCATTTCCGCTGCCCGCCACTCACCGAAAGAGCATTCGCGATAGCCCAATTTCTTTAGCTCCTTCACTACAATAGGGTTTCGGGAAGAGACCGGATTAGAGTTGTTGTCAACCAGATATACGACATTGCCCATCCTCTCTCCAGATAGCGGTTTGAACCAAGGGCAAACTATGAGTCCGGTTTCCACCATGCGCCATAGTTTCATGTTCTTTTCCAACGGCGCACCGCAATCTTCGCCTGGGACATTGCACATGGCGCAATACCTGCAGGCCAATTCCCAATTATACATTCGATATCGATCCTTAGTCTATTCGTACCGCAGCTTTTGCAGTTTCGCATTAGCCAGTCGCCAGAACACAAGCCCAGACACCAATTGCGCTATCATGTTCGCAAAATCGTCCATACCATTAGTCCTAAGCGCCCATCGCTCCATGCACCGGCCTTTTATCAAGACCTGGCATTCTACAAGAGGGTCGAGAGGAAACACTTCATTGGGAGGTTCATTTTCGCCGTTGAAAGGAAGAGGCGGATCGAAAGAAGGCCAATCGACAATCGCTACTACCCCTTCCCAATCTTCACAATAAGAAAGACGTACGCCCTTACTGTCTATGTCCAATCGGCACTCGATCTTCGCCAGCTCTATCGCATCGGCACACATAGACGCAAGCCGGGAAAGGAAATATCGGTAATCATCCGTAGGCAAGGCAATGCTCCTCTCTATGCTATTATTAGTTCGGCAGACTTTGCGGCTCAAACAGCTTCCACAATTGCCCGAGCTTCGCTTTGCCGATCCCCTGCACTTTAGCCAATTCCTTTTTCTCTATATCCCATCGAAGGGGTACGCGCCCAAAAGCGTCGTATATGTTAGCAGCCAACTTCGGCCCGACTCCAGGAAGGCTCTGCAGTAGGTGGAGGCCGTAATCCCTGTTCGTCAATGCGTCTCCCCAAGGGTTCTCCCGCACCTTCGGCCTACGGGCAAGGGTTAAGTGTTCGGCCTTCCCCGCCCATGATTTCAAGGCCATGATTGCAGATACGGTATCATTGGAATCGTCAGCCCAGTCAATGATGATTCCGTACACATCCCACATGGAATAACACAGGTTGCGAAACCCAGACCGATTAAAAGATTTGCCCGCCGAATAGTCGCGTACCAGTTCTCCATCTATCGTCCAGCGAGGACGGCCCTCCAGCAATAGCATGGCAATATCCAATTGCCGCATTTGCGCGACTTCTTTAGCTAGACGACCATCATGTAAACTAGCAATGAAGTCGGCTGGGAAGGCCTTGCGCTGAACACCGATCAATTTCCCTTGTTCGGAAAAGAGGATGTCGGCTCCGAAATTCTCCGGTATCCATGACAACGTACCAAGCAATTGTAGCTGCTCCGGCTCCGTCGGCGATATCAAAAGCACCCTACCGCCTCCTTGCTGGTTAGTCGGGCGCGTAAGGAAGTTTAACAGTGCTGCACAGGGCGTCCAGAATCTCTGTGCGCCTCAAGCATGCAGGCAATGCTTTTATGGCGTCATTGGTCGCAGCATCAATGCCTGTTCCCTCATTCGTTTGCGCCGACGACCATACTAGAAGACGGTGAATCAGATGGCCGACAGAGCTAAGGGCATTCCATGCCGCCACAGCGTCTTCCGCCTTGATGCGGGAGGGACCGATAGCCTCAAAGGGTTCGTCGGAGTCCTCGCGGGGAACGCAGCGACAGCACTCGACCCTGTAGCCCATAAGCCGTTCGTCGGTTATTACGTTCAGAGAATCAGTCGCTTCGTCGTACCCCATGTACAGTTCGGCTATTTTCAGCTGGTCTGTCTGCCAGCACAAAGGGCAAGGGGCACACATTTTCAGAAGAGCAAGAAGGCTGGGCTTGCGCTTCGTTTGATCGTCTCTTTGCCCATCTCTTTGCCCGTCCCCTTGCCCATCCCCTTGCCCATCTCTTGGCCTAAAAGGTATTACGGTCACAGTCCCCATCCTGCTTTCTCGACAAGGTATTGGTACGCGAAGTCTTGCATCTTGTCGCCTTGGAAGTATGCAGGACCCCTATCCTTCACGGTCGCAATCCGCCAATCGTCTTTACGGGGAATGGAGAACAGGAGGACAGTATGAACCTGATTGCCAATGTGTTTTTGCCCTTTAGGCTTGACTCCGAAGGCCCCGTAAGTTGCAAGCACGTCCTGCTGTTTTTCCTTAGAGCTGTCTAAAGGCTCCACTTTATTAGTCAGATAGACATGGGCTTTGGACTTGAAGAGCATTCGGGCAACCCAGGACTGATAGACTTTATTTATCACCTGCCAGTCGGTCCAGCCAGCGAAGGGCTGCAGATTGCCTTTCTCCCCTTTAAGCTGCTTCCGAGCCTCAAGAAAGAAAATGCCAATATCCTCCTGCCATACCTGCTGCGTATACCACGCTTGTACCTGATCCCAGGTGATGTCGATCATGTCCACCACTATCCAGTCGTGGTTAGGACGGATCTTCGGGACCACGATTTTGGCGAAGGCTTCACAGTCCTCCCAATCGGGCGCAGGGTAATGTTCGACGTTGTTTAGATCGGAGAAAGATGTTGACAGCATGCGGTCTATGGCGAAGTCGGTGTCGAGGACGTAGAACTTTGCGTCAGAACCAGTCACTTGAGATAGGCGGGCAATAGACAACCAGCCGTGAGATTTGCCAGTACCAAATCCGCCTATCGCCATTATTCGTTCGGGGCTACGCATGGTGGTGTGTAGGGCCATAATAGCTAATCCCCTTTTTCTTCTTCCTGTTCAATCCTTGCCACAAGGCAATTCCCATCCCATTCGGCAGGCCATTTCTGCGGTATGCCGACCCAACTGCTGCCTACTTGTTGGTACAAGTCAATGTGCAGTTCCCTTCCCAGCCAATCCGCCATAGGCTTGCAATGGATTTTGATACCCCTTTTCCCTTGCGGCGGATAGGTGATCGGGATGTCGTTCACCCCGCCCTGGCAAATAGTCAGGGTTTGTACGCCATCGCGATTGGATAAAGCGACAGTTAGAGTAGCCCACCCCCTATCCTCAAGGTCCTTTTGCGCCTGGGCGCTGAGCTTAAGGCCCCAAGGATATAGGCTGACTACCCGCTTATTAAACCTCCATCTCTTCACTTCTTGCTGCATCGGTTGCTCCTCCTCATGGTACCGTCTAGTGCCATTACGTTCGGGGAAAAGGAAAAAGGGAGAGGGAATCAGCCTCTCCCTCTTTCATGCTAGGCATTTTTCAGTTGCGCCCACAGGCCCGAAGCCGGGTTTATCACCTTCATGAACAAGTCACGGGAAGTAGTCGCGAGAGTCGGGATCGCATTCACAACCAGCTTACCGAATTCGTCAGCCGTATTAGCCGCCTGCGCAATTGCGGTCAGCTGCGTCGCAATGACGGAATCGACTCCAACGAGAGGGGATGCGCTATTGCCGACAGGAGAGGCAGCGGGGGCAGGTTGTGCAGATGGAGTAACCGCATCGCCAAAGCTCATATAGCCCGCCAGAGCCTTGTTGACTTCTTCTTCGTCGGCAAAACCCAAGAACGCCGTGGGAAGAAGGCGGGTTCGGACCTTGCCGTCATCCACTCTTCCGTCCCCGAAATTGAGCTTTTCAGCCTCTTCTCTATTCCAGTGGAATTTCGCCCCGATTAGCATTTGAGATTCAAAGGGAGCGATATTGCGGGATTTCAGAAGATCCTTCATCCCTAGCTCGTTCAGCCTCTTGATCAGCTTCCCGTAATTGCTGGTCTGGTTGAACTTCGGTTTGCCGTACTCGTGCACGATAGTACGACCGCCATCAGGACTGGCCCAGCCGTTGCCGACCGACAACATTAGTTTCTGTTCCCCCACATCGGGATCGTCGGACAGCAGCGTCAGATGGCATAGCATCGACTGCCCCTGATTATAGCCAGCATCGCAGGCGAACTTGCACTCGACGACCATCGCGTCAAAATCATCCGCAAGGCCTGTGGAGACATCGAATAAGTCTGTGTTCTCGTCTACTTTGAAACCTAGTGCTGTGTACCGCGACCAATCCATGAATAAGCCTCCTCGTTATCTAGTTTGTGCCATTGTCTTGTTGTTTGCTACGGCCTTCTTGAACGCTACTTTGGGACTGCCCGACATGACGACTGCCTCTCTCCACCAGCCAGGGAAGAGGAACTTGCTTTTTTTCCATAGGTTCGTTAGAAACTGCGTATCGAGTATGTATATGTCGCAATAATCGTCTTTGCTCCGCATTGCCCTGCCCGTCATTTGAGCGATAGTTCTGACAGTAGTTGCCGCATACCATCTTTGACCGCCCTTGGAATACAGCCGCGCATTGGTTTGTTTGTCGCTCAGGTCAGGGAAAGGCACTTTCGCGATCACGACTACTCGGCAGTCGTCGTCAGGCAAGTCGACCCCTCGGTCCAGGCTGGGAGCGATTAGGACCGCTGACGAAGTACTCTTAAACCGATGTAATATCGCGTCTCGTTGTCCAGCCATGGTGTATGTCATCACCCGTTTCGATTGCAGCCCGCGCATTAAGGCATTTGTCAGTTCGTAGGAGACGGAGTGCACCAGGATTCGTTCGTCTGGGTATGCGTCAAGCACTTCTCTGACTGCTTCCACCATTAGGGGTATCTCCTGCGCCTTTTGCTTGTACGACATGTCTGCCCGTGGTAGAACAT
>ERZ795032.1770-NODE-1770-length-13799-cov-4.133658_pt1 | contig 13799 bp, 10 predicted proteins | sample MGYA00375124_ERZ795032 | MGnify/ENA primary metagenome ERZ795032 (study PRJEB30167, sample SAMN05720154) | activated sludge metagenome | isolation source: Anaerobic digester | place: China | collected 2015-12-16 ...
AGATATCAAAATATTCCAATCCCGTACGTTTTAAACTCTGGTTCAGGCTCGCCATCAGGTATTTCCTGGAGGATCCGTTACCGTAGGGGCCGTCCCACATCAGATATCCGGCTTTGGACGAAATAATCATTTCATCGCGGTGCGAGGCCAGGTTTTCTTTCAGTATCTTTCCAAAATTGGATTCGGCCGAACCCGGAGGTGGACCGTAATTGTTGGCAATATCAAAATGGGTCACTCCCTGATCAAAGGCGTGGACAATCATGTTTCGCGCTTCTTCAAAATCGTCGGTATAACCGAAGTTGTGCCACAATCCGAGCGAAATCCGGGGCAACTGCAAGCCGCTCGTTCCACAAAATGCGTATTCCATAAGTCAAAGAATTTAAATTATTTCAGTTTATTTTCCATCTCGTCATCAGAAATGACGGTTATTATTGATTTTCCGTCGGGTGTGTGATTGGGTGACTGGCAGGCGAACAGCTGATCGACCATCCGCAGCATTTCTTCTTCCGTAAGTGATTTTCCTGCGGGAATAGCCGTGAAATTTGCCATCGACAACGCCAGTTTTTCATGCATCTGCTCCTGGATGTTGCTGCCGGTCTCCATGTTTTTATCGATCATGGAACGCACCAATGCCACAGCATCAACGTTTTGTAATTCCGACGGAATACCTTGAATGGCAAAAGAATTATTTCCCAAGTCACTCATTTCAAAGCCCAGTGCCTCCATATCTTCCTGAATTTCTGAAAGAGAAGAAGCTTCGGAAGAGGTCAGTTCGATTCTTTCGGGAAACAGCACCCGCTGAGAAATACCCTTTCTGTTGGTTATCTGGGAAAGGTACTTTTCAAAAAGAATACGAACATGTGAGCGATGCTGGTCAATAATCATCAACCCCGATTTTACCGACGTAAGGATATATTTCTCCTTGTACTGGTAATGTTTGGGTGAAACTAACGATTCGTTGGACTGAAAAAGGGTTGCGTCCGCATCGGGTGAACCGGACATTGGCTTTCCTTCATTTTCAAATCCCCGGTACATCTGTTCCCAGTCGAGCCTGGGTTTCGAAATCCGGGTACTCTCTCCGTATGAAGGTTGAAAAGGATTGTAATCAGGATTGATATTCACTTTTGGCATCGAAGTAGACTTCGACGGGTCAAAAATAGGAATGTCGGGTGCATCTGCCGTATCAAAATCTATGCTGGGGATAGCATTGAATTTTCCGAGTGATTCCTTTACCGTTACCATCAGGATTTGCCATAAGGCACGCTCGTTCTCAAATTTCACTTCGGTTTTCGTGGGATGGATATTCACATCTATCGTATCCGGCTCCACTTCGAAATAAATGAAATAATTGGGATTCTCGGTAGCCGAAATCAACGGCTCGTAAGCGGTCATGACGGCTTTATGAAAAAAAGGATGACGGATATAACGGTTATTGACGAAGAAAAACTGATTGGCTCTCCCCTTTCTGGCGAACTGCGGCGTTGAAACATATCCGTGAATTTTAGCCAGGGTGGTTTCTTCGTTTATTTCTATAAGCTGCTGATTGATGCCCTTTCCCTGCATCTGCACGATGCGTTGGCGCAGGTTTGCCGGAGGGAGGTGCATCGTCTGCACATCGTTCTCGATAACCGTAAACTCAATGTCCGGGTTCACAAGGGCAATACGCTCTATTTCCGTGAAGATATTCCGTCGTTCGGTCTCGTTCGATTTCAGGAACTTGCGACGGGCCGGCACATTAAAGAATATGTTTTTTACAGAGATTGTAGTTCCCACAGCGCAAAAGATGGTTTCCTGGCTTTCTACCTTCGATCCGGCAATCTTCAACCATGTCCCCATTTCATCCTCCGCACGCCGGGTTTTAAGTTCTACGTGCGCGATAGCCGCTACGGATGCGAGTGCTTCACCACGAAAACCCCGGGTGTACAAGGCAAAGAGATCTTCAGAGGTTTTAATCTTTGATGTGGCGTGACGTTCAAATGCCATTCGGGCATCGGTCATACTCATACCTTTGCCATCATCAATGACCTGAACGAGTGTTCTCCCGGCATCTTTAATAATGATGTGGATATGTTTGGCGTTGGCATCGAGCGAGTTTTCCATCAGTTCTTTCACTACAGATGCAGGCCGTTGAATAACCTCACCGGCTGCGATCTGATTGGCTATGGAGTCCGGTAACAGATGAATTATATCCGTCATGTTTTTGTTGTAGCGTTTAGCGCAGGAACACAAAATAGAAGATTACAAGCAACGCAATAATCAGCAAGACGACAGTAAGGTTGCTGGTAAAAAAAGGCTTGCTTCCCTCTTTTTCTTTTTCTTTTCTGCGTTTCAAATACTTGGTCTGGGAGAGGAACGCTTCACCAAAGTCAGTGTTGACAGCCTCCCGCGGTGTTTCGACTGTTTTGCCCTCTTCTCGGGCGACCTCTTCCCGGATCCTCCGGATTCTTTTTTCCATCTGTTCTTTTCGCTCCTCCTTGTCTGGATCGTAAAGTATGGGTGTATAATTAAATTTTCGAGGTTTTTTATTGTTGTAAAAAAAGAACATTCCCATAGCTGTCAATTTTATCGTTACACAAAATTAAAAAAAGAATAGTAATAAACAAAAGCCATTTATTCAACAGCATCGTCCCGTGAGAATCTTCTCGGAGCCTGCACTTCGCTATCGGAGCCCTGTCGTTCGTTGCGACGGAAGATATCCATTTTGTGGAGCGGTCTCAAGTAATCGAGCCACATAAACCCTTTTAATTTCGATTCCTCCTGTTTCAGTTGGCTCAACGGGGTAGTTACAGCCTTAGTGGATGACCATAGTTTTAGTTTCTGCAACTCATCGTCCAGGAAGTCCATGGACAGGTAGGCGCTTTCGGTTTTGTTCAATCCTATAACGGTGTGCGCACTATCTTCTTCCACCAGGTAATAAAGCGATTCGGCATTCCCCTCCACCAAAACGTGCCTGAGTTCCCCTTCTGCAAAAAAGGCTTTCAAATCCCTTCCGCTTATCTGGTTATATTGTCCCGTCATTTCTCTGTCCTGGATGGCAAGGGCATAATCTCTCACGTGTGCTTTATCAATAGTACTGTCGTTCAGATAAATATCGATACGGTTGCCGAGAATCTGATTGCTTTTATTCCAAATGACCGGATTGCCGAGGAGGTACAACGCGGAATCTTTTTGAACGTAGTTCATGGAATCACAAACCCCCTGAATATCTTCCCTATAAAACCGGACGTTGTAATACGCCTTGATCTCCTTGTAAATGGAGTCGGTAAACATTTTCAGCGTGTCTCCATGAAGAAAAAGGCTGTCGCTCTGTGAATAATCAATAGCGTAAGCCGAGTCGGTGGCCATTCCGTACTCAGTTTTCTCGTTATACGTTCCGTAGTTCCCGCGCAGAATAGCTTTCTGCTTAAAATCCTCAAGGTACATCTTGCCAAAAACCTCCCCCAGACCGGTTTGCCGGTTATAGAAAACGGTGTCTCCCACAAGCATCTTTGTGCTGTCACTGCTGTAAATTTCTGATCGGTCAAACAACCGTGCGTCGTCAGTCCCGGTGTTGTACCACCCGTGTGATGTTTTGATAAACCCGCTGTCTGAGACAATGGTTGAAGGACCCAGGATATCAGCGACCTTACTCTCCGTGTTGTATTTCAGTGTATCGGCGAATATAGTATAGTCCTCATTGACCAGTTTTACGCTGTCGCTGAACAGGGCGTCCTTGCTTACCGGATCATACTGTCCCCAAAAGGAGGTAAGCTCATTCTTTTCGTCCACCAGCATTCCCCCGTCAAAGTAATACCCCAGGTTTGCCTCACGGTCGTAGTTCAGGCTATCTGTAAAGAGCGTAACCTGACGGTCTTCCATACGGATATTGTCCCGAAGGCGTGCCAGGCGGGTATTCCCGTCGTAATGCAGGTAATCACCGTACACGAAAATGGTATCGCCCTGTTCCATCCGGACATTGCTGAAAGCTTCGAACGTGTTCGTTTTTTCGAACAGGTAGGCGCTGTCGCAATACATAAAAGCACCTTCGTGATACAAGACCACGTTATCCTTCAAGATTTGAGCTTCGGAACTTTCCCGTTTATAAAGCAAATCGGCTTGCTTCAGTTCGACAATCTTCACGTTTGGGTTGGTTGGTGGCGGTTGTTGCGGACGGGCGGGTAACATAAGCACAAAAAGCACACCCGCGAAGAGTATGCTTTTGATGGTAATATTGGGGCACGTTTGCTTTTTCATCCGAAAAACGTTGTTCGATTGTTGCGTTGAATATTTCACCGCCACAACGAATTAAGCCTATTACTTCAGCCAGCCTTTATACTTAAAATCACACCCTTTCCAGTTGGGATCAATTCTAACGTAGATGGTTTCTATTTTCTTCTGCAACCAGTCGTCCATCAGTTCCTGGCGACGGTCATTTTCAGCCATTTGCTTAATGATTTGGTAGTCGTTGTTGATGTTGGCTTTGTGCCCGTCGTTCCGGTTGGTGACTTTCACCACGGCTGCTACTTGCTTGCCCTTATCGGTAACCATAACAAAGGGTTTAGACATTTCCCCTACTTTCATTTCCCCTACCACCTTGGCAATGTCCTGATTAAGCTCACTCAACTGGAAACGGGGAGTTCCCGTGTTTTGTGAATTGGACCGGTTGTTGACCATAATTCCCTTGTTGTTCCGAGTATCTTTATCCGCCGAAAAGAAAGTAGCAGCTTCGTCAAACGTGATTTTTTTATTGACAATTCCGTTTCGGATGGAGTCGAGCCGGACAAGAGCAGTGTCCAATTGTTCCTGTGGAATTTTCGGCTTCAGCAAAATGTGGCGGAATTTACCCATATCCCCTCTTCGTTCGATAAGTTGTATGATGTGATATCCATATTCCGTTTCAACTATATTCGAAACTTTTGTCGGATCGTTGAGAGCAAATGCTACATTCGAAAACTCGGGAACAAGTTGCGCCCTTGTCTGGAAATCCATTTCCCCTCCCTTGAGTGCCGTCCCCGGGTCTTCGGAGTGCAACAAGGCCAGTGTGGAAAAAGAGCTTTTTCCCGAGTTGATCTGCTCGGTATATTCACGCAGCCTGTTCTTCACTGCGTCTATCTCTTTCAAAGGCACTTCGGGTTCAACGGTGATTATCTGTACTTCCATGGTGGTAGGGATAAACGGCAAGCTGTCCTGCGGAATCGTGTTGTAAAACTTCCGGATTTCAGAAGGGGTCAGCGATACATTCTCAAAGTGTTTTTGCTGCACACCCTGTATCAGCTGTTGCTCGCGTAACTGGGTCCGAAGGTCTTCGCGGATTTTCCTCAGGCTCTTACCAAAATACTCTTGGAGTTTTTCTGCCGATCCCGTTGATGAAATGTACTCGTTCATGTAATATTCCAGCATACGGTTCACGTTGGCCTCATTCACCTCGATACTGTCGAGCTTTGCCTGGTCGAGAAACAACTTGTTTATAGCCATCTGCTCAGGGATGAAACAATATGGATCGCCCTCGATACGCTGGTTCTGCATCTGAATGTCCTTCCGGTATTCCTCCACCTCGGATTTAAGTATGGCTTCATCGCCCACCACCCAAACGATCTCATCGACAATGTTATTTTGAGAAGCAGCACTATTCGCCATCAACGTAAAAACGACAAGCGATAATAGTATTTTTGCAGAAAATTTCATTTTTTACAGGTTTTTTGAAAAGTTGAATGTAAAAGTAATTATAATAAAATTATCGGGCAACAAATCAATTATTAAAAGATACAAAATCATCTGTCGACGGCTGTCTCAGGAAATCTGCAAGGCAAAGTAACACCCTCCGTGCGGGATTACTTACTCACGGGCCGGCCGACAGCTGTTATCCGGCTTATTTCTCAAAAGCACTGAAATACCGGTTCACATTTTCATAATATACCTTATCGATTACGGTTTTGGGCAAGTGAAGCCCTCGGATATCGCCACTAATGTTCTCTATAACCTGTATGGAATCCGTTGCCAGGTAAGCCCAATCTGATTCCCATTTCCGGAGCATTTCCGACGAAACAGTATCGAAACGGTCACCGCCTTCGCTAATCGTTATATCAATGCCGTATAAAATCCGATCCTGGTACCGGATAAAAAAATCGCGTACTTTTTCATAGTCGGCAACCGATTGACGCTGAACGTGCCCCATTCGTGCCGATAAATCGATGCTCATCGACGGATAGCGATCAAGCCTTTCGGCAACTTCATCCAGGTTCCACTCCAAGCTGGCGATATGAGACGCCACAAAAGTGAGGCCCGGAAACTTCTTCAGTACATTATCGCGGGCGTTGATCTGATCTTCATATGAGGGAGCTTCGGGGTGTAACAACATATGATACTCAGGGTGATTCTTGAAATAACGGTAATCGCCGGAATCGGTCATCTGTTCTAGCGGGAGCCAGCAGTTGCGCGGTTCGCCGAGGTGAGCCATCAAAGGAATCTTCTTGTCTGTCAGGTATTGAAATATGGGGTCAAAGATCGGATCATCCGCCATGACATACCTGCCGTTGCTGTCTTTCAGGCTCATCCCGATGTTCTTCCATATTTTAACTCCGGAAGCGCCCTGCTCAATGGCACGGTCAATCTGTCCGATCACGCTCCGGACAAAACCGGAAGTACCAAAACTATCTACGGTGAATGTCCCCAGAAAAGCAAAGTTTCCAGGATAATTTTGCCGGTGTACGGCTGCAATACTTAGCTGTTTTTCGACAGGTGTTCCGGCATCAACGTTTGGAGAAAGTATGCTGAAGTTTTGCAGTGTGGCAAATTCCAGGTACCGTCCATCGTCCGTATTGATGTGGAGATGTGCATCTACCTTTTTCACGGATTTAAAATCACTACTTTTGTAATACTCCATTTTTTTTTGACAGGAAACGGACAAAGCCAAACAAGAAAAAACGAACAACAATACTTTCATTTAAATGGGGAGTGTTTGTCTAACGGGTTGAATAGTTGTCCAAAATTAGTATTTATTGCTAAATAGAGCAAGGCTTTATCCAGAAAAAACATAAAAGGTGTATATTTGCACCCTTTACATTTTACAACTATGATGAATTGGATTTTTCTTATTGTTGGCGGATTGTTTGAGGCCATTTTTGCTTTCAGTCTTGAAAGGATGTCGGCAAGTACAGGCAAAACGGCCGTTATGTGGTTTTTGTCCTTTCTGATTAGCGTCTCCATCAGTATGTTTCTACTTTTCAAAGCCATTAGCGGTGAAAATGCCGTTGCCGTTGGAACAGGTTACGCCGTGTGGGGTGGAATAGGTGCAGTGTTTACGGTATTGGCAGGAATTCTTTTCCTGGGAGAATCCACGGCCTTCTGGCGGATTTTTTTTCTTTGCACACTGGTTTTGTCGGTTATCGGACTGAATTTGGTGGGCAAGCATTAAAAAGTAAAGACGCGACTTATCGCGTCTTTACAAAATTTATCTTACCGGAGATTTTACTCAATCGCGGCCTGGGCTGCTGCCAAACGTGCGATAGGCACCCGGAACGGAGAACAGGAGACATAGTTGAGCCCTACACGGTGACAGAACTTCACCGATGAAGGTTCACCCCCGTGCTCACCACAAATACCGCATTTAAGTGAGGGTTTCACTGCACGGCCATTCTGTACGGCCATACTTACCAGTTGTCCTACCCCGTTTTGATCGAGAACAGCAAACGGGTCTTGTTTCAGGATCCCTTTATCAATATATAACGGCAGGAATTTAGCCACATCATCACGGCTATAGCCGAAAGTCATCTGTGTCAGGTCGTTCGTACCAAACGAGAAGAAGTCGGCTTCCTTGGCGATCTTGTGAGCGGTGAGTGCAGCACGGGGGATCTCGATCATTGTCCCAATCTTGTATTCGATGGAATCACTGTTTTCGCTGAATACCTGTTGGATAGTTTTTTCAATAATCTCTTTCTGTGCCTGGAACTCATACACGATACCTGTCAGCGGAACCATGATTTCCGGAATGGCCTTGATGCCTTCCCTTTTCAGTTCAAGCGCAGCTTCAATGATAGCCCGGGTTTGCATTTCCGTGATTTCGGGATACAAGTTTCCAAGGCGGCAACCGCGCAGCCCAAGCATAGGATTCGATTCCATCAGGCTTTCCACACGTTCGTGTATATCGCTGTAAGAAATATCCATTACCCTCGCCATTTCCATTTGCCCTTTTTCATCGTGGGGAACAAATTCGTGCAAAGGAGGATCCAACAAACGGACAGTCACGGGATATCCGTCCATAGCTTCAAAAATTCCTTTGAAATCTTTTTTCTGCAGGGGGAGCAGTTTTTCCAGCGCTTTACGACGGCCCTCTTCATTTTTGGCCAGAATCATTTCACGCATGGGAATAATCTTGTCTTCTTCGAAGAACATGTGTTCGGTGCGGCACAAACCGATTCCGGTAGCCCCGAAATTACGTGCTACTTTCGCATCCCGAGGTGTGTCGGCATTGGTCCTTACGTTCATACGGGTATACTTGTCTGCAATCTTCATCAGTTCGAGAAAATCGGGACCCAACTCAGCATCCTGCGTCTGTATTTTTCCTTCGTAAACATTTCCAGTAGTACCGTTTAACGAAATCCAATCCCCTTCATTAAACACTTTCCCGTTAATGGTCATTTTCCTTTCCTTGTAGTTGATAACCACACCGTTTGCTGCCGACACGCAACATTTCCCCATACCGCGTGCCACAACGGCAGCGTGAGAAGTCATTCCTCCGCGGGCGGTTAAAATCCCCTGTGCTGTGGCCATACCGCGCAAGTCTTCGGGCGACGTTTCGATGCGGCAGAGAATCACTTTTTTTCCTTCTTTAGCCCATTCTTCAGCTTCGTCGGCATGGAAGACAACTTGTCCTGCGGCAGCCCCTGGCGATGCGGGGAGCCCGTTGGTTACCGGTTTGGCCGCTGCCAATGCTTTTTTATCGAAAACAGGGTGTAGCAACTCGTCTAATTTTTCGGGATCGCAGCGTTTCAGTGCCGTTTTTTCATCGATATAACCCTGATGAAGCATATCGATGGCTATTTTGATCATGGCAGCCCCGGTACGTTTACCGCTGCGGGTCTGCAACAACCACAGCTTACCGTCTTGTATGGTAAACTCGAGGTCCTGCATGTCTTTGAAGTAGTCTTCAAGTTTCTGCTGCGTTTCAATCAGTTCTTTGGCACATTCGGGCAATGCCTCTTCGAGTGAAGGGTACTTAGCGGCACGTTCTTCTTCCGATACCCCTTGCAGTTTTGCCCAACGGCGTGAACCTTCGAGTGTTATTTCCTGCGGTGTGCGCACACCTGCCACCACATCTTCTCCTTGTGCGTCTATCAGGTACTCACCGTTAAAAATATCTTCACCGGTTGCAGCATCGCGGGTGAAAGCCACTCCTGTTCCGGATGTCTTACCCATATTTCCGTAAACCATGGCCTGCACATTAACAGCGGTTCCCCACTCTTCCGGGAAATTATTCATTTTCCGATAAAGGATGGCGCGTTCGTTCATCCAACTGTCAAAAACGGCGCAGACGGCTCCCCAAAGCTGCTCCCATGCACTTTCGGGAAAATCATTTCCTGTACGTTTTTTCACGGCAGATTTGAAACGTTTTACCAATTCTTTCAGGTCATCGACAGTCAGTTCGTTGTCGAGCTCCACTCCTTTGGCTTGTTTCATCTCTTCCATTATTTCTTCGAACGGATCGATATCCTCTTTGCTTTGTGGCTTCATTCCCAACACCACGTCGCCATACATCTGCACAAAACGACGATAAGAATCCCACGCAAAACGTTCGTTCCCCGATTTTTTGGCTATTCCTTCCACGGCATCGTCATTTAATCCAAGATTCAGGACCGTGTCCATCATGCCAGGCATTGAAACCCGGGCGCCGGAGCGCACAGAAACCAAACAAGGATTTTCCCTGTCACCGAACTTAGCTCCCATCAGCTTTTCGATGTTTTTAATTGCTTTTTCAACCTCGGGCTTCAACACATCTACCACATAATCTTTGCCAAGCTGGTTGTATTCGGTACACACTTCGGTGGTAATGGTAAATCCCGGGGGGACGGGCACACCGATCAGGTTCATTTCGGCAAGATTAGCGCCTTTCCCTCCAAGCAGATTCTTCATATCTGCACGACCCTCGGCCTGTCCGTTGCCAAAGGTGTAAACTCTCTTCTTCTTCATCTTTCGAAAAATTTATTTGTTAATCATTAAATGTTGGATTCTGTGCTGTAATTTTCTGCAAATGTAGTAAAAAATTTAATATTAGATCGTGTAGGAATTCGGGATTACTGCGTCCCCGTTTCCTCATCCATGAGTATTCTCTCCTGAGGTGCCGACACGTTGCGTTGGGCGGGTTGGACAGAATCGTTTGGATGTCCCAAAAAGATATTATTCAGCCGAATATTTCTAAACATACCGATGGTGTCTTGCAACCTTACAAACCCAGTTATTCCCCTAATTGTATCACTGGGGATATACTTTTGTCCGTGCAACAAGTAGCTCCTGTTCTCAACAATAAGCTCGGAGTGATAAATAACCGTATCGTTGTATTCGAGCATCAATACTGCCCGCAAATCTGGTTTCGAACGAGCGGGGATACCGATAACGTCGAAACCGAAATCGAAACCGCTGCTATTTATCTTTTGAGCAATGTCAGTTGTGTCCATCCGGAAACGGAAACCGTTTTTCGGATTTGTTTCATCAAAAGAGTAGTTTTCAGGAATGTAGGAAGGCGAATAAGAACGGGCGGTAAGTGATTGCTCTTGTTGGAGCTGACGATTCATGACCTGTTCGCTCGCTCTCTGGCGGCGTTGCAGGCGCGCCTTAACGGAATCATTCATTTTCAGGTAGATATCTATTCTGTCTGAATACCAGGAAAGGGAGGTATCCCACTGCGCCTGCGTTGTTTGGTGTTTCCTGAAAACATCGCGGATAAGCGCCTCCTTTTTTTCCGGTGTGTCGAAGCCCTGATAATCATTTTCAATCATTGCTTCGGCAACGTAAATATCGTACATCAGTTTTTCCATATCTTTCCTGTTCAGCACTTCTTTCGGCCTGTTGCAAAAAGAGAACAAAATGCTCAGAATTACCGAAGTCAGGAGATATGCAGCAACTTTACGATTCACAAACAGCTTTTTTTTCCAATTGTTCCTGCCTTTCACGATCAAACTTCTCTTTATCTTTTTTCGAGAGAAGTGAATAGGAAAGTGTTTTTCGATAAAAAACCAACAACAATACAACGCCTACGGATATGGCTGAGTCGGCAACGTTAAAGATAAAGCGAAAAAACAAGAAGTCTTTGCCGCCCATCACCGGAAACCAATCGGGATATGTCCCCTCAATAAGTGGGAAATAAAACATATCCACCACTTTCCCGTGGAGCAGGGAAGCATATCCTTCACCAAAAGGCACTACAGAGGCAACATGTCCCGGGTAACTTGCCTGGAAGAATACTCCGTAGAAAACGCTGTCGATAATGTTTCCCGATGCGCCGGCCAACACCAGTGCGATGCAGGCAATAAAGCCAATCTTGTAATTTTCTCGAACAATCCGGAGTAAATAAACAAAAATTGCTCCTACGGCTATTATTCTGAAAAGGGAAAGAAACAATTTGCCTATGGCTTCTATACCGAATGCCATGCCGTTGTTTTCCACGAAATATATTTTAAACCAATCGGTTATATGAATCATATCGTAGAGAGCCATGTGGGTTTTCACCCAGATTTTACTAACTTGGTCGACGAGTAAAACCAAGAAGATGACTGAAACGGCAATAAGTCCTTTTTTTGTGGAGCTGTTCATTCGGGTAGCCATTTGTACGTAATTACACCGGGGACAGAAATACTTCTTTCCTGTCCAGTGATCATTCGTGTTGTCATTGAAATCATTAGCTAGCGGCTATTTTCTTTTTCCTTGTTTAGCTTCGATGCTTAATGTTGCGTGGGGCACTGCACGAAGACGTTCTTTAGGGATTAGTTTACCGGTCTCACGACACACACCGTAGGTTTTGTTTTCTATACGTATTAATGCTGCCTGTAAGTTTTGAATGAACTTCATCTGACGTTGAGCCAACCGTCCGGCCTCCTCTTTCGATAACGTTGAAGCGCCCTCTTCCAACACCTTGTAAGTAGGTGACGTATCCACCGTATCGTTACCATCCGCATTGGTGACCGCTGCCCGGTAGTTTTCGTACTCCTGCCTGGCTACCTCAAGTTTTTCATTAATGATGGCCCGGAATTCTTCCAATTCCTCATCAGAGTATCTCGTCTTTTCACTCATAACAGTAAATATTTTATAATTTATTTCAATTGTTTTTCCTAACGTTTAGTATCGATCAATTAATAATCGGCAACGGTGTTGTTTTATGTCAAAATAATCTTACCTGTAGTTGTTTTCGCAAAGATAACAAAAATTAGTTACCGATATATCAATCATAAACGCAAATAGTCCGACTATTGTTTACGTACATCAATAGTTAATTTCTCATCATCAATCTCTATTTCATCTTCAAAAACCAGTGTTTCTATTTCTATAGAGTCGGCAAGCACCTGAGTCTTGATATATTCGCTGAATTCCCTGACGGCACTGTCGAACAACGGATTTGACGAAAACCGGACAGCGATGCGGTCGGTAATATCAAAATCTTTCGACTTGCGTAAATTCTGAATACGGTTTACCAACTCGCGGGCAATCCCTTCTTTGCGCAGTTCATCAGTTACGGTGATATCCAACGCAACGGTCAACTGTCCCTCGTTGGCCACCAGCCAGCCTGGGATATCTTCCGAAATAACTTCCACGTCAGCCAGATCGATTACGGCTTCTTGTCCTTCTATCCGAAATGCAAAACAACCGTTTTTCTCCAACTTATTTATCTCATCCCGCTGCATTTCCTGAATGCATGCAGCAAGTTGCTTCATTATTTTCCCGTATTTAGGCCCAAGTTTCTTGAAATCGGGTTTCACCCGCTTCACTAGCATATCGTTTGCCGAATCTACGAACTCCAGTTCTTTCACGTTCACTTCACTAAGAATAAGAGCCTGAACCGCTTCAATGTTTCTGCGCTGCTTTTCATCTGCGACGGGGATCATGATTTTCGTCAACGGCTGGCGAACTTTTAAATTCACTTTTCGCCGCAACGCCAACACAATAGATGATGCTGTTTGCGCCAGGTACATTTGCTCTTCGAGGGCAACATCGACAGCCGATTCATCGACGGCGGGGAAATCAGCCAGATGCACCGACTCAAAACGTTCGCTACCGGTTACTTTCACCAAATCCAGGTAAAGCCTGTCGGCATAGAACGGAGCGATGGGAGCCATCAGCTTCGCTACCGTAACCAAGCATTGATAAAGGGTTTGATAGGCTGACATTTTATCCTCGGTCATCTCGCCTCCCCAAAAACGTTTGCGGTTTAAACGGACAAACCAATTGCTGAGGTTGTCGTTTACAAAGTCGTTTATTGCTCTTCCTGCTTTGGTAGGCTCGTAGCTGGCATAGTCCCCGTCCACCTCTTTAACCAGGGAGTTCAGGAGCGACAGGATCCACCGGTCAATCTCGGGGCGTTTCGCCAGTGCAATCGGGGGATATTGATTGTGAAAATCGTCCACGTTCGCATAAAGGGCAAAGAAGGAATAGGTATTGTACAATGTTCCGAAAAATTTGCGGCGGGCCTCTTCCACGCCGTCAATATCGAATTTCAGGTTATCCCAGGGTGCGGCATTGGTAACCATGTACCAGCGGAGCGGGTCGGAACCGAACTTCTCTATAGCTTCAAACGGGTCAACCGCATTTCCCAATCGTTTCGACATCTTATTGCC
>ERZ795032.1773-NODE-1773-length-13790-cov-259.256134_pt1 | contig 13790 bp, 10 predicted proteins | sample MGYA00375124_ERZ795032 | MGnify/ENA primary metagenome ERZ795032 (study PRJEB30167, sample SAMN05720154) | activated sludge metagenome | isolation source: Anaerobic digester | place: China | collected 2015-12-16 ...
GGAGGTGTGGGCGCGGGCGGTGAGCGATTGAGCGGGGATGATATCATCGAGGTGCAGGACCTCGAACATGCGTTCAACGGCTTTCAGGCGGTACGCGGCATCAGTTTCACCGTCCGGAGAGGCGAGATCTTCTCGTTCCTCGGCCCGAACGGCGCGGGGAAGAGCACCACCATCAACATACTGACAACGCTCCTCCCCCTCCAGCAGGGCACGGTGCGGGTGGCCGGCCACGACGTCGCCCGGGAGCCCGGGCGGGTCAGGGAGGCGATCGGGATCGTCTTTCAGGACGATGTCCTCGACCGCGACCTTACCGTCTGGGAGACGATGGAGTTTCACGGGCGACTCTACTCGATCCCCCGCGACGAGCGCAAAGCACGGATAGACGAGATGCTCGCGGTCGTCGAGCTCGACGCGAAACGCAACGAGCGGACGAAAAACCTCTCCGGCGGTATGAAACGGCGCCTCCAGATCGCGCGGGGTCTCCTGACCCAACCGGAGGTCCTCTTCCTCGACGAACCGACGCAGGGGCTCGACACCCAGACGCGGATGCGGATGTGGGACTACATCAGAGGGGTGAACGCGGCCGGGACGACGGTCTTCCTGACGACGCACTACATGGAGGAGGCCGATATGCTCTCGGACCGGATCAGCATCATCGATCACGGCAGGATCATCGTCTCCGGCACCCCTGAAGAACTCAAGAACAGGCTCGGCGAGGACGTCGTTTACCTCGAGACCGGCGACGATGCAAAAGTTCGGGATGCCCTCCAGGGAATCGATGAGATCCGGTCGATCACGGAGTCGCCCCGCGGCCTCTCGATCACGATATCGGCCGACGGGAGCCACTGTCTCCCGCGGATCGTCGAACGGGTGCACGATGCCGGGATCGCTATCACGAGCGTGAACCTCAAGAAACCGACGATGGACGACGTCTTCGTCCACTACACCGGCAGGGAACTGCGGGATACGGGGGCGTGAACAGGGAATGGCCTGGGAGTTTCTCACCGTCTACTGGCGGGAGATGATCCGGTTCACCCGGTTCCGGACGCAGCTCCTCTCGTCGCTCCTGCAGCCGGCGCTCTGGATGGCGTTCTTCGGTGTTGCGATGTCCTCGAACTTCAACCGGTTCGCATCATCCGTCCCGCCCCCGGCGGGCGTCGTCCCGGTCGACTACCTCACCTTCATGGCCGCCGGGGTGATTGCGATGACGACCCTCTTTACGAGCCTTTTTGGAGGGATCAGCCTCCTCTTCGATAAGAACTGGGGGCTGATGCGGGAGATGCTGGCAAGCCCCATGCCCCGGACCCACATCATGCTCGGGATCAGCCTCTCGGGTATGACGAAGTCGTTCATCCAGGTCGCCATCATCATGGCGTTCGGGCTCTTCCTTGGGGTGCAGTTCTTCCCGGGATACTCGCCCGCCCGGGTCGTCGTCTCGATCCTCGGGATCTTTCTCTTCGTCGGCGTCTTCTCGCTCGGGTTCCTCCTCTTCTCTTCGACCATATCGATGCGCCTCGAGAGCCCCGAAGGATTGCAGGGGATCATCACGCTCCTCACCCTGCCGCTCTTCTTCGTCTCGAACGCCCTCTACCCGATCCAGGCATTCCCGCCGCTCCTCCAGGATCTCTCGATCTACAACCCCCTGACCCACCTGGTCACCGGGGTCCGCTACTTCGCCCTCGGGAACGAGTTCTTCGTCGTCGGGACGAACTACTCATACACTCCGGCCGATATCCTCCTCTCGTTTGCCTACCTCGTCGCTTTTGCAGCGGTGATGTACGCCGTCGCCCACCGGACGTTTCAGAAGGCCGTGGTGACGTGAACACCCGTAAGAGGAGAGACTCATCCCGACGATCATGGGAATATCGGAGATCTGCCCGTAACCTTTTATCCGCCCCGGACCAACCTTCGAGTATCCACGATGGCCCACCTTCTCCCCTTCACCGTTGCGGGGGTGGCCTGCGCCCTCCCTCTCGCCGATGTTCAGCAGGTTACCGGTATGGTGGAGCTCCGGCCGATGACCGGTGGAAGAGATGTGGGGGCCGTGAACCTGCACGGCAGGATCATCCCCGTCTACTCGCTCCGGAGGCGCCTCGGGCTCCCTGACCGCCCGCCGCACCCCGACGATGCCCTGATCATCGCTCGCGCGGGCCGTGACTGCGCGGCCCTCTGGGTGGACGCCGTGGAGAGGGTGCGGGTGAGCACGACCCCCCTCCCGCGAGAGGGAGAACCGTCCCCTCTCCCCGGCGTGCTGCTGACCGAAGAAGGGATGGCCCTCATATACGACCTCCCTCTCTTCCTTGCCGCGGAAGAGAGCGCATCCCTCCCCCGCCCCCCGGATACGGATGGAGACGAGCCGCCCCGCGAGCCCGGGAGGGCGAGAACGATCCTCGCCGACCGGGCCAGGGCACTCATGCAGCGAAAGGAAGAGCCGCGTGAGACGCCGTTCCCGGAGCTCCTCACGTTCCGTCTCGCCGGTCGCGAGTACGCCGTCGGGATGCAGTATATCCGCGAGGTCTTCATCCTCCGCGAGATCACTCCGGTCCCCGGGGTGCCCGATTTCATAGCCGGTATCGGTGCCGTCAGGGGAGAGATCATATCCGTCGTCGATCTCTGCGCACTCTTCTCGATCCCGAAACACGGGTTGACGGACCTCAACCGGGTTATCGTCCTCTCCGATGGAGCAGTAACCTTCGGGATCCTCGCCGATTACATAACAGACATCGGCACCCGGCCGACCGACCACCTCGCTCCCGTAGACCCCGGCATGACGCCTATCGACCGGCGATACCTGGTGGGAGTCACAGACGAATCGGTGATCGTCCTCGACGCAGCGGCACTCCTTGCCTCTCCCGGGATGGTGATAGACGAGGCCAGGAAATAACGCCGCGTTAACCGGCCGTTATGCCGAAAACCCGCCAGGAATCGCTTTTCCCGGGATGGATCGTTATTTAACCCCGGGTGTGCATTATTCTAGTACGTCGTACAGGAACGAGTGGAACGGAGGCAAGCCATGTTCACGTTTTTTTCGGATATAAAGGTCGGGACGAAGATCCTCGTCATCTGCCTGTTTCTCGCGATCATCCCGACGCTCATGCTCGGCATAGTGGCGTACACCAGCTCGAGCGGTGTGATCAACGAGCAGATCGAGACGCTGCTTGAGACGCAGGTGCACGATGCGAGAGGGTGGACGAACGACGTCTACAAACTCACGCGCAATAAGGTGAACAGCGACTTAAACGTTCTCCGTGAGAACTTCTACGCCCGGGGCACTCCCGAGGTCATCAACGGAAAACTGACGCTCGTGAACGCCGGCGGCGAGCCCTACGTCATCAACGATAACTTCGAGATCGTCGACCAGGTGCAGTCCCTGGTCGGCGGTGCGGCGACCGTCTTCCAGGTTTATGACAACAACGCCATCCGCATATCCACGAACGTCATCGGGACCGACGGGTCGAGGGCGGTCGGGACCGAGCTGACCCAGAACGTCTACGATGTCGTGGTGAACCAGGGGGAGACCTACTACGGGAGCAGAGACCTCTTTGGCAAACGCTACGTCACCGCATACGAACCGATAAAAGACAGCAGCGGGAAGATCGTCGGGGTCCTCTTCGTCGGGACGGAGGAGGAAGAGACCCTCGATGTCGTCAAGGCAAGCCTCAAGGATACGGTCATCGGCAGGAACGGCTACATGTTCGTCATCGACAGCAACGGCCAGGTGCTCGTGCACCCCTCCCTCGAGGGAGAGAACTGGTCGAGCGAGGCCTTCGTCCAGGAGATACTCCAGAAGAAGGTCGGCATCATCCGCCACCAGGTCGACGGGACGGATATGATCGACGCCTACACCTACTACGAACCGCTCGACTGGCACATCGTCTCGCGTGCCGAACTCTCCGACTTCACCGGGCCGATCGACACCATCCGGAGCACGATCGTCATCGTCGTCCTCGCATCCATCGCCATCGGTGTTGCGATAGCCATCCTCTTCGGCCGCTCGATATCCGATCCGCTCCAGCAGGTCGTGCTGATGCTCAAAGAACTCAGGAACGGCCATCTCTCCGCCCGGCTCAACATCCGGCGGCAGGACGAGATCGGTGTCATGGCAAGGACGATGGATGAGTTTGCCGGCGACCTCCAGACGAACGTCGTCGGGAACTTAAAAAAGATCGCCCTCGGCGAGTACGTCCAGGAGTTCCCGGTCGCCGATGAGGGCGACGAGATCCGCCCCGCACTTGCGCTGATGGTCCAGTCCCTCGACCATCTCCACAAGGAGACGCTCAAACTCACGGATGCCGCCCGTGCGGGCGACCTCTCCATCCGCGGGGACGAGAAAGCGTTCCGCGGGGGATACCGGATGATCATCGCCGGGTTCAACAAGACACTCGAATCGATAACCGAACCGGTGAACGAGGCGATGCGGCTCGCGAGGATCTACGCATCCGGCGACTTCACCGCCCGGTTCGATGAAAAGATACCGGTTGCCGGAGAGTTCGTCGCCTACCGCGACGCCCTCAACACGATCGGCATCGAGCTCTCGCGTCTGATGAAGCTGATCAGCGAGGAACTCTATGAAGGGGTCTCGGTCCTCTCGCTTGCATCAAACGAGATCCTTGCGGTCACGACCCAGCTTGCCGCGGCCAGTTCGCAGACCGCCGCAACGGTGAACGAGACGTCCGACTCGGTCGAGAGCGTCAGGAAGAAGACCGAACTCGTGAACCAGAAGACGAAAGGTGTCTCCGAGAAGGCGATGCGGGCGCTCGAGGTCTCGAAAGGCGGCCAGCGATCGGTGCGCGAGACCCTGGAGGGTATCAACCAGATCCAGCGGCAGATGGACATCATCCGGATGAACGTCATCAGGCTCTCGGAGCAGAGCCAGGCCGTCGGCGAGATCATCGCCACCGTGACCGATATATCCGAGCAGTCCAACCTCCTCGCGGTGAACGCTTCCATCGAGGCTGCAAAGGCCGGCGAGTTCGGGAGAGGGTTTGCGGTCGTCGCAAACGAGATCCATAACCTCGCCGAACAGTCGAAGAAGGCGACATCGAACATCAGGGTCATTCTGACCGATATTCAGCAGGGCATATCCTCGACCGCGGCCTCGACCGAGCAGGGGACCCGGTCGGTTGCGGATGCGACCCGGTTGACGAACAACGCCCAGGAGGCGATCGAGGTGCTCGCCCGGTCGATAGCGGATACGTCGCAGGAGGTCATCGAGATCGCCACGTCGATCCAGGCGCAGGCTTCAGGAGTCGACCAGATCTCCAGTGCGATGGAGAACATCCGCGATGCGGCACAGAAGAACCTCGAGACCACCCACAAGGCGGAGAAGACCGCCGGGGACCTGCACGAGCTCGGCGCTCGCCTGAAGAGGATCACCCAGCAGTACCGGGTCTGACACGACGTGCCATGAGCGGGACGGACGAACAATTCCGCGCCCGCCTCCTCGATATGTTCCGCGAGGAGGCGGACGAGTACCTTGAAGCGATCGCCGCAGGGTTGATCGAGCTCGAGAAGACCGGGCTCGTGCCCGAACTGGTCGAGTCGGTCTACCGGAGGATCCACAGCCTGAAAGGCGCCTCGCGGGCGGTCAACCTCCGCGAGATCGAGTCCATCTGCCAGAACCTCGAGACCATCTTCTCTCTCGTGAAACGGGGCGAGTACACCCCCGGCGTGAACGACTTCGACCTCTTCCACCGGACGCTCGCGGTCGTGAAGGCGCTTCTCCAGGAAGAGCAGCCCGACGCATCGCCGGCAGAGATCGTCGGAGCGCTCCGGGCCATCCCCGGCAAACCCGCCGGGAGCGGCCCGGGTCCGGCCCTCCGGGAACCCCACGCTCCCGAGGCTCGCAACGGCAACGATCCGGCCGTAACAGGGCCGGATCGGGGCACAGTGCGGATCGCGGCCCACAAACTCGACCGGCTTACCGCCAGCGCCGATGGCCTTCTCACGGCGCAGATATCCATCATGCAGCGGATACGCGAGCTCGAGGAGATGGTCGCCCGCTTTACCCTCTGGCAGCGGAACCACTCCCAGGCGTTCAACGACCTGAACCTGCTCCAGAGGAAAGTCTTTCGTGAGGAGAAGGCGGCGCTCCCCCACGACCTGGTCCTGCCGCTCCAGAGGGCGGCCGAGTTTTTAGAGTACAACCGGGAGTTCGTGACCTACCTGCAGCACGACCTTGCCACGCACCTGCGGGCCATGGAGATCGACCGGTCGGCGCTCAAGGCGAGCACCGCCGAGATCTCAGACCTGATCCACGACGCCGCGCTGCTTCCGGCGGCAAGCATGCTCGCGCCGTTCTCCGCGTTCGTGAGGGAGGCCTCCCGCGCAGCGGGAAAGTCCGTCGAGCTCACGATCGAGGGAGGGGAGATCGAGGTGGACCGGCGTATCCTCGATGCATTGAGAGAACCCGTCATGCACCTGATCCGCAACAGCATCGATCACGGTATCGAGGAGCCGCCGGTCAGGATAGCTCAGAACAAACCTGCCACCGGTTCCGTGCGGGTTCGGATCTTCTCCCGCTCCGGCAGCCGGGTCGGCATCGAGGTGATCGACGACGGGGCCGGCATCGACAGCAGCGCGATCCGGAAGACCGCCGTCGAGAGCGGGGTGATCACGAAGGAAGAGGATGCGGCCCTCACGGATAGCGAGGCGATCTGGCTCATCTTCCGGTCGGGGATGACGACGAGCCGGATCGTCACCGACCTCTCGGGGAGGGGCCTTGGACTTGCAATCGTCGAGGATACCGTGTCCCGCCTCGGGGGGCGTATGACGGTATCCTCGGTCGTCGGCAGGGGAACCACCATCAGTTTCTCCGTCCCGGTGAGGATGACCACCCTCCGCGGCCTGCTCGTCCGTTCCGGGAGGCAGGTCTACGTCATCCCCATACAGCAGGTGAAACAGGTCCTCCGGGTGCACCCCGACTCCCTGACTTCCTCGCGGGGCCGGCCGACGATCCGGTTCTCCGGGGAGACGATCGAGGTCATCAGGCTCACCGATATCCTGGGCATCCCTCCGTCCGGCCCCCCTCCCGCGGACACGCGGCCAACCCCCCTCGTCATCATCGCCTACGGGGCGGGGCAGATCGCCTGCACGGTCGACGAGGTGATCCGGGTGCAGGAGATCGTCGTCCGGCCGCTCGGGAGCCAGCTCCGCTCCGTCCGGAGGATCGAGGGGGCCGTTATCCTCGGAGACGGCAGCGTGGCGCTCGTTCTCGACCCTCTCGAACTGATCCAGGATGCGCTGCAGGCGGATAGGCCGGCACCCGGGCCCGCACTCCCGGGAGAGGCGGGGTGGCGGATACTCGTCGTCGAGGATTCGGTCACATCGAGGGTCCTGCTGCAGACAATCCTCGAGGAGGCCGGGCATCAGGTAGAGACCGCCGTCGACGGCATAGATGCATTCGCAAGGCTTAAGCAGCATGAGTTTGATATGGTCGTCTCGGATGTAGATATGCCCCGGATGAACGGTTTTACGCTCACCGAGAAGATACGCGCAGAAGGCCGGCAGTTTGCCGGACTCCGGGTGGCGCTGGTCACCTCGCTCGATTCACCCGAAGACCGGGAGCGGGGGAGGGCGGTCGGGGCGGATGCCTATGTCGTCAAGAGCAACTTCAATACGGAAGACTTTCTTGAGACGGTGCGCCGCCTGATGCGCCGCCGCTATGGAGAGGTGCGATGACATGAGAGATACAGACAACAGAACGACAATGAGCGTCCTGGTGGTGGAGGATAGCCGGACACAGGCCGAGCTTATCCGCCACATCCTCGAGAAGGAGGGATACGACGTCGCCCTTGCCGCGGATGGCGCCAGGGCGCTGCAACGGATAGCGGATAACCGACCCGACATCGTCCTATCCGACATCATGATGCCGGGGATGGACGGATACGAGCTCTGCCGCCGGATCAAGCGGGATTTTCCGGATATCCCGGTCATACTGGTCACCAACCTCTTCGACCCCGCCGACGTGATGCGGGGGCTTGCATCCGGGGCCGACAGCTTCATAGTCAAACCCGTCGATCCCCGGCACGTCCGTTCCCAGATCGAGGCCGTCCAGAGGGCGGCAGAGGGGTCCGACCCGGACGGCACCCCTGCCGGGCTCGATGTCTCCTTCTCCGGCAACACCTATACCATCACCGCCCGGAGGCGCACGATCTTAAACACCCTCCTCTCGACCTACACCGTCGCGGTGGCAAAGAACACCGAACTCCAGGAGGCGCAGGAACAACTCCACTCCTTAAACGACCGGCTCCAGGAGGCCGTCGATGACCTCTCGCGCAGCAACGAGAGGCTTGCGGCGGAGAACCAGGAACGGCGGCGCGTCGAAAAGGCGCTTGCGGATGCAAACCGAAAACTCCAGCTCATGGCGAGCATCACCCGCCACGACCTCTTAAACCAGCTTGCGGCGCTCGGGGGGTATCTCGATCTGGCCCAGATGATGCGCGAGAGAGAGCCGGCAAACGCATGGAAGCAGGTCGCGAGCGCCGGCGAGATCGTGAACCGGATCAGCAACACCATCCGATTTACCGCCGAGTACCAGAAGGTCGGGTCGGCGTCCCCCGCCTGGCAGGATATCCGGTCGCTCGTGGAGAAGTCGGAGCGGTATGTCTCGGCGGAAACCGTGACCCTCGTGAACGCCGTGCCGGCGGGCGCGGAGGTATACGCCGATCCGCTCATCGAGAAGGTCTTCTCAAACCTCATCGAGAACGCGGTGCGCTACGGGAAGACGGCGACCACCGTCACATTCAGCCTGAGAAGGAGTGGGGATACCTGTACCATCCTCTGCGAGGATGACGGGGTGGGTGTTCCGTATGACGAGAAAGAGAAGATATTCACCTACGCATACGGCATGAACACCGGGCTCGGCCTCTTCCTCGCACGCGAGATCCTCGCCATCACCGGCATCGCCATCAGGGAGACGGGAGAGCCGGGGAGGGGCGCCCGGTTCGAGATCCTCTGTCCGGTGGGGGTGATCCGTGCTCCCGAACGGCATACCGGGTGAGTATCGGCCAGGGACTCGCGCCCGGAATATACAGGTATCCTCATGAACGCCGGAGACTCTCTCACCGCATACTTCTCCGGCAGGCGGAACCGAACCGCGACCGTAGCCGGACTGACCGTTCTGACCCTCGGCGGGAGCCTGTTCGGCATGATCCTCGGAGCTCCCGCAAACCTCATCCCTGCCCTCCTGCTCAGCATACCGATCATACTCGCGAGTTACTGGTATCCGCGGCGCGGCACCCTCTTCTCCGCCTGCATCGCGGCCGCCTACACCGTCACGGCCTTCCTCTTCTCCCCGCCCGTCGCCCACCTTGCTCTCAGCGTCCTCCCCCGTGCGGCCCTCCTTATCCTGGTCGGCGGCGTGGTCGCGTTCCTCTCGACGCGGCTCCGGGAGTCCGAGCAGCAGATGAACCAGATCATCGAGTTCCTGCCCGACGCGACATTCGCCATCGATCTCGAAGGAAGAGTCATTACCTGGAACCACGCGATCGAGGATATGACCGGGGTGAAGAAGGATGCCATGATCGCCCGCGGCGATCACGAGTATGCCATACCCATCTACGGTGAACGGCGGGCGCTGCTCGCCGACCTGGTCCTCCAGGGCGACCCCGGGAGCGGGTATCCCTCGGTCAGGAGGGAGGGGGATATCTTCATTGCGGAGGCCCGCGCCCCGCACCTCCGGGGCGGCCGGGGAGCGCAGATCAGGTTTGCGGCAACCACGCTTCTCGACCACGAGGGGAGGGTCACCGGAGCCATCGAGTCCATCCGGGACATCACCGACGAGGTCATGATGGAGGCCGCGCTGCAGAACACCAACCGCCAGCTCAACACCCTCTCGGGTATCCTGCGCACCGACCTCTCGAACAGGCTTGCGGTCCTGTACGGGCATCTCTCGGTGGGCGCGATGAAGTTCGACGACCTCGAGGTCCTCTCGTTCATCGATGACCTGAAGGATGCGGCAAACGGCATCCAGCGGCAGATAGAGATCTCCCGCGAGTTCCGTAACATCGGGACGTCGCCGCCGGCGTGGATCCCCGTACAGCAGATCGCCAGGAACGCGGCGGATACCCTCTCCTTTGCCGGCGTCTCCCTTGAGATATGGGTGGAGAGGCTCGAAGTCTTTGCCGACCCCCATCTCGGGACGGTCTTTACCCACCTCTTTGAGAACTCGCTTGCTCCGGCGACGGGCGCGACACGGGTCGTCGTCACCTACCATCTGCGCCCGGACGGTTGTGCAATCATCGTCGAGGACGACGGAACCGGGATTCCCGACGCGGCAAAAGAGGGGCTCTTTGTCCAGAAGGAGAAGGGGTACGGGCGCGGTCTCTTCCTCGCTCACGAGATCCTGGCCATCACCGGGATCAGGATCCGCGAGACCGGAAGGTTTGGGGCGGGGGCGAGGTTCGAACTCCTCGTGCCGCCCGAAGGATACAGGATAATCTGAGGTGTTCGGGATGGCAACGGATATTCGTTCAGGGGCCCGGCCGGATGTGCGCGAACTCAGGAGCGCTGAGTTTTCCGCCGCAGATGAGGTATGGCGCGAGTACCGCGGTATGGTCGGCGATCCCGGCCGGGACAGGATATTTGCCGTCTTCCTCGCGGGAAAGATCGTCTCTCTCGCCCGGTGCAGGAGGCACGCCGACGGCCTGGAGGTCGACGGCGTCTTCACGCCCGAGCAGTATCGCGGCAGAGGGTATGCCCGCATGGCGGTCGCGGCTCTGGTCGTGGCCTGCCACAACGACGACCTCTACATGTACGCGGTCGAGAACCTTACCGGGCTTTACGCGGAGTTCAGGTTTATGTCGATTCCTGAGCGCGACCTTCCGCCCGGCGTCCGCGAACGCTACACCTGGGCGGCGGGGAACGTGGAGGGGGCTGAAGTCCGGCCGATGTACCGGAGAGCCGGGCTTTAGGAACGGGTAGCCCGCCTCCGGGGCGAACCGGGTATCCATCCCCACCGGGCACCCCGGAAGTAACATATGGAGCGGTGCAGGAGAGGTGACCATGCACAGGACCATCTCTCTTGCGTTTGCCATCCTCATCGCCGCCACCACTCTTGCCGGATGCACCGGGGTGCCGGGCCCCGAGGAGACGGAGGTGTTCGACCGGACGGTTGCCGGGGAGCCGGAAAGCAGCGTCGTCGTGGTCAACCGGAACGGCGGCGTGAACGTGAGCGCCTGGGATGAGGATTACGTCGCCATTACGGCGGTCAAACGAACCGTCTACGGCCGGGGCGAACTTGCGAAGGTCAGTATAGACGTGACGGAGGGCGACCCCCTCCGGATAGAGAGCGTGTACACCGGCATAAACGTCCGGGCAGGCGTGGACTACACGATACGACTGCCCCCAGACGTCGTCCTGCAACGGGTCGAGAGCTCGAACGGGGGTATCGAACTTACGGGCGTGCGGGTGGCCGGAACGGAACTTGCGACGTCGAACGGCCCGGTGCGCGTGGCCGGTGCCCGCGGCGGCGATATTCGCGTGTCGACGAGCAACGGCGGGATCGATCTCCGCGACGTCGAGGGCTACGTCGTGGGAACGACGAGCAACGGCGGGATAACGGTCGAAGATTGCGGCGGCCTTATCGCGTTGCGGACGTCAAACGGCCCCATATCGGCCGATATCTCCGCAGTCCGGGAGGACGTGACGATATCGACGAGCAACGGCGGTATAACCCTCCGGTTCGCAGAGGATCTCAATGCCCGCGTGATCGCCACCACCTCGAACGGCAGGGTGACGATCCGCGATCGTTCGCTCCAGGTCAGCGAGTCGACCGGGACCTCGGTCACGGGTCTGCTCGGCGACGGGGGGCCGACGATCACCGCCACCACATCGAACGGCGGTATCGACCTCTCGGGCCTCTGACCGGCAAGCACAACCCTTATCCCCTGCCGATCCGAGAGTACCCATACGGGAGCAGACGACGATGGCAGACGTCTATTTCGCGAATCTCCGGGCGAGGAGCCACCACGAGAGCAAGATACAGAAGATCCGCCGCCTCTTTGATGCGGCCGGGTTTGACAGGGTGGTTCGCCCGGGCGACCTTACGGCCGTCAAACTCCACGTCGGGGAACGGGGGTGCGACACCTACATAAACCCGATCTTTGCCCGGCAGGTGGTCGATAAGGTGAAGGAGCGCCGGGCCCACCCGTTCATCACCGATACCGGCACCCTCTATGCGGGGAGCCGGGCCGACGCCGTCCGGCACACCGTCACCGCGATCGAGCACGGGTTTGATTACGCAGTCGTCGGCGCTCCGGTGATCATCGCCGACGGCATATCGGGCGGCTACTGGCGTGAGGTCGCGGTCGGCGGGAACCATTTCGAGAACGTCAGGATCGCCGGCGGCATCCTCGATGCCGAGAGCATGCTCGTCCTCTCGCACGTCAAAGGCCACGACCTCGCCGGGTTTGGGGGCGCTATCAAGAACCTGGCGATGGGCTGCGCCCCGCCCTCGGGGAAGGCGGAGCAGCACGCCGGCCGGCCGTGCTTCGAGACTGAGGCCTGCAAGGGGTGCGGGAGGTGCGTCCAGGTCTGCCCGCAGGCGGCGGTGACCCTGGTCGAGGGGCGGGCGCGGTTCAACCCGGAGCGCTGCGTCGGGTGCGGCGACTGCATGCGCTCCTGCGGAGAGGGGGCGATCGAGTTTGACTGGACGACGGAGATCCGGCCGTTCATCGAGAGGCTCTGCGAGTACGCCCTCGGCGCCGTCCGCGACAAACCCGGAAGGGTGGGCTATATCAACTTCCTCCTTGCGATCACCCCCGACTGCGACTGCGTCCCCTGGAGCGATGCGGCAATCGTCCCCGATATCGGGATCCTCGCCTCCACCGATCCGGTCGCGATCGACCACGCGAGCTTCGACCTCGTCAACAGCGAACGGGGGATTGCCCGGACGGCTCTCGGGGAGCATACCGCCCCGGGGGAAGACAAGTTCAGGGGAATCTGGGACTACACGGACGGCGGTTACCAGATCGACTACGCGGCTCGGATCGGGCTTGGCGACGCATCCTACCGGCTGATCGAGATCTGAGAGGGAGGTGTGATCTGTGGGTCTCGCGCCCGGTGAGAGGACCCGGGCATCCCCTAACCGGTCGGGAACGCCCGCATCACCCGTGCCCTGACGGCCTCTTTCGGGAGCGCGCCGACCACCCGGTCGATGAGCATGCCGTTTGCAAAGAACAGGAGCGTCGGTATGGCCGTTATGCTGAACTGTGTCGATATCGCGCGGTTCTGGTCGACGTTGCACTTGCCGAAGGTCACCCGGCCGTCAAAGTCACGCGCAAGATCCTCGATCACCGGGGCCACCATCCGGCAGGGGCCGCACCACTCCGCCCAGAGATCGATGACCAGGAACGGATGCCGCTTTACCGTCTCCTGAAACGTGCCGTCGGTGATCTCGATGACACCGCCCCGGCCGCCCTGCATCCGGGCTTCGATCTTTCTGAGGCGTTCTTCACGGAGGCGTTGCAGGTCGTCGTCCATCGGTCGGTTCTCTTCCATGTGGCGGAGGTATGATGCGCGCCCCTATTAAGGATTGGGGAGGCGGCGGCGGACGGGGCATCAGATAACTATATATCATCGAGAGATCAACGGTATATGCCTCACAGATGAGCAGCGAGGTGGGGTAGTCAGGAAATCCCGGCGGGCTCATAACCCGTAGACCGATGGTTCAAATCCATCCCTCGCTATGTTCTGTTTTGCATACGTTTCTCCGACATCCTCTTCACATATTCTCCTCAGGAGGTCCCCCTCCGGCGCGCACGCATCCGGGACCGATCCGGTCGCGCGCG
>ERZ795032.1778-NODE-1778-length-13747-cov-3.283596_pt1 | contig 13747 bp, 11 predicted proteins | sample MGYA00375124_ERZ795032 | MGnify/ENA primary metagenome ERZ795032 (study PRJEB30167, sample SAMN05720154) | activated sludge metagenome | isolation source: Anaerobic digester | place: China | collected 2015-12-16 ...
CGCATGTTTTCAGTGATTTAAAGGCTTCGGTCAACTGATTATTGCAACGACGTTTGGAAAGTGTATTTATCCAATTTTTAATCAATGCAGTAACTTTTCATTCATCTTGCTGAAGATCTTTTTGAATTGTTTTTTGAGAAATTTTCATGTGAAAAAGTTTGAATTCCCGTTGAATTACAGACAGTAAGCAACGAGCTGAAATTTCGAGAGAGGTGGAAACAAAAAACCACCCGGAATTTCCAGGTGGTCTCAAATCAAACCGTTAAAAAAATGTGGGAAGGATGATTAAAAACCACCGCCTCCTCCCCCCTGGCGGCGTTGTTCCATGCGCTGCTGCATCTCTTTCTGTAACGCTTCGTAGCGTTTCCACTGGTCAGCAGTTAAGATTTTTTTCATTTCTACATCTTTTTCAGCCTGTTGCGCGGTCATTTTTTTACGAACTTCCTGACGGGCCTGGTCGTTGGCATCCCGCATCTGGGTGCGCAGTTCCTGACCTTTTTTGGCATACTTCAGGTTCAGGTCATACACTTTGGTTTCCTGGGCTTTATTAAGGCTCAGTGACTCAACCAGCCGTTCGGTCTGTCGTTTGGCCAGATCTTCGGGCGTAAACTGACGATCGCCACCGCCCCGCTGGGGATTTTGCGCAACACCGGCTGTTACGGCAACAAAAAAGGCAAACAGAAAAATTCCAAGTTTTTTCATAGCAGTAAATTTAATAAACTGGCCCTTTGACTGATGAAGCGAAAGCAAGTTTAACCTTTTCTTAAATAATTTTATTCAGAAAGGGATGATATTAAAATTTATCCCGGCAATATCGTAGGTATCCCAATGACGGAGTGCATTTTTCTGTTTTTGCCACACATAATATAACTGCATTCTGAAATGCCTGCGCTGTACCGTGTTTAGGCCTCCGTACAACCTGACGATATGAAAGTTGTCTGTATTGAAACGTGTAAAAAGCTCTTCGGCAACATAAAAGCGAAGTTGTAACGGAGTGACCGGTGGAAAATCGACGTTGATTTTTTCGTAATGACGGAAATGGTCGGCTGACTGGTCTAAAAAACGGTATTCCAGGCGGTTGGTAAAGCTGCAGCTCAGCTGACAGATCTCTTTGGAGAGCGTTCCCCAAATCATCGGTCGTTTTTCAACCGCCCAATTGTCTGGTTTTCGGATATAAAGCAACCGGTAACCGCCCCCCGCACTGAACCAGCCGTTTATTTTGTTTCGGAGCGAAACATCCCCAAATTTTAACTGAACAGATCCGTCACGGGCATTCAATTGCATTTTTTCGGTTACGGAGAGCTGCAGTTTTTTCGTCAGGTTACACGAAACGCTGGTCTGGTTCCAGATTTCAGCTTTCCGGTCTTCTTGGGCAACAACCAGCTGCGCCAAACAACTGCATAAAAAAAGAGTCAGAATCCGGTTCATGTAAAAATAAAAAAGTGAGGGTCTGCTTTACAAAACCCTCACTGATTGATCGTTGACAACGATTATTTTTTAGGTGGCTGAACCCCGCGTTCTTTGGCAAGCTGCTCCAAACGCTGCTGGAATTTTGATTTGGCCACCGGCTTTTTCTTGTTAAGCTGGATTTGTGCCCTGATCTTATTCTCATCGACCATTCCTCTGACCACATACGTTTGTCCGATGGTAATGACGTTAGCCAGGAAGTAATAGTAGCTCAGGCCGGACGAATAGTTATTCAGAATGAACAGGAAGACTACCGGCATCATGTACATCATGGTTTTCATACCCGGCATGGAGGTGCTGCCCGATGTTTGCATGTTCAGATAAGTTGAGAAGATGGTGGTTGCCGTCATCAGCAAACAGAACAAGCTCACATGGTCGCCATAAAACGGGATGGTAAATGGCAGGTCGAGGATAGAGTCGTAAGTGGAAAGATCGGTTGCCCACAGGAAACTTTCCTGGCGCAGTTCAATCGACGTCGGGAAGAAGAAGAACATGGCAATCAGAATGGGGAACTGCAGCAACATGGGCAGGCACCCTCCCATCGGATTTACTCCCGCTTTTTTATACAGCGCCATCACAGCCTGCTGTTTTTCCACCGCTTTTTCGTTACCAAACTTGGCGTTGATTTCGTCAATTTCAGGCTTCAGCACCCGCATTTTGGCCTGCGACATGTATGACTTGTAGGTAAACGGGAAAAGAATCAGCTTGATAAAAATTGTCAGCAACAGAATGATAATCCCAAAGTTGGAGATAAATGTCCGCAGGAAATTGAAGACCGGGATGATCAGGTACCGGTTGACGGGCCTCACAATAGAATATCCGAGATAAACCTGCTGCTCGAGGTCAATTTTGTACTGCCGCAACGTTTGGAAATGGTTGGGACCAAAATAGAAGCTCATTCCGTAAGCCTCGTTGGGTTTCCCTTCATACGGCAGTGAAATTCCGGCGTAAAAGTTGGCCAGATACTGGTTGTCTTCGGCAAAACGTTCGCTGCGCACCTGCGCAATCGGGAAGTAGTCGTCGGCAATAATTGTGGAGGTAAAAAAGAGCTGCTTCATTCCGATCCACTTGGTACGGGTACTCAGGTCTTCCTGGTCCGACTTGGTGGGGCTCAGTTTGTCCACATCTGCTTCGAAAAATTTATAGTAAATATTGGTGTAGCGGTCTTCGCCAAATTGTGACTTACGTTCCTGGCGCGGCACATCAAATGACCAGGTAAAATTCAGATAAGACTGGTTTGAGGCCACCAAGCGGTTCATCCCCTCCATTTTTACATTGAAATCAACCATGTAGGTGTTGTATTTCAGGGTGTAAACATATTCGAGGTAACTACCGGGCTGAACTTCGAGCCGGAAGCTGACGCTTTCGGTTCCGCCACCCAGTTCGTCGTTGAATTTTTCCATCCCGATGTGCCCCACTTTTACGTCGGGGCCCGAAACTTTAACCGAAGCCGGAGCGGTAGTGCTAAAGTAAAGCTGGTCGGTCTGGATATTGCGGTTCTGCGCAAAAAAGTTGAGCCCAAACTGGGTTTCAGGTCCGTCAAACAGAATCAGCGGTTTTCCGTCGTACGTTTTGTACTCTTTCAGTTCTACCGAATAGATACGTCCTCCTTTGTTGGAAAAGGTGAGCTTTACCAGGTTGTTTTCTAAGGTATAAAAGGTTTCTTCCCCCAGTGCCGCTGCTCCGAAGATTCCAAACTGGTTAATTTTTTCCTGCTGCAACTGGTCGGCAACCACCGAGTCGGGCAGTACCACCTGCTCGGCAACCTGTTGTTGCTGTTGCTGCTGCTGCAGTTGCAGGGCTTTTGCCGCCTCCACCTGCTGGATGGAGTCCTGGCGGTGCTTCATGGCTTCGATCTCTTCCTTCGAAGGTTGGTTGACGATGGAAAAAACCACCAACACCGCAAAAATCAGAATGATTCCGATAATAGAATTTCTATCCATAAAAAATTACTGGTCTAAAGAATTTTTAATAAAGTCAACAAACAAGGGATGGGGATTTAAAACCGTACTGCGGTATTCGGGATGAAACTGGACTCCCACAAACCATTTGTGATCGGGGATCTCCATAATTTCAACCAGGTCGGTTTCGGGATTGATGCCAACGGCTTTCATGCCCGCTTTTTCAAACTGCTGCAGAAAGGCGTTGTTGAACTCATACCGGTGACGATGGCGTTCGCGGATGGTCAGTTTATTGTAGGCGGCAAAAGTATTCGATTTGCGCCCGACAATCCGGCACTCGTAAGCTCCCAACCGCATGGTGCCGCCGTAGTCGATCACCTCTTTTTGCTGCTCCATCAGGTCGATAACCGGATATGGAGTTTGCGGATTCATTTCGGTTGAATCGGCGTTTTCCAGTTTCAGCACATTGCGGGCAAACTCAATGACGGCCATTTGCATGCCAAGGCAAATCCCGAAAAACGGGATGTTGTTTTCCCGGGCATACTGTGTGGCGATAATTTTACCTTTTGTGCCGCGGTGGCCAAATCCGGGAGCCACAATGATCCCGTTCACCCCGTTTAATTTCTTTTCGACGGAAGAGGCTGAGATTGATTCGGAATGAACCCAGCGGATAATTACCTTGGCTTCATTGGCTGCGCCGGCATGAACCAACGCTTCGGCGATAGATTTATAGGCGTCGCGCAACTCCACATATTTTCCCACCAGGGCAATTTCAACCGTGTGTTTCGGATTTTTATGCCGAAGGAGGAAGTCGTTCCAGGGCCCCAGGTCGACGGGCTCACGAGCCGGGAGGTCGAGTTTTTTCAAAACGGTCAGGTCCAGTTTCTCTTCCAGCATTTTCAGCGGAACTTCATAAATGGTCGGGACGTCGATAGATTGTACGACTGCTTCAATGGCGACATTGCAAAACAGCGCCACCTTGGCCCGGATATTTTCATCGATGTGATGTTCGGTGCGCAAAACCAGTACATCGGGTTGCACGCCGGTTTCGAGCAGCGCTTTCACCGAGTGCTGGGTGGGTTTGGTTTTCAGCTCGCCCGACGCTGCCAGATAGGGGACCAGCGTGAGGTGGATAACCAGCGCCTTGTTGCCCAGCTCCCACTTCAGCTGGCGCATTGCCTCTATGTAGGGAAGAGATTCGATGTCGCCCACGGTTCCGCCAATTTCGGTAATCACGATGTCGTATTTCCCTTTGGAACCGAGGTATTTGATTTTTCGTTTGATCTCATCGGTAATGTGCGGAATGATCTGGACGGTTTTGCCCAGATAGTCACCGCGCCGCTCTTTACTGATTACGGTTTGGTAAATTCTTCCGGTTGTAACATTGTTGGCCTGCGACGTGGGAGTGTTCAGAAAACGCTCGTAATGCCCCAGATCGAGATCGGTTTCGGCGCCATCTTCGGTCACAAAACACTCTCCGTGTTCATACGGATTAAGCGTTCCGGGATCTACGTTGATGTACGGATCGAGTTTCTGAATGGTGACGGCATATCCTCTGGACTGCAGTAGTTTAGCCAGCGAGGAGGCAACGATCCCTTTTCCCAGTGAAGAGGTTACGCCTCCGGTTACAAAGATATATCTGGTATCTAGCACGTGTATAAAGTATTTTGTAGTTTCAAAAAGCAGCAAAATTACACATTAAAACGGGACATGAAATAGTTTCGGTTTTAAAACTGTCAACGGCAAGTGGTTAAAAAAAGAAGCCGGCAATGTTAGCCGGCTTCCTGGATTAGTATTCCGATTTATCCAATTCGTCGATAATTCTGATCTTGTCCTTCAGGTATTCAATCTTTTCGCGGGTGTCCTTGATCTTCTGGTTGACATCGGCAATGAGTGCCTGCGCATTTTTGGAGTTGGCAAAAAAGCCGATGTTATTATCCAGCAAGGTCAGGTCGTTTTCCAGCTGTTTGAGCTTGATCATATACTTTTCGCGTTCCATGCGCACCTTCGACAGTCCGCGGGAAGTTTCCGACATGGAGGAGATCTTTTCCCGGAAATTTATGAAGTTGCGTTTGGAATCGTCCATTTTCAGGGCATCGAAATGTTTGTTGATGCTTTCCCGGAAACGGTTTTGTACCGCATCTTTTTCCCGGATCGGCACATGTCCGATTTCGGTCCAGCGGCGCTGGAAGTCGCGCAAAACCTTCAATGCCTGGGCAACGTCCTCTTCCGGTTTAAAAGCTTCCACTTCGGCAATGAGTTGTTCTTTCAGGCGAAGATTTTCGACCTGCTCCTCGTCGATGCCGCTGAAGTGGCCCGATTTTTTGTCGAAGAAGTAGTCACAGGCGGCACGGAACCGTTTCCACAGGGCATCAGAATGTTTACGCGGCACCGGTCCGACCTCTTTCCACCGTTTTTGCAGGTCGATGAACTGCTGGGTGGTTTTTTTCCAGTCGTCGTTGTCTTTGAGCTTTTCAGCTTCCATACACAGCTCCAGTTTCATCTGCAGGTTGCTTTGCTGGGCTTCTTTGTTTTTCGAGTAAAACTCACGTTTACGGTTGAAGAAGGTATCGCAGGCCGTACGGAATCGATCGTAAATCCGGTTGTTGTCTTTTTTGGGCGCAAACCCGATGGTGCGCCAAACTTTTTGCAATTCAACCAGTTCACGCGATTTGTCGTCCCAGTCTTTGTGCGAATCGAGGGTCAGCTGGCTGATCTCTTCGGCTTTTTCGCACAGGGCGGTTTTGGCATCCAGGTTTTTCTTCTGTTCCGATTTGCGTTTGTCTAAAAACTCCTGGTATTTCTGGTTGATCTTCGCAGTGGTGACTTTGAAACGTTCCCAGATTTCGTCTTTTTTATCCCGCGGAACCGGCCCAATTTCGCGCCACTGTTCGTGAAACTTCTGCAGGGAGTTGAAGGCCCGCATCACCGAGGGTTCGAGCAGCAATTCCTCGGCTTTTTCACACAGGCTGATCTTCAGCTCCAGGTTCTTTTTCAGATCGAGGTCGCGCAGCTCCTTGTTGATTTTGATATAGTCGTAAAAATTTTCGACATGGAAATGGTAGGTATCCCACAAATCCTTCATTTTGGCCTGCGGAACCTGCCCGATTTCATACCACTGTTTCTGCAGCTCCCGGAATTCGTGGAAAGTTTTATTGATCGACTCTTCGTTGTGAATCAGATTCTTAATCGCTTCAATAACTTCATATTTCCGCTTCAGGTTGGTCTCTTTTTCCGCATCCAGCTTTTTGCTCTGTTCGAATCTGACCTGCCGGTATTTCTTCAGTAAATCCCTGATATCCTGTTCGTAAGGATCTTCTTCAGGTACATACTCCTCTTCTACCCCACCCTCGTCGATGAATTTCTTTTTCATCTCTTCGGCATAAGCTTTCGCTTTGCGGTAGAAAGCCGCTTTGATCGCGTCGATATTGTCTTTGATATCTTCGTCGGAGTCGGTTTCCAGAAGACTGCGAAGGACATTGACCAGTTCCAGTTGGGAATAAACATTGTAGTCAGGCAGGTCCTGTTTTACCGGGCGCTCTTCGTCTGACTCCTCCAACTCTTCGTCTTCCAGCTCTTCTTCCTCTTCTTCTGGATTTTTTGGAGCCTCTTCCTGTTCAGGAACTTCTGTTTCGTCGGTAGCGACTTCTTCCGGCGTTTCGGCCTCGGCAACGGGTTGCTGCGTTACTTCCGAAACTTCTGTTTCCACCGGTTCGGGAGCAGCAGCTTCTTCTGCCTGAAGTTCTATTTCAGCAACGGCAGGTTGTTCCGGCGCTGAAGCTTCTTCCTCGGCCGGCTCCGGTTCTGGTAAACCGCCGGCTTCCTCCGTTTCGGGATTTTCCACTTCCGGAACATCTATTTCCGGGATTTCGATTTCGGGCTCTGCAACTTCAGTGCCGTTGGGCATTTCTGGCAATTCCGGAAAGGTATCTGCAGGGAGATCAGCCGTTTCGGGAGTTAATTCAACAGCCGGAGCTGCCACTTCCAATTCGACTTCCTGAGGATCATCTACTTCCGAAGAAAGAACAGGTTCATTGCTTGACTCAATACCGGTGCTCAGCGCACTTTTTAACTCTTCCGAGTTTTTCAGATCTTTAGGCTCCATTGACAAAAGTTTAAATAACGCTACTAACGAACAGCTTGTACTACTTCAATTTGCTACGAAAATAGGTATTTACAGACTAATACTCAAAGTTTTTGAGACATTTTCTTTCGTCGAAAATCAGGTAAAACGCGCAGAAAACCAGTCAAAATGCCCGACAGCGGGCCTGAAAAAAATGAGCGACAGCTGGCAAAAAAGAGGATGTCGCCTTCAAAATATGTTGCGAAACAGGTGTAAGATTCTATTATTCAACACCTAAAACCGATATTCCTGCTTTTTTTATTGGCGCGATTTTTATAATTTTTACCTGAAATTAATCTGCTGTCCGATGAAAATTTTTTTTCTGAGCAATCGCAATTCCTGCCGCAGTCAGATCGCCGAAGCGTTGCTGCGAAAAATTGCCCCTGAGTTTGAAATATACTCAGCCGGAATTTGTCCGGCCGACGAGGTAAACCCGGTGGCCATTGAGGTGATGGCTGAGATAGGAATTAACATTGAGCAGAAGAAGCCGGAGCACTATTCACGATTTGCCGAGATGGAGTTTGACTACTTGATCACCGTGGGCGACGGCACTCCGGAGGAGCTTGAGATCCCGCCCATCAAATTCAAGCGCAAAATGCACCTGGGATTCAACAATCCGTTTAAAAACAACACCGATCCGGAGAAAATCAGGGAATGCTGCCGTGAAATCCGTGATGAGATCTACACCGAAATCGATTACTTTTATCACCGGATCCTGAAGGGGAAAAAACTTTCGGCCTGAATCGCGGGTCAGCGCTGAGCTGCCACCATTTTTTCCACCTCGTCTACTTCGGCCGGAACCCGCTGCCCCAGAATTCGGGCGCCATCCGATGTAATCAGAATGTCATCTTCGATCCGTATTCCGCCCAGGCCGATATATGCTTCCACTTTGGCAAAATTGATGAAGTCGTGGTTGATTTTTTCCGTCTTCCATTTTTCAATCAGCGCGGGAATAAAGTAAAGCCCCGGTTCGTTGGTAATTACAAACCCCGGCTGAAGTTTGCGTCCCATGCGCAGGTATGCTGTTCCGAACTGGTCAACCGGCCGCACTTCGTCGTCATATCCCACGTAGATTTGCCCCAGGTCTTCCATGTCGTGCACGTCAAGCCCCATCATGTGGCCCAGTCCGTGCGGAAAAAACAGTGCGTGCGCACCGCTGGCAACCGCTTCTTTTACGTCGCCTTTAATCAGGCCCAACGACTTCAGCCCTTCGGTTATCAATTCAGAAACCGCCAAATGGACCGACAGATAGGTCACGCCGGGACAGGAAAGTTTGGTCGCCAGATTATTGGCAGCCAGGACAATATCGTAGATTTCGCGCTGTTGCGGAGTAAATTTACCGTTTACCGGGATGGTGCGGGTGAAGTCGCAGGCATAATGCATGGCCGATTCGGCGCCGGCATCTACGAGCATCAGCCGTCCGGCTTGCAACATTTGTGAATGGTCGTGGTTATGGAGGGTTTCGCCATTTTGCGACAGGATTACCGGAAACGACAACATGCCGCCGCCCGAAGTGGCAATTCCTTCCAGCCGTCCGGCAATGGTTTGTTCCCACACCCCCGGACGTGCCATTTGCATGGCGGTGGTGTGCATTTCGTATCCGATGGCACAGGCTTTTTCGATCTCGGCAATTTCGCAGGCCTCTTTTACCGAACGCAGCGAAACCACGGCCTTGATCAGCTCGGTCGATACATAGTCGGCTTGACGGGCAATCTCAACTCCGAGCAGTTGTTTGAGCAGGATTTTATTTTCAGCCCGGTAAGGCGGCAGAAAATGGACTTTTCTCCCCTTTTTCAAAGCCTCTTTTACGACTTCGAAAACTTTGACAAAAGGTAAGGTGTGGTCGATCCCGACCTGTGCCGCTTTCTCCTGCATGCTGGATTGCGGCCCCATCCAAATGATATCTTCCATGTCTACATCGTTGCCGAAGATCACTTCGTGCCCCGAATCAAGGTCAATCACAGCGGCCAGCCCCGGAAAATCGAGGCCGAAGAAATAGAGAAAACTGCTGTCCTGCCTGAAACGAAAAGTGTTGGCCGGATAGTTCATCGGCGAATCAACATTTCCCAGCAACAGCACAATACCGTTGGGCATCAATTCTGCCAGCCGTTTCCGGCGGTTGACGTAGATCTCTTTTGCAAACATGGTGAATCAATTTTGAATCATTTCCGAAAAGTAACCGATTTCAAACAGTTTTACAAGCATAAAAATGAAGAATTGAAAACGGCCAGATCTGGTGAAATGGTCTTTTTTAACAAAAAAAGTAATCAAGAACATGTTTTTTAGGGTGTTGCTGCATCGAACCACCAGACTGAAAAAACGTATCATCCATCAAAAGCAAAAATCTTGATTATGGGAAATTCATTGCTGATCTATCTGAACAAGCGGCTCAACAAAGAAACCCTTTCCACGGGACGCCTCGAGCCCCCCGGGCCGGTTATCACCATTTCGCGTGAAACAGGCTGTGCGGCCCTTCCTTTGGCGCATGCGCTGGCCCACCGGCTAAACCAGCTGAATCACTCTAACCACTGGCGCGTTTTGAGCAAGGAGATTCTGCGCGAAAGCGCGCGCGAACTCAACCTGGATCCCGAGCGGATCTCCAAGACGCTGAAACAATCAGACCGTTATACTTTTGAGGAGATTCTGAAAGCTTTTGGCGACAAGGAATACAAAAGCGAAAAGAAAATTAAAAAGACGGTCGTTGAGGTGATCCACAGTTTTGCAGCCGATGGTTTTTGTATCATTGTGGGACGGGCCGGTAACCTGATCGCCTCCGACATTAAAAATGCGCTGCATGTCCGTTTGACGGCGCCGCTTGAATACCGGGTCAAAACAATTATGCACAACAACAACCTGCCCCGCGAAGAGGCAATCCGGTTTATCCGGCGGGTGGATGAAGAGCGGATGACCTTTCGGAAAGAGGTTGCCGGCGACAGCAGCAAGCTGGAGATGTTCGACATAACCATCAACCGCAATGAGTTCACTACCGAAGATATTGTCGACCTGATTGAGCTGGCGGTGGAACGAAAAAAAATCCTGACCGATTACCGCCAGAAAATCAATTTCTTCTAAAAGAGAGTTGCCGCGCGCTGCGCGTTTAACCGGTCGGCGAAACCCGTCCAGTCAACCTGATTTTTATAGCGGGCAAACCCGTTTTGGTTGCCGAACAAAAAATCTTCCTCTTTTCCCTCCCGATCGACACACATCATGGGATGGTGACTCCTGACGGTATGTTTCAGATCGAGATGCGCCGTTGCCTGTTGCGCGTGATTTCCCCATAAAAACCAGGTCAGCTCCGGATTGGCTTCATTGATAAAAGAAAAGAGCCCGCCGGAAAATTGCTCCCAATATTTACGGTGACTTCCGGGACTGTTCAGCTCACAGGTGAATGAGGTGTTCAGCAACAACACCCCCTGTTTTTCCCAGTTTTCGAAAAAGAGGTTGGGCGGCAGCACCGGAAATTCATTGTCGAATTTTGCTTTCAATTCGGTATATCGGATAATCTCACCGGAGTAAGCCTTGTAAACTGCACGCAGGATATTTTTCAGCGAAATGTTGCTGAAGGGTTCGTTCCACGAGCGCAGCGTACCCACTTCGAACGCCCGGCCTGTCGCCACTCCCGGTTGCGGATAGGGATCCTGCCCCAGAATTACAATTCGCGCAGTTTGTAGCGGGAGGGTTAAAAAACGAAGCACCTTTCCGGCAGGCGGCGTAAATTCAGAAGAGTTCAGCTTGTTGCCAATTTCTTTGATCAGCAAGAGGTTTTCCCCCTTCAAAAAGGGGCTCCAGTCCGGATGATGATTTTTTGGGATCAGGTTCATCTTTTCAGAAAAAAGCTGCATCAGAAAGCCCGCCGGCACCCTGCCGGAGAAGTTTTCTGACACAGCGGCAAATCTACAGTTTCAGTAATTGTTAACCGGTAATTTGAGCAGGAAGCCCTTTCACCAGAACCGGCTTCTGATCATTGGGGCGGGGCACGAAAATATCGTCGGGTGTCAGACCACACGCTTCAATCATTTCAATACAATACTCCAGCCGACCCAGTTCATTGCCCGGATTATTGGTCCCGAATGTAAATTTGAGACCGGCCGCCTTGGCCATTTTGATCATTTCGGCCCTGGGTGTTTTGTAACGGGCATTGATTTCGAGAGCGATATTGTTGTCGACCAATACTTTGATCACACGTTCCATCCGTTCTTTGGTCCAGAGCTCGTCGTATTCGGGCATTAGAACAGCGGGAAGGACCGTTGGATTGACATAAATATCGACCGGTTCCTGGGAGAAGATGGCTTCAATTTTTCCCACCATCTGGTCCATAAACTGCTGTTTGTTGTCAACCCACACCTCTTCCGGGATCCAGATGCGGTTGCGGCGTCCGCGCGCATCGGTAAATGTCATGGCGTCGGTAAAAACATAGTCGAACTTAGCCACTGCTTCGGGCGAAAAGAGGGTGACCCACTCGCGTCCTTCGGCCTGCATTCCCTTGAAGACTGGCTGCCCTTTCACGGTGTCCATGTAAGCCGCCAGCGACTGGTCGTTGGTAACCGGAAAATGCAGTCCGCAGTTGGGGGCAATGCCGTAGTTGATGCCAAGCATGAGTGAATTTTCGATTGCCTGTTCCATCATAAGGCCGCCTTTCAGGTGCACATGGTAGTCGACCAGCGGAAATCCGCTGTCCATCAGTTGAGTTACAGTGGTATCCCAGGCTTCCTCAACCCGAAGCGCTGTTTTTTCAGCTTCGGGAAGTCGCCGCACTTTGAGAAAACGGTACCAGGTGGTGCTGCCCGGATCGTGGGCCTGAATAGCAAACGTTCCCTCGCCCAGCAGCCGTTCTGCACGATTTTCGCTGCGCCAGGGATTTTCGGGCTGGATGTAGTCAACCACCTTGGCTTCATTGACAAATACCTCCACATGGTTTTCCACCACCCGGATCCGGAGGGTAAACCATTCCTGGTCGTTTACCAGCGGATAGTAGACGTTGCGAATGCCGTAAAGACTGCCGGTTTTTCTGGTTTCCCGGTGGTTGTCAACGGCGGCGCAGGTGTTGTTCACCTGCACTTCATACCCTTTTTTCAGCCAGCCTTCCTCCTGAAATGCGGTGTGGAAAAATATTCCGGAATTGGCCATCGGCGCCGTTTTTACTTCGGCCAGCAACTCAAAATTCCGAAAGGGCTCGCTGGTTTCGTAAAACAGGTGGCTCGGGCCGCCCGAGCAAACCAGCAGGCCATCTTCCACGCTGAAACTTTCCGGGTTTTCGCTGGCTTTCCAGCCGGTGAGATCTTTGCCGTTAAACAGCTCCACCCATTCGTCTGTTCCGGATTGGCACGACGACAGGGCTGCGGCTACAACTACTGCCAGTAAAAAAGTATATTTTTTCATAACTTGGTTATAACAGGTTTCATGAACAAAACTAATCATTTAATCCTGTTTCGGGAGATTCAGCCGCGGATTTGCCTGAAAAAACAAAGGGCTCCCCGGAGGTCATCCGGACAGCCCTTCTGCTCGTCAAAACAGGATCAATGCTGGTGTTGCTCCGTTTTTTGAGGCGTTGTTTTCCCGGCATTATCAATCAGTTTCCGGTACTCTTCCACCGATATTTTTTCGGCTTGGTAACCTTTTTTCCCGATCGCCTTTACCAGCGACTCTTCAGAGGTTTTACCTTCGGCATAAACCACTTTAACGGTGTTTGACACATGGTCAACTTTCAGGTCTTTCACCCCTTTTTCAAAACGGAGATATTCGAAAAGGGTCTTCTCACAATCTGCGCAGTGCATGTTGCTTTTGTAACAAACAGTTTTTTCGGCTTTTTTCTGTGCGGCGGAGTGGAACCCCACTCCTGTCAGCAGCACCAGAGCCAGCAGGGCTACGAGGTGTTTCATAACGGTGAATTTTAAAGTTGTTAGTTGTAATTCAGTGTAAAGCGGATTCCGGCGTAAATTCTGCGGCCCAAAACCGGTCCCCAGATATGAGTGGCATCAAAACCGGGTTCAAAGGGACGATCGGCGCCCAATACCGGTTTATCCTGCATAAAATCGGTCAGGTTTTCCGATCCCACATAGATGTTCCAGTAGCGGAAATAGCGCGTGATCTGCGCATTCATCACGGTGTAGGAGGGAAATTCGGGCATAACCGCAGCTGCAGCTGCCGAGCTGTTGTCCATGATCAGCGGAAGTCGCCCGCCGCCATTAAACTGGACCGTGTAATCGAACATCCATTTTTTGAGGTTGGTGGTGTAGTTTGCCGTGATCAACCCTTT
>ERZ795032.1780-NODE-1780-length-13744-cov-3.830156_pt1 | contig 13744 bp, 8 predicted proteins | sample MGYA00375124_ERZ795032 | MGnify/ENA primary metagenome ERZ795032 (study PRJEB30167, sample SAMN05720154) | activated sludge metagenome | isolation source: Anaerobic digester | place: China | collected 2015-12-16 ...
AACGGCGTCGGGTTCTTCCTCGACATAGCGGCCTTCGCGGCCTTCATTTTCATCGTCGGGGCGATGGACAAGGTCTCGCTGGCGGCCAGCAATATCATCGCCTCCATAAACCAGCTGGCCTTCATGCCGATGATAGGCCTGGGCATGGCGGCGCTGACGCTGGTCGGCCGCTATATCGGTATGCGCAAGCCGGACCTGTCGGTGCGGGTGACCATGAACGCCGCGCGGCTGGCGGCGCTCTACGGCGCGGCGCTGGGCGCGCTGTTCTTCGCCGTACCCGGCTTCTTCGTCAATATCTTCGGCTCGGGGCAGGAGGCGGCCTACGCGGCCATCCTGGCCGAGAGCAGGCCGGTCATGCGCGTGCTGGCGGTCTTCATCTTCTTCGACGCGATAGGCATAGTCTACGCCGACGCGCTGCGCGGGGCGGGGGACACGCGGTTCCAGATGCTGGGCGCCAGCGCGGCGGCGTGGCTGCTGTTCGTGCCGGGCATCTGGTACATCACGCACGGCGGCGGCGAACTGATACACGCCTGGGCCTGGGCCGCCTTCTACATCTTCCTGCTGGCGCTCTTCTTCCGGCTGCGCTGGCGCTCCGGCCTCTGGCGCCGCATCGACATCCTTAAGAAATAGTCCAAGGCTCCGCAAGGGGACACACGCTCGTCACGGTTCAGTTTTTCCGGCCCCACCCTTCGCTCGTTCGGCCGGGCACGAACTCGGCCCGGGCGCATAGCGCCTCGGGCCTCAGACAATCATGCCCGTCCGGCAGTGCCGGTTCCCTCTCTCGCTCGGGGGAAAAACTTCCTCATGTGACTCGCCGCGTGTCCCCGTGGGAAGCCGACCTGTTAAGCGTCCCATAGGGAGACAATCGGGGGATGGCGGGGCATCACTTGAGCAAAGCCGTCCGAAGGCCCGAGCTTACGGAGTATGCGCCGGAGCTGGCCGGTGGAATCACATCTCGAGGGTGCGGAGGCGCATACGAGCGCGAGGGCCGAGGTCGGAGTGCGAGTACGGTATACGAGCGCGTCTTTGCGGAGTGATGCCCCGGCAGCGCCCGGAACAGTTATTCAAATTTAGAAAAGGGAGGCTTTGCGGAGGACGCGGCCGATGGCGGCGCCCCAGGGGACCCGCGCCAGGTCGGCGATGACGGACTCCACGTCGTAGGCCACGCGGAAGATCTCGGCCGACGGCGCGGGCGAGCAGGTCAGCACGGCGTAGGAGGCGCGGGGATCTCCGTCCAGCGGGCTGCCAACGCTGCCCGGGTTCACGGCCAGACTCCCGCCCGGCAGCGGCTTCACGTAGGGCGCGTGGATATGGCCGCAGACGACATTCACGTTGTTGGCGGTCCTGTCTGGCTGGAACCCGGTCTCGTCGTCGCCGCTGGAGGCGTGGAAGCAGGCGAACTCCGCGCCTCCTAGCGTGAAGGAGATCTCGGCCGGCGCCGAGCCCAGCCAGGCCTTGTCCTCGCCGTCCAGGCGCCGGACGGTCCATTCGGCGTGGTCGGCCCCCTCGGCCCCGAGGAAGTATTTTTCGAGATAGGCCCTTTGCTGAAGTTCGGAAGAATACCGGTCGTGATTGCCTTTCACCCTGTGCAGGATGTTCATTTCCCGCAGGACCTTGACCGTCCCGGCCGGGTAGGGCCCCATGTTGACGGCGTCGCCCAGGAAACAGACGGGCACGGAGGTCAGGCCTCGGCGCGCGATGTCGCCCCTGACGGCCTCGAGGGCCGCCAGGTTGGCGTGTATATCCGAGAGTATTATCAGTTTTTCCAACCCGCCCCCGTCTAGAATCTGCTCCAGAGCTTCTTCGCCAGCTCGGCCGACTTGCGGGAGACTTCCTCCTCGTCAAGGTCGAGCTTGAGTTCCTTGTTCTCCATCAGCACCCTGCCCGCGGCTATTGTCGTGTCCACGTCGCTCTGGCTGAGGCCGAAGATCAGGTGGCCGTAGAAATTGGAGGCGTCCAGCGGGGTAGGGGGGAAGTAGTCCATCAGTATGACGTCGGCGGCGAAGCCTTCCTTCAGTTCGCCGAGCCCCTTGAACTGGCGGTTGGCTATCTGCGCGTTGTTCACCGTCAGCGCCGTCGCGGCCTCCATGAAGCCCTGGGACGGGTCGTGGCGCAGGTGCTGCAGCCACAGGGAAGTCCGCAGTTCCTCGAACATGTTCACCGTCATCGCGTCGGTGCCCAGGCCGACCAGGACGCCGCGCTTCATCATGCCGGTGATATCGGCCACGCCGACCGAGTTATTGGCGTTGGACTGCGGATTGTGGACCACGGCCGTGCCGGTGGCCGCCAGGATCTCGGTCTCGCGCTCGTCGATATGCACGCAGTGTACGCAGATGGATTTGGGGCCGAGGACGCCGAACTTATTGAGACGCTCCACGACGCGCATGCCGTGATGGGACTCGCAGTGGAGCTGGTCCGCCTGGGATTCCGCGGTATGCACGTGGAAGCCCGCGTCCAGGCCGTTGCCGGCGGCGGCCGCCGCCTCCAGGGTGGCGTCCGTTATCGTGAACGAGGCGTGCAGACCGAACATGGCCGTCACGGTATTGTCGGCCGCCTTTCTCGTCTTCTTTATGAATTCGGCGTTCTCCTCCAGTCCGGCGGCGGCCGCCTTGCGGCCGTCGCGGTCGGAGAGTTCGTAGCAGAGCGAGGCGCGCAGCCCGGTCTGCCGCACCGCCTTCTCGACCGCCTCCAGCGAGCCCTTTATGGCGAAAGGGCTGGCGTGATGGTCGATGAGCGTGGTCGTGCCGCGGCGCACGGCGTTTATCAGCGGTATGACGGCGCTGTAGTAGGAGTCGGCGTTGGTCAGCTTCTTGTCCAGCTTCCACCAGAGGTTGTTGAGGACCTCGACGAAGTTCTTGGACGGCTTGGCCTTGCCCAGGCCCCGCGCGAAAGTGCTGTAGAAATGCATGTGCGCGTTGATGAACCCCGGCAGCACCGCCTTGCCGTGCGCGTCGATGACCTTGTTGTACCTGCCCTTGAAGGTTTTCTGCGGGGCGATCTTCTTTATAAGGCCGCCCTCTATGAGGAGCGCGTGGCCGTGGAGGACCTTGTTCTCCACGCCCAGGGTGATTATCGTGCCGTTCTTTATCAGTATGGTCTTCATCGTCACTCCGGGCAGGCCTTGAGTTCGGCCGGCGTGCGCCGGCGCATCTTTATCGCGCCGGCGAAGCATTTCTTGGCGCAGAGCGAGCAGCCGACGCACTTCGAGGCGTCGAAAGACGGCACGCCGTTCCTGTCCAGCTTCACGGCCAGGTAGCCGCAGCGCTCGCAGTTGCCGCAGTGCATGCAGAGTTCCGGGTCGGCCTCTGGAATGTTCTTGACCGGCGTGAGGTCCGGGAAGTCGGTGACGGGCTTGGGCAGCGCGCAGCCGATGAAGTCACCGACCGACTTGTATCCCTTCTCCTCCAGCATGTGGCTGAGTCCCGACTCCAGCTCGCCTATCACGCCGAAGCCGTACTTCATGACCACGGTGCAGAACTGCACGGTCTTAGCTCCGAGGGCCAGGAAATGGGCCGCGGCCTTGTAGTCCATCGGCCCGCCGTTGCCGGATATCGGCACGCCCAGGTTCACGGCCTTGGAGATGGTAAGGTTGCTTATCGGGGCCACTCCGGCGCCGCTCATGCCGACTATCATGCCCTCTTCCCAGGCTCCCTTGCCGCTCAGGCGCTTGCGGAAGGCCAGCGCCGGGAACGAATTGGCCAGCGTGATGCCCGCCTTCTTGTGCGGGTATCTGGCGTAGACATGCTTTATCGCGTTGACCACCTGCCAGATGGAGGTGACCGCGCCGGTCAGCTTGAAGAGCTTGGGGACGTTAGGGTCGGAGACTTCCATGACCCAGCCGATTATCTTGGCCGCCAGCTCCGGGTCCTGCGAGACTATGTCGCCCTTGGTTCCGTCGCCGCCCTGCGGGCAGGACAGCGAATACTCGATAGCCATCGCGCCGGCTTTCTCGAGTTTAAGCGTGTTGCTCTGCCAGCCCTTGCGGTCGAACTCGTCGTCGCCGGTCACCGGGCCGCCGGTGGAGGCGGCGGTAAGCCGGTCCGGGTATTCCTTGACGAGCCGCGCGACCTCCTTGCAGACCCGGTCGAGCGGGTGGCCGCTGACATTGTCGGAATTGCCGTAGGTGTCCTCGTCGAAGGTCACCATGTACTCCGACGGTATGTGTATGTGCAGGCCGTCGAAAGCGGTCTTCATGACCACGCCCGGCCAGCCGGCCTCGTAGGCGGCCCTGACCTGCTCGTAGCCGTCGGAGTGGGGGGAGGCCGAGATGATGAAAGGCGAGCGCAGCTTGCGGCCGAAGAAGTCGGTGGTCAGGTCGACAGGCCGCAGGTCGCGGCCGGCGAGTATTACATGGCTCTTCTTATGGTCCTTGAAGGAGGGGACGGCCTTGCCCTGCATGTAAGCGTGGGCCTGCATGGCCGCGTTCTTGGCCGAGGCGGTGCCTTCCACCACGGTGGCCGCGCCGTCCCTGCAGTCGCCGGCGAAGAAGACGCCTTTAACGCCGGGGTCCTTGAAGACCGGGATGTTCTTGATGGCCAGGACGACGAACTGCACGTCGGTGCGGACCTGTTCGGTGCCGGGGATATCCTTCGCCTTCCCGTCGAGGCGCACGATCTTTATGCCCTTGCCGCCCTTGAGTATCCCGGTGATGCGGCTGCGGCCGTTTATGTCGATGCCGGCTTTGAGTATGTCGCGCAACTCGTGCTCCGGGAGCTGTATGGCGCCGATGTTCTTGCGCGTGAAGATCTCGGCCTTGGCCGCGCCCAGCTGCAGCGCCTTCATGGCGCAGTCGGCCGCCACGGCGCCGCCGCCTATGACGGCGACATTCTTGCCCTTCACCTTGTACTTGGCTGAATCGCGCAGATACTCCAGGCCTTCCACGCCGAGGGACTCGTTCTCTATGCCGAGTTTTATCTGCGCCTCTACGCCGGCGGTCACTATGACGGAATCGTATTTCTTCAGCAGGGCCGCCGGGTCCTTCACGGCGGCGGCGGTCTTTATCGTTATATCGCCGAGAGCCTTGACCCATTCTATCTCGGTCCTGAGAACTTCCTTGGGAAAGCGCTTGTCCGGGATGAGGTTGCAGGCGCCGCCGGCCTTCTTGTCCTTCTCGAAAACGTCCACCTTGTAACCAAGCTGCGCCAGCGTGCCGGCGGCCGAGAGACCGGCCGGGCCCGCGCCGACGACGGCGACTTTCCTGCCGTTGGGCTCCGCCTTTTTGAACTCTGGCATCACGCCGAGCTCCTTTGCTTTCTGCACCACGGTCGCCTGGACGGCGGGGATGCTTATCGGGTTGTCGAAGAGCTTGCGCGAGCAGGCCTTGACGCAGAACCAGTCGGGGCAGACCGCGCCGCAGACGCCGCCGAAAGTGTTGTGCCCCATGATGAGCGCCGCGCTGCGCTTGAGATCGGAGTTCTCCATCCGGCGCACGGCCATGATGAAATCGGCGGGCGAACAGTCGGCCGGGCAGGCCTTCTGACAGGGTTTGTCCTCGCAGTAGAGGCAGCGCTCCGCCTCGCTCCTGAGCTGCGCGTCGGTGAGGAAAGTTATTTTTTCAGCGGACATGGCTGCCTCCAGGTATTCGGGTTCGCGTAGATTTTATAAATAAACGAGGCGGCTGGTCACCGGAAATCCAGCAGCAGGAATTCGTCCGCAGGCGGGGAGAGGAGCGTTTTTCCGTCCCTTTTGAAGACCGGCCCGTCCGGGCCGGTGCGGATCTCGTCGCAATAGTAGAGCAGCCTGCGCGTCCCGGCGCCGAGCAGTGAGACCGGGCCCGCCGCGCCGCGGCAGGCCAGCGCGTTACGGCGGAAAGTCCCTTTGAGCGCCGCGAGCTCGTACTTGTCCCTGAACAGCAGCGGTCTGGCCAGCAGGTCCCTCAGTCCCGCCGCGTAGGCGGGGGAATGGCGTTCGATGAAAGAATAGATGATGCCGGCCTTTTTCGCGCTGGCGCGGCAGCGGTAGGAGCAGGGATGCCAGCTGGCGACGTGCAGCGACGGGATGTCTATCTCGGGGTTGAGCGCCAGAAGGCGCTCGTGCCCGCGCCTGTCCGACGGGTCCTTGTAATCCAGCCGCGAAAAATAGTTCCAGGCGTTGTTGAGCCTGAAGTCCAGCGGGCCGCCGGGAGCCGTGGCCGCGGCGGTGAAGCGCACCAGTTCCGGCCGCGGGCCGGCGCCGCCGCCGTTGGCGAACCAGCGGGTGAAAGCCTTCACGCAGCATTCCGGATAACCCAGCGCCAGTCCCCAGGCCATACCCACGGTGGATCTCTTCCAGGCGGCGGCGGCCGAGCGGAGGGCTTTCGTCCGCTTCCCGATGAGGACCATGATCTTGCGTCCGTCCCCGGCGAAATGAGCCCCGCGCCTCCCGGCGTCCTCCGGGAGGAGGTAGTTGAGTCCGAGAGCGGAGCAGAGGTCCCGCAGGGCGGGCAGGGACTTCGGCAGGCAGTCGGTGTAGGTCACCGGCTTGGCGCCGGTCAGGACCCCGGCCAGGTCGGAGAAGGTCGGGTCGTTGCGGGTCAGCCGGTCGACGCCGCCGCGCAGCGGCCTTTCGAGCACGATGAAGCCTTTTTTGTCGAGATTCGGGGGGAATGACCGCATGCGCGTACATTCTACAAATAATGGAACGCCGGGATCGGCTTTGAAACGCCGGATGTCCGGGGGTCAGGCGTTTTTGTGCTTTATCCTGGCCTTCAGCCGGAAATGTTCGTAGTCGAAAAAGAAGCGGCTGTAGACCAGGAAGCGCCAGCCCCCGCGCTTGAGCTCTTCGTCCGCCCTGGCGGAGAGGTCGGATATGTCCGAGTCGTCCGGCAGGGCGAGAATGTGGCAGCGGTGCCCCGGACCGTTGGCGGCTTCGTCGAGGCGCAGGTCTATGACCCCGCCCTGGCGCCTTGCCCAGAAGTGCTCCAGGTCCAGGCGGGCCTCCACGGGGCAGAGCCCGTGGAGTTTTATCGGAGAGGGGTACTGGAGCGAGGCGGTGTACCTGCCGTACTCCGAGCGCACATGACGGAAATCGGCGCGCAGGGCCGCCCCTTTGTGGTCCAGGAAGGAGGACAGAGGCTGGGCCTGCATGAAGAACCTGGTCCTGGCCGGGGCGGACAGCCGGGTCTCGTTGAAGAACATCCAGGTCCGCACCGCCGACGGGCCCGCCTCCGGGTCGACGACGTATATCGTGGAAGACGCGGGGGCGAGGTTGCGCCTGGCCGAGAGGATATTGTCCAGCAGGGCCTGTTTGGACCTCGAGTGGTTGAATTCCTGGCAGGCGGCGGGCAGGTCGGCGAACAGCGGGCGGTATTCGACGGATCCTTCCACCAGCGCCCTGAGCTCGTCGCCGGTCTTGAAACTGTATTCGGGCGCGAGCTTGCGCGCTATCTCCAGGTGCCGCAGGGACTCCTTCCTGTCGCCGCGCAGGGCGTAGATTTTGCCGAGCATGTAGTAGATGCCCGGGACCTCTTCCCCGCCGGCGCTCATCGCCTTGCGCAGCTCGACGCAGGCCGCCTTGTGTTCGCCGCGCAGCAGCGCCAGGTCCGCCCGCATGAAAGGGATGTAGAACTGCGCCGGGGAGATGGCGGCGGTCTCGTCCAGCGCGGTCGCCGCCTCGTTCGCCCGGCCGGCCTGCGTCAGTCCCTCGGCCAGGGCCAGGAGGAGCATGATATTGCCGGGGCGGTGGCGTATCTCCTCCGTCGTCCGGCTCAGCCACTCCTCGAACCTGCCCATGCCGGAGTCGTGATAAGCGGACAGGAACCAGGTGAAAAGCGAGGACCCCGGTATGGCCGTCTCGATGCACCGCGCGTACTCCATGGCCTTCTCGAAACTGCCCGCGACCATCCTGGTCCGGGCGCAGAGAGCCAGCAACGCCGGCTCTTCCGAGCCTCCGCGCAGGTAATGCTCCATGTTGCGCAGCCAGTCCCGCGTGCCGTCGAAATAATCGGCCAGCAGAGCGGCGTGCAGGCGCCCTTCGGGGGAGGGGTAGACCTTGGCCGACCGCCGCATCCTGGCCCCGGCGCTGCGCAGGACGGAAGACTCCCCTATATGGTCGCGCAGCAGGGCCGCCATGGCGTAGGCTTCCGGCGAGAGCGGGTCCAGTTTTATCGCCTGCACCACCAGGTCCTGCGCCTGGTCCACCGCGAAGTCGGTGAAATAGGCGAGGGCCGCCTCGCTGGACAGGCGCGAGGCCTCCCGCCGCTCCTTTTCTCCGGACAGCGCGGGATCTTCCTTCCGCGGCGCCGCGCCGGCGGGCTTTTCAGAGGGGCGCAGCAGGCCGCGCAGGCCGGCGAAGATCTGGGTCCTGAGCCCCTTCGGCCTGGCGGCGAGACGGATGGCGTCGGCGAGTTCGCGCGCGTCGCGGTAGCGGCGGGACGGGTCCTTCTCCAGGCATTTCATGATGACCAGCGCCAGCGCCGGCGAGATGGACCGGTTCAGCTTTCCCGGCGGCCGCGGCCTGGACTGGGTGACCGCCTTGATGAAAGCGGCCGTATTGTCCTCGCTGAAAGGGTGTACGAGCGTCATCAGCTCGTAGAAGACGGTGCCCAGGCCGTAGATGTCGGAGGCGGGGGATAGCGCGCCGCCCGAAAAACTTTCGGGGGACATATACCGCAGCGTGCCCAGCATGGGCTGGCCGGTGGTTATATCGGAAGAGTCCGCGAACTTGGCCAATCCGAAGTCGGCCAGTTTGGCCGGGCCTTTGCGTCCGAGAAGTATATTGGAGGGTTTGATGTCCCGGTGTAGTACGCCGAGCGAATGGGCCTCATAGAGCGCGTCGGCCACGCCGGCCATCAGCGCGGCGGCGCGGTTCTCATAGTCCGGGTCGGTCAGCGGCGGACCGGACGGCGCGCGCAGGAAATAGGGCAGGGCCTCGTCCTCGGGCGACGGGTCCTTGATATAACCGTAGCGGCGCAGGTCCTCCATGTCGCCGGCCGAGTTTATGGCGCGGGCCAGCTCGAGGAACGATAACAGGGGCTTGCCGTCCACGTACTCCATGACCATGTAGGGCAGGCCGCCGTGCTCGCCGAAGGAATAGACCTTGATTATGCCCGGATGGTCGCACCTGGCTATGGCGGCGGCCTCGCGCAGGAAGCGCCGCCGGCTGTTCGGGGTGGCCTGGCCGGGCAGGACCATCTTTATGGCGGCGTCGCGCTGCAGCGCTTTGTCGTGCGCGCGGTAGACCGCGCCCATGCCGCCGCGGCCGATCTCGCCGGTAACGCGGTAGCCGCCTATTTCGTCGCCGTTCTTGACCATCGCCTTATTTTGATTTTACTATAATACAGGTACACCTTCGACCCGGAGACCCGATGAAGAACAAGACCCTGCTCATAAAGAACGCCCTCGTCCTGGCCACCATGGACGGCGAACGCCGCGAGATAAAGGGCGGCGACGTCTATATCGAGGGGCCGGAAATAAAAAAAGTCGGCAAAGGCCTCAAGGTGAAGGCCGACGCGGTCATCGACGCCTCCGGCTGCGTCGTCATGCCGGGCATGGTCAACACGCATCATCACCTCTACCAGACGCTGACGCGCAATCTGCCGAAAGTGCAGGACGCCGAGCTTTTCGACTGGCTGATATACCTCTACGATATCTGGAAGCACGTCGATCCCGAGGCCATCTACGCCAGCACCCAGGCCGGCCTGGGCGAGCTGCTGCTGACCGGCTGCACCACCAGTTCCGACCATCTTTACCTTTTCCCGGAGAAGAACAGCGGCTTCTTCATCGACACCCAGATAGCCGCCGCGCGCGAGCTGGGCATGCGCTTCACCGCCACCCGCGGCTCCATGTCGCGCGGCCGCTCCAAGGGCGGCCTGCCGCCGGATTCCGTGGTGCAGAAGGAGGATTTCATCCTCAAGGACTGCGAGCGGCTGATAAACAAGTTCCACGGCCGCGAAAAGTTCGCCATGACCAACGTGGCGATGGCGCCGTGTTCGCCGTTCTCCGTCACTACGGAACTGCTCAAGATAACCGCCGAAATGGCCAAAAAATGGGGTGTGCGCATGCACACCCACCTCGCAGAGACGAAAGACGAAGAGGCCTTCTGCAAGAAGCTTTTTAAAATGCGCCCGCTCGAATACATGGAAAGCGTCGGCTGGGTGGAGGAAGGCAACGCCTGGTTCGCCCACTGCGTCTATATAAACGAGAAGGAGGCCGAAAAGATGGGCCATACCCATACCGGCGTCGCCCATTGCCCCTGCTCCAACCTGCGGCTGGGCTCCGGCATAGCCCCGGTGCCGATGTTCCTGCGGCACAAAGTGCCCGTCGGCCTGGGCGTGGACGGCTCCGCCTCCAACGATTCTTCCGACATGCTGGGCGAGGCGCGCCAGTGCATGCTGGTGCACCGCCTCGACAATGTTAAGGCCATGCCGGCGCGCACCGCGCTGGAACTGGCCACCCGCGGCGGCGCCGCCGTGCTGGGCCGCAGGGATATCGGCTCCATCGAGCCGGGAAAAGCGGCTGATATAGCCGTCTTCGACGTGAGCGGCATCGATTTCGTCGGTTCGCAGAGCGACCCGCTGGCCTCGCTGCTTTTCTGCGGCGCCTCGCACCGCACGAAATATACCGTGGTCAACGGCGAGGTCGTGGTCAGGAATGGCCGGCTTACGAAAGTGAACGAGCGGAAGGTGACCGAGCGCGCCAACAAGGCCGCCGCCCGCCTCTACCGCCGCGCGGGGGTATAAAGAACCGGGGGGGAGATGAAAAAAATAGCGATAAATACCGGCGGGGGGGACGCGCCGGGGCTCAACGCCGTCATACGCGCCATAGTCGTGTCGGCGCTGAACAAGGGCTACGAGGTTTTCGGCATACGCGACGGCTATAACGGCCTGCTCAAGCCGGAGGATTACCCGGAGGGCGGGCTTATCCCGATGAACCGGCGCAGCGTGCGCGGTATCACGCACCTGGGAGGCACGATACTCGGCACCACCAACAAGGGGAACCCGACCAAGTATCCTACCATGGGTCCCGACGGAAAGATGTACGAGAAGGACCGCACCGACGAGCTGGTGGCCTCGTTCAGGAAGAACGGGATAGAGGCGCTGGTGGCTCTGGGCGGCGACGGGTCGCTGGGCATCGCCAATGTTCTGGCGCAGAAGGGCCTGCGCGTGGTGGGCGTGCCCAAGACCATCGACAACGACCTGGACAAGACGGTGGCGACCTTCGGTTTCGACACCGCCGTCTCATTCGCCACGGAATGCCTGGACCGGCTGCACGCGACGGCGGAATCGCATTGCCGCGTCATGGTCGTCGAGGTGATGGGCCGCTACGCGGGCTGGATAGCGCTCAACTCCGGCGTCTCCGGCAACGCCGACGCCATACTCATACCGGAGATCCCCTACGATATAAATAAGGTCGCGGCGGCGCTCAGGGAGCGGCCCAAGCGCGGCAAGAATTACTGCATAGTAGTGGTAGCCGAGGGCGCCAAGCCCGTGGGCGGCGGCGTTTCCGTGGTCGGAAAGGAACTCGGCCGTCAGGAGAAGCTGGGCGGCGCCGGCGAGCGCGTGGCCAAAGAACTGGAGCCGCTGCTCGGCAAGGAATGCCGCACCGTGGTGCTGGGGCACCTGCTGCGCGGCGGCACCCCGACCACCTTCGACCGGCTCATCTCGCTGCGCTTCGGCGCGGCCGCGGTGCGCGCGCTCGAAGAAGGCAAGACCGGCGTCATGGTGGCGCTGGACCCGCCGACGGTGCGCTACGTTCCCCTGGCCGAGGCGACCAGCCGGATGAAGGTGGTCCCGACGGACTGCGACACCATAAAGACGGCGCGCGACCTGGGGATCTGTCTCGGGGACTGATGCTGAGCGCGATAATACTGGCCGCCGGAGAGTCTTCGCGCATGGGCCGTCCCAAGGCCCTGCTCGAGTGGCGGGGCCTGCCCTTTATAGAGCATGTCTGCGCGGCGCTGCGCGGCGCGGGCGTGGAGAACAGAGTCGCGGTGCTGGGCCGCGCCTCGACGGAGATCCTGTCCGTCTGGAAGCCGTCGGGGGAGAAGGTCGTGGCGAACCCGAGGCCGGAAGACGGGCAACTTTCATCGCTGCGGGCCGGGCTGGAAGCGGCGGACCCGGACGCGGAGGCTTTCATGGTCTGTCTTGCGGACCAGCCGACGATAGCGCCGGAGACTTATAAGGCCGTGATAGCCCGCTGGCGCGAGCGGCCGGACCATATAGTCATACCCAGGACTTTCAGGGCTTCCGACGCGCGCATGAAGCGCGGCCACCCGATAATCATACCGGCGGCGCGCAGGGCTCTGTGTTTCGAAGGTCCGCTGGACAAGGGCCTGCACTGGGTGACGCATCACCCGTCGGTGGAGATAGCGGACCTGGACCTGGACGACAAAGAGATAATCAGGGATTTCGACACGCCCGAGGATTACGCGGGTCTTTTGCCGCGCTGATAGAGGAGACCGCGATGTTCGCCGATAAGACGAAAGCCGAACGGAAGAAAGAGTTGAACGAATTCTTCTCCCTGATGGGCGTCCCGGTCATACTGGCCGTTATCGGGTCCGTGTTCTATAAGTTCGCTTTTATGGCCATGACCGGCGCCAGGGTCCGCGCCGGCGCGGTTAAGTTCGGCTTCGGCGCCGGCGATCATTTCCTCGGCGCCGATTTCGGGTTCACCGTAGGAGTAATGGTGGCGCTGGTCTATCTGTGGGGCCGGCCCGCGCATGAGTATGTGCGCACCTCAGCCCCGGAGCTCAAGGATAAGATACGCCGCAGGCTGGGCAGCGTCTACCAGCACGGCTTTGTCATGCTGATCCTGGTCCAGGCCCTGGCGCTCGGCGTCTCCGCGCTAATGCCGGGCCGCCTCTCCGGCGCGCATTTCGCCGCGGCGTTCTTCTCCTTCCTGGCCCAGGCGGCCATGCTCGTGGTCTATATCGATTCGCAGCTTTCCAGGCAGAAGACCCTTATGGGGAACCTGTATCCCGGCGAGGAAATATTCAAGTTGAGGGCGGGATTCTCCATCCCGATATACCTGAAGATCACGACGCTGATCGCGGGCTTCGCGCTGATCCCGTTCATCCTGATATACATCGCCTTCTTCAACCGGGTCCCCTGGGACTCCATCGCCGGCGACATGGTTTCCCTGCTTTTCATTTCCGGCGCCATACTCCTGCACGGCGTCAACAGCGTCTACAACGGCCTGCAGAGGCCGTTGGACGGCCTTATCGGGCGCATGAAGCGCGTCGCGGGGGGGGATTATTCCAGGACGCGCATCTATTTCTCCGACGAGATCGCCTGGCTCAAGGCCGGCTATAACGAGATGATCGCGGGCCTCAAGGAGCGCGAGGAGCTGCACGACACCTTCGGCAAGTATCTTTCCATAGAGATCGCCCGCGAACTCATAAAGAACAAGAAGGTCAACCTGGGGGGAGAGGCGATAGAGGCGGCGGTCATGTTCTGCGATATCCGCAACTTCACGCCGCTGAGCGAGAGGCTCTCCGCGACGGAGATGGTCACGTTCCTCAACGACTATTTCCATTATGTCACGCCGCCGATAAGCGCGCACAACGGCGTTATAAGCAAGTTCATGGGCGACTCGGTCATGGCGATCTACACTCCCCTGCTCGGTTCCGAAGACTATGTCGCCGACGCGGTCTCCTCCGCCGCGGAGATGCGCGCGGCTCTGGAGAAGTTCAACGCCTCCGGCAAGGCGCCGGGGAAGGTGGAGTTCGGGGTCGGTGTACACTGCGGCAGGCTCGTGGCCGGCAATATAGGCACGGCCGCGCGGCTGGAATACACTTTCATCGGCGACACGGTCAACGCCGCGTCGCG
>ERZ795032.1783-NODE-1783-length-13732-cov-456.382686_pt1 | contig 13732 bp, 9 predicted proteins | sample MGYA00375124_ERZ795032 | MGnify/ENA primary metagenome ERZ795032 (study PRJEB30167, sample SAMN05720154) | activated sludge metagenome | isolation source: Anaerobic digester | place: China | collected 2015-12-16 ...
GATGAAAGGAAGGTCGCCGAACTGCTCCCGGACAGCCTTTAAAAACGCGATCCCGTCCATACCCGGCATCTGGTAATCGGAGATGATGACGTCGTAGGAGCGGAGTGCAGGGTTGGCCAGAGCGTCCCGTGCCGATGCCGAGGTCGCGACCTGGAACTCTCCCGATCGCTCCAGGAAGAGCCGGACAAGTTCAAGGAGATCGGGTTCATCGTCGACGTAGATGACCGATATCACATTACCATCCCTCTGAAACCTCTCTGTCGAGATGCAGGGTACCGCCGGGAGAAGGATTACCAGTATTCGTCCTCTGTACTCTCCCAGAGAGATCAATGGTGTTCGTAATGTATAACAGGTTACATCACAATATATGTGTTTCATTTTTTTTTCCGTGAATGACATCGCCCAATTCAGAAAAATTTATCAGAAATATTTCATTTCGCTGTCCTCGCTATCCAGGAGTTCCTTAAACGATCAGAAAGGGATAACCAGACGCAGTCATTGCCATGACATCGAGGGGCTCTCTCCTGCCCGGGTACCCCCCCGGAGACGGAGGGAGTCACGTATATATACTCTCCCTTCTATCACGCCGCGGCATGGGATCACCGATACCGCGGATGCTTCACCCTACACCACCTGCAGGCAGATTGTCTCTCTTGAGAACGGTCAACGAAAGATGCGTATACGCGGCGCGGCGAACTTCTTCGGGAACAGTACGTTCACCACTCACCTGTCGCTGAACGGTCACGCGCGGGACCTTGGTCGCCATGCACATGGCCCTCCCCCGGAAGAGAGACGGAGAGCCGATCAACAGTTGAGGAAGGTGAAACGTATGAGCAGTATCGTTTTCAGGGCGATGACCGTCGCTATCATCGTCATCGCCGTCATCTGTGCGACGGGACTCGCGTCGGCACAGGTCATCTCCCCCGTGCAGCCCGATCAGCCGACATTGGTAGCACCGCCGGAACCACCAACGCCGACACCGTCGCCGACGCGACTGCCGGTAGTCGGCATTACGGAGCGGCCTCCAGCCCAACTTCCGACGGATCCAACGGTCGGACCTACGCAACTGCCGATGGAACCGACGGTTACCCCAACTCCCCCAGCTCCCCCAACGGCCCCGACGACCGGGCCCACGCAATCGCCGACGACCGGGCCTCCGCAATCGCCGACGACCGGGCCTCCCCGGCCGCCGGCGGTGCAGCCCACCCGGACCCCGGAGAGCGCCCCGGCAGGTGACGAGATACAGGTTACAAGCGGACCCGGAGATAAGCTGTTTCCGGTGGTATCCGGGAACAGCATCGTCTGGTACGACGACAGGTCTGCCTCGGTGCAACTCTACGACATCCCATCGGGAAACACTTCAACCCTGTCCGGTTCGACGTCGACTCCTATCGGCCTGTCGTATGAACTTGCCATCGCCGGGAACAACGTCGTCTGGACAGGAGTAGACCCGCAGGCGGAATCAGATATCGTCTTCCTCTATGACATCGCCTCAGGCAGACTGCAGCAGGTGACAGACGGCTCAGGAGCGCCCGGATACCCGGGTGTTTCGGAAGAGTTCGTTGTCTGGATAGATGGAGACGAACTGGGCGATGTCTACCTCTACGAGATTACAAGCGGGAACATCACGCAGGTGACGGACGATCCGTATGAGCAACTCCTGGCCGATGCCGGGGGGAACACGATGGTCTGGGCGGATAATGAGACCGAGGGAGGAGACCTTGACATCGCCGTGGCGTCCCCGGATCTGCCGATGATAAGACTTCTGGGGGATGACGGTGACGATAGTTATCCTGATGTGTCGAGCGACGGCACCCGCATCGCCTGGATCAACGCCCGCGGCAACCAGACGGCCGTATACCTCTACGACCTGTCGACGGAGAACATCACGCAGGTGACCGATGAATCCGCAAGCCCCGATGCGGTCGCGGTCGACGGGAACTACGTGGTCTACTCGGACTGGCGGAACGGAAACCTTGACATCTACCTCTACGATATCAGCACCGGGATGGAGACGCCGATCACACAGGACCCGTATTACCAGTCTCTCCCGGAGATCTCCGGTGGCGTGGTCGTCTGGATGGGCAACAACACCGGGTGGTGGGACATCTATACCCGGGAGGTGCCCGGGGGGTCGCCGCCTGCTCCGGGACAGACCACGCCCGTACAACCCACCCCGATACAGACTCCTCCACCGCAGCCGGATCAGATACAGCCCGGTCCGATACAGACATCGTCACCGGGTTCGGGCAACGCTCCCACCATGACCGCCGTCCTCCAGTGGCAGGGAGACCCGTCGCTGCCGGGGTGGACGGTAGCCGGGAACCCCGCTCGCGGGTTGACAGCCTGCGTGAATCCCGACGAACCTGACGCTATCGCGGTAAAGACCGCTGACGGCAGGTGATACGGGCACATCATAAGCACCGGCTGCCCCACAGCGGTGCAGGTCCGATCCCGGTGCCGGGACGGACCCGCATCCCCTCCCCGGCCCGGATTGCGTCATCGGGAACGCCGTATCCCCCTGGCGGAGAGGCTGACCCCCGGGCCCGGCATCGCTGCCCGGGGCCGTCCGGAGAAGTAGAGGGGTCGGGCGGTTCACCCCGCACCGGGATCGATCATGGCGTTGATCGCGGCACCCGGGGGAACCATGGGAAAGACGTTCTCCTCCCGCTCGATCCTGAAATCGACGAGGTAGGGGCCGGCATGCTCGAGTGCGTGTGAAAGCGCACTCTTCACCTCCTCACCGGCCAGAACGGTCTCGCCCTCGATGCCGTAGGCCCGGGCAACCTTCGCGAAATCCACCGGCGGAAGATCGGTACAGGCATATCGGCGGTCGTAGAAGAGTTCCTGCCACTGCCGGACCATGCCGAGGTAGCAGTTGTTCAGGACCAGGATCTTGAGGGGGATGGCGTACTGGGCGATCGTGCCGAGCTCCTGGATGTTCATCTGGAGGCTGCCGTCGCCGGCGACAAGACAGACCGTCTCGTCCGGGCGGGCGAAGTGCGCTCCCATCGCCGCGGGAAGGCCGTAGCCCATCGTCCCCAGGCCGCCCGACGATATCCACGACCGGGGCCGCCGGAAACAGTAGTGCTGCGCCGTCCACATCTGGTTCTGGCCGACCTCGGTCGCGATGATCCCGGCGCCGGCAAGAAGCGAGCAGAGATCCCTGATGATCTGCTGCGGGTGGAGGCCGTCGCCGGCAGGAGAGCGGAGGGGGCGTTCCCTCTTTTCCCCCGCAATCCGGCGAAGCCAGGCATCGTGTCCCCCGCGTTTCCGCAGGCTCCCGACAATCTCCGCGAGGACGGCCTTCGCGTCGCCGACGATGGGGATATCGACAGGCTTGTTCTTCCCGATCTCGGCCGGGTCGATGTCGATCTGCACGACCGTTGCACCGGGCGCGAAGGTCTCGATCCGCCCGGTGACCCGGTCGTCGAACCGTGCGCCGACGGCGAAGAGGAGGTCGCACTCCGTGAGCGCGGTGTTCGCGTATCTCGTCCCGTGCATCCCGGGCATGCCGAGGTTGAGCGGGTGGTCGCCGGGAATGAGCCCGAGCCCCATCATGGTCGTCGTGACCGGGATGAGCAGGGTCTCCGCGAGCGCGACGACCTCCGCTGCGGCCCCCGAGGCCACGACCCCGCCCCCGGCGTAGATAACCGGCCGCTCGGCCGCTGTGAGCGCCGCGACGGCCTTCTCGATCTGGACCCGGTGTCCCCGGAGGACCGGGCGGCAGGCCCTCTTCGTGACCGTTCCCCGGTCTTCGCCGTCATGCTCGATCCGGGTTTCGAGAACGTCCCGCGGCAGGTCGATGAGGACCGGGCCGCATCTCCCCGTCCGGCTGATCGAGAAGGCCTCGCGGACGATACCGGCAAGGTCCTCCGTCCGTTTGACGAGGTAGTTCTGCTTGGTGATCGGAGCGGTGATCCCGGTGATGTCCGCCTCCTGGAAGGCGTCGAGCCCCAGCGACGTCGTCGGGACCTGCCCGGTCAGCGCGACCATCGGCACCGAGTCCATGTAAGCGGTCGCGATCCCCGTGACGAGGTTGCAGGCGCCGGGGCCGGACGTCGCGAGGCAGACCCCGGTCCTGCCGCTCGCCCGTGCGTAACCGTCGGCCGCGTGCGCCGCGGCCTGCTCGTGCCGGACGAGGACGTGCCGGATGGCCGAGTCGCAGAGTTCGTCGTAGATCGAGAGGACCGCGGCGCCGGGGTAGCCGAAGATGGTCGTCACCCCCTGTTCGGTAAGTCCGTCGAGCAGGATGCCCGCGCCGGACCGGATCATGCGATCACCCGGGGCGAGCCGGCGAAAGGGTCCCGGATCGGGCGATCCCCGCGATAGAAAAGCGGGGCAGTGCAGAGTGCAGTAAAATCGTCGTAAAAGCGTTCACGTTTCAGCGGAACAGGGTCCGGCCGATCACAAATTCTTTCCGCTGCAATACAGCGGCTGTACAAAACGATCCGTCATGGTTGTCCACCACGCCGGAGTATTTGCTCTCGGGGGATATGAATCCATGTCAACTGCCCCCGACACCCACAACCCGATGACCGGGACTGATTGTGCTCGCGTCCAGGGTTAGTAGTCGGACATCTCACCCGGTGAGTTCAACCTCGCCCGCCGCAAGGGGCCGGCAGCAGAGCCTGCCGCTGTGGACGTCCCTCATCACGGCATCGATCTTCCGGGAGACCTCTACGGTGTAATACGCCTCGTCGCAACGGTCGCAGATGAGTGCCGGGACATCCCTGATGACAATGTTCTCGTCCCCGACCTGTGCGATGAATTCGGTCTTTCCCTCGTGCAGTGTTCCTTTACAAAACGTGCACCTTTCCGGAGTCACTTTTTCTTCCTCCAAGTTCCGCGTATCGCTCCAGTGTTCATCGCCCGGTATGTTGGCGGTTATGACCCGAAGATGGTCGTCACAGATCCCGGGTACTGCATGATATGCGTGGTCACATATAATCCCTTTGGCAAAAAAGGCCTCTCCGAAGGGAGATACGGATTGAGCGAGCAAAACATCGGGATCGCTTCGGGACTATCTCTTATCCTCCCTCACGGAAAACTGTTCCCGTGACAGATACACTGCAGCCTTCAATTTCTGCTCCAGCAGCTCGCGGGGCGGAAGCTCGGTAAGATATTCGGCAACGTGGATGCCCGATCGATCGAGTTCGAGGAGGCTCACCTGCTCCTGATTCGCACCCGCACAGAGGATCAGCCCGAGCGGTCGTTCTTCTCCTTTTTCTCTCTCATATTTCTCAAGCCATCGCAGGTACAGCTCCATCTGCCCTTTATACTCGGCCTTGAAATGCCCGATCTTGAGTTCTATAGCGATGAGGCGGCGAAGTTTCCGATGGAAGAAGAGCAGATCGAGATAGAAGTCCTCATTTCCGATCACCATACGTTTCTGTCGTGCAACGAAGGTAAATCCGGCGCCAAGTTCGAGCAGGAACTGCTCAATCTGCCGGAGAATGGCCGCTTCGAGATCGTTCTCACTGTATGTATCCTCAAGCTGCAGGAAATCGAGGATGTAAGGGTCGCGGAAGACCAGATCCGGTGTCATCCGATCTTCCTCACGTAGAGCCGAGAGTTCCTGTTGTGCAAGGACCTCGGGCTTCCGGGACAGGGCAGTCCGCTCAAAGAGCATCGAGTCGATCTTCTTCTGCAGAGTCCGGGTGCTCCATCGCTCGACCCGGCACATTTCCGCGTAGAAATCACGTTTCAGGGGATCGTCGATGTAGATAATCTGCCGCAGGTGCGTCCAGCTCAGGTAGGGTGCGAAGGATCTCACGATCTGTTCATCGGGGAACACTTCGGCAAATCGAATCATATTAAAGAGGTTGCGTCTGCCGAAACCCTCCCCGAACTCACTTTTCAATTGTGCACTCAGTGCGTGCACAATCTTCTCGCCGTATTCTGCCCTCTCGTTACCGAGCACCTCCCCGCGGATCCGTCTTCCGACACGCCAGTATAGCAGTGTCAGCCCTGCATTGATGGTGGCGGCAACTGCGGATCGGGCTTCGGTGACGAGGTGCCTGATGTCGGTGATCAGTTCATCCGGAACAGGTTCAAGCCCGGATTTGGTACTCTCGCCTTTGCCGGACGGATCTCTTTTGTGGCGCATATTCCCCATAGGTCTCCTCAAACGGCTTATTCTCTCCCTGAACGACAATATCCGCACCGATACAACAGCCTGGTGCGGAATGTCCGGGCAATCCGAAAACTTTACCCACCGGTCGGCGCCGGTTATAGCCATCGAGTCTCCGCAGTTACGAATAGTACCATTTGAGGGTGCATACAAAAGGGTTGTCAATTTGATCTCCGGGCCGTAATGCGATGTGATCCGGCACTTTTTTCCCATGAAAATCCCCTCGGAATCGGAAACGGAGTTCAGATTGCCGTGATCCCAAACACGACATACCTGCGGTTGTCACCCTTCGGGATTTCCATCGGTTGCGCCTGTGGCCGAACGCGGCCTCATGAGCGTTTCCCACCGGTTCCGGGTGCCGGCCGTCGCGCTCGATCCGGTTCGCGAGGACGTCGCGGGGAAGATCGACGAGAATCGGCCCGCACCTCCCCGTCCGGCTGACGGAAAACGCTTCCCGGACGACCCCGGCGATATCCTCCGTCCGTTTGACGAGGTAGTTCTGCCTGGTGATCGGAGCGGTGATCCCGGTGATGTCCGCCTCCTGGAAGGCGTCGAGCCCCAGCGACGTCGTCGGGACCTGCCCGGTCAGCGCGACCATCGGCACCGAGTCCATGTAAGCGGTCGCGATCCCCGTGACGAGGTTGCAGGCGCCGGGGCCGGACGTCGCGAGGCAGACCCCGGTCCTGCCGCTCGCCCGTGCGTAACCGTCGGCCGCGTGCGCCGCGGCCTGCTCGTGCCGGACGAGGACGTGCCGGATGGCCGAGTCGCAGAGTTCGTCGTAGATCGAGAGGACCGCGGCGCCGGGGTAGCCGAAGATGGTCGTCACCCCCTGTTCGGTAAGTCCGTCGAGCAGGATGCCTGCGCCGGTCTTCAGCATGCGACCACCTCGGCCGGGAGACGTCCGTCTCCGGGAGGCAGGAATGTTAAAGAATAGTCGTTTGAGCGCGTCCGCTTCAGGTGAGCAGGCTGCTCACAAACCCTCTCCGCTGTGTGCCCATCGGCACGGATGCAGCGGCTGTACAAAACGATCCGTCATGGTTGTCCACCACGCCGGAGTATATGCCCTCCGGGGATATGAATGAATCGGGAGCGGCTTCGGGGGGCTGGAACCCCACGCGCCTTCGCCAGATACCCTGTGACACCCGGTCCTCCAGGATGCGTGCAGGCCGGAGCGGCCATTCTCCGGCCGGCACAGGAGAGGACGTGCTCTGTCCGCGGAGCGGGTGTCCGCACCCGCTCTCCTACCCCATCTGCAGCCGGGGTTGCGGCCCCCGGTGAGCCCGGGAGTAGTTAAATGTGTTGGGGTCGGGGGTGTGGGATCGGGAAGGGCATGCGGGCTGCCGGGATGGGCTGGGTGGAAGTACACACCAGCGGGGTATTCGGCAAACTTCTTCATCGGGATATGCTGGTTTGTCCCTTCCGCGGCCTACCCGGCGCTGCACGCCGCCTCGATGTCAGTGAGATCGTAGGCGAGGAACCCCTCCCCGCGGAGCCGGTCCTTTCCCTCGACGCCGCCCGCGATGAGGCAGAAGCGCTCGTTGGGGTAGGGATCGTGCCGGACGTGCTCCGCTTTCTGCACGAGGCGCCACCCCGTTTCGAGTTGGGCATGCCCGGTCTGGCGGTCGACGGGATCCTAATCGTGATTAGTACTAATCAGGATTAGTACTCAGAACTTCGACACCGGGGCGGGATTGGATAAGTACAGAGGACCGGGCACACCGGTTTTAGTTTGATGATCTTTGCGCTGGATCCCCCTCACCACGCGTCTGGCGCCGGCGGTGCCCGGTAGCATCGGATGCAGCCCCGGGTTGGCCGGCCGGCTTCGGTTGCTCTCTGACAGTAGGTTTCAATCGGGGGATCACCTCCATCAGCCGCCATCGGCGCTCGTCCTCAACAACCCCAAACTGCATTTCATAATGTCGAATACGCCGCTGCTCGGACTCGATGAGATTACTCACTTCTATAAATGCAAGATCAGCCTCATCGAGATCGTCAGAGCCATCATCGAATTCATCGGATTCATCAAATGCACCGCATTCCTCGGAATACTCGAGATCAGCGATCTCCTCCTCCAGCGCATCAATCTCGTCCAGGATGGCCTCGTCGCAGGCCTCGGGTTCTACTGATCCCTGCCACTGAGTATCGAACAGCAGGCCCTGAAGGTATCGGATCTTCTGGCGTCGCTCGTCAATCTGAATGGCAACGTCAGGGTCCATGAAGTCCAAGTCTTCCCCATCAAGCTTCTCTTCGTCCCATAATCCCGTATACAGTCCCGCTGATTGCTCAGATGCTTGTCGGCCCTTGGACTCCGGGATACGGAGACCGGGAGCGGCCGCATACAACTCCTCAATCCGCTCGAACTCCCGCATGAGTTGCTGCTCCTCATACGTGTCGAACGGTTCAGGATCACAGAAGCCAGGACTGACGACTGGAACGGAGCCCGCCCATATCGCCCTGCTTACGTCGGGCTCGCGTAAGGGCATCAGCCGCCGGGTGTGGCTGATGACAGCATCCTCCACCTCTCCCCGGACATTTGATGTCACCTGCCTCCGGTTGAGGTTCCGGAAACCTTCAGCGATATCCTTCATGCCATCTTCCGGGGTTATACCGGCAGCCCGGCAGAATCCGGCCAGGATCAGGAGGCCCGGATGCGAAGGATACTCTTCAAGCTGCCTCCGGCAGGCACCGAGGAGCTGGGTGAGGTCGTCCATGCCCTGCACCCGGTCAAGCTCCGCCAGCCAGAGGCGGTGATCGTCGCTCCGTGCAACCTGTTTGACGGCCTCGGTGAATGTTGACGCCTCAAGATACGTGAGGAGCGCCTCACGGAACGCCGCCGGCCCCTGCTCCACGCCGTCCCGTGCGGCCTGGAGCATGTGGAGGATCGCACGCCTTCGCCGTTTCTCGATCGCCTCGTAGAAGTAGTCGATAAGAATGCATCCCGCGTCGTACGCGGCTTCCGGGTAGGTACCTTTCAGGACCCTTCCGCGGAAGAGGGCGTTCACCTCGCTCTCGGTCATCCGCTTGCCGAGATACCCTCTGAGGCGGGCATAGATGGCGCCGGGATCCGTGCGTTTGAGGTCGATGCGGAACCGCTTCCCGGTATAGTCGTAGGCATAATCAGTTATTGCCCCGGTAAGGTAGCAGCGGTGGAGCGCCATCTCAAACGTCCTCTTGAGATCCTCGCCGGACACTTCGCCAGGCTTACCGGTGGCAGCAAACTGTTGCGGAAAATCCCATATAGAATACTCAAAGTTTTTTGTGTCGTCCGAGTAGGGCACCTGCGGCCGGAGGATTTTATAAATGGTATAGTAGAGCGCTCGCTGTTCGTGCTCTGTGCCGGGGAACGTCTCCCGGAGGAACCAGAGGTTTCTCACGGCGTCTTCCTTCCGGCTGAGGCTGTAGTCGGACCGGGAGACGAGCGCATCGTGCGGTGTCTTCTCAACATCCAGAAGAATATCCGCCTGCCCGGGCATCTCATCTGCAAAGACCGCCACGCACCGGGCCGGCTTGCCGTCGCGGCCTGCACGCCCGGCCTGCTGGTAGAAGTCCTCGAGCGACCTCGGGAGGATGGTGTGGATGGTGAACCGGATATTCGGTTTGTCGATCCCCATCCCAAAACTGTGGGTACAGGCCAGGAGGGGGATCCGGTCGTTCTTGAAATCGACCTGCAGTCTCGCTTTCTCCTGCTCCCATCGATCCGTATCGACGCCGGCAGGTGCTTTCCCGGCGTATTTCGGAATATCGCGGCCGAGCCTGCTCGCGAGTTCCCCCGCAATCTGGGTCACCCCAACATCTCCTCCGACAAAATTGGAGAATATAAGGCCGCCGGGAGCGCCCCCGGAAGCAAGGGAAGGGTCATGGAGAAGGTTCTGCAGGATCTCTGCAAGACCCTGTATCCGGTCAGCCCCTGATACCCGGTGAACCTCAAAGGTGAGTTCCGGGCGGTCAAACGTCGAGGGTTCGATGACCGCTTCCGGCTCGTAGATCCTCAGGATATGCCGGATATCGACGAGGACGTTCTGCGAGGCGGTGCCGGTCAGGGCCATGAGGACGGGCTTTCTGGCCGCATGCTCGCCCATCCTCCGCCAGACGTTCATGTAGGCGAGCCGGAAGTCGTGTCCCCACTCGCTGACGCAGTGCGCCTCGTCGACGACGCAGTAGGTGATGTTGTCCATCTGCCGGTTGACCAGGTTGATGAACTCCGGGATCTGGAGCCGTTCCGGAGAATTGAAGACAAAGAGGAACTCGCCCCGCTCCATCTTCCGGTATCCACGCTGACGGAGCTCGGCGTCTTTCGTATCGGCATCACCTGCTCCGCTCATGAAGGTGTGGCAGCGGTGGATCCCCATCGCTTCCAGGCTGCTCTTCTGGTCGATCATCAGCGACCGGAGCGGGTCGACGATGAAGGTGAACCCCGGCTGGAGGAGCGAGGAGAGCTGATAACAGAGCGATTTGCCGGCGGCAGTGGGGAGGAGGCCGATGACCGGCCGGAGCGAGAGTGCCCGAATGATGATCTCCCGCTGTTTCGGCCTGAACGCCACTTTACGGAAGACATTCTGGAGCAGGTGGTCGAGGCTCGCGTTCACCGCATCGGCACTGAGCATGGCAAACTCAACCGCACGAGGAGAGGCCGGGGTGAACGGCTCGACGTACTCCGACCTGACCGGGCAGGGTGCCACGACGACGCTCTTTCTGGCGGCAAGTGCGTCCCACGCCGCTGCCGAGGGATACCCGTAGTAGACCAGATCGGCATCGGGGTCTGTGCCGGGAACGAGGGTCAGCATCACCGGGTCGTCAGGCGTATGGAGCACGGTGATCGCGCTCAGCATCTCCTGGACCGCGGCAACGACCGGTTCAAGGGGGAGAGCCTGGGGATTCGCGATTCGGAGCGAGCGTCTGCCCCCGGCATGGAGGATCTGCGCCACCGCGGCGGCGATCTGCGCCTCGGCGACCGGGAGCATGATGAGGTTGCAGAGCGCCGCCCGTGTCCGGGGGTCCATGCGGCGCGTTGTCGCGGCAGCGGAGAGCATCTTCCGGGGTACGGCTCTCGATATCCCTTCCACGATCGGCTCGAGTTTCTCCTGCCACCCCGCCCTCTTTCCGGGGGGGAACCGGTAGACCGCCCACCCGGCAGCCCTGAGGTCCAGGTCGCGCTTCCGGTCTTTTGATAGTTGCTCAAACGTGTGGCTGCTGTCGTCGATCTCGATGACCAGCCTGAGCCAGCCTTCCTGATGGTCCGGCACTTCCAGCGCAAAGTCGACCCGCTCGTCGTGGTGGCCCGATACCCCCATCGAGTCCATGAGGCGCTGCGGCAGGAAGAGCAGGCCGAGGCGAGGATCGGGGAGTCCATCGAGGAGCATGTTGAAGAACGCCTCTTCCGGCGGGGTGCAGAGCGACCTGTAGCGCTCAAGGAGGGCGTCTACCTCATGCTCGTCGAGCAGCAACTCGGGGATGCAGCTAGCATATAGCAGATCGGCAAGATCTTCCCTGCGCGGTGTGCACCGGAACACGAACGCCCCCGTGTCCGTCTCTTCGTCAACTTCGAGGAGCCCGGCGGTTCTTGCCTCGTTGAGAACGTATCGTTCGACCCGGAGGCTGCAGGGAGCAGGGATCCCGCGCTGGGCAATCTTGCCAAGGACCGGGCCGATCACCTCGTGCTTCTCCGAGCCGACAGGCACCGACCATGGAAGAGTGAACCCGCTCCGGTAGTGTGCGTACCGCCGTATGTCCGAAGAGGCGAATGCCGGCGGCTCGGCGAGCAGCCGGGCGACGCCATCGGCCATGTATGCCGCGGCTGAATACGATCCGAGCCATGGGCACCCGTTTTGCTGCATTGTGGTATCCCTCAGGAGTCCGTTTACCTGTATGAGACCTTTCCGGGGCAGGATAGATAAGGCCTCTGGTTTTGTGGGCCGTGAGAGATCTACGACCAACGAGAACGATTGGACTTACATGTCCCACTTCTTCACTCGCGCCTCGCATTCTCTCTTCGGGAGCCACCGGCTGTTTGCCTGCATCGTTCTCACGGCATCCGCGGCATGCGCTCCCTTGAGAATACCGCCGTCCACAAGGGCATCCAGTATCCACAATGTTCCATGGCACTCTACGCCGTTCTCTTTGGCCATCGTGCGTAAACGGCCGTCGCCCGTCACCAGCACGGAGCACGTATCCCGTGCCAGGATGAATGCAGAAATGCCTCTGTAAGAGAGCCCCTGATGAATCCGGAGAAGTTCATAGATCTCCGAAACCTGTCCGGGCTCCAGGTCGACGATCTCGAGGCCGCAACGCCGTAATCTCTCCATGGGAACGGTCTTGATCTCGTGGGCGATGAAGTTCGTCATGAGGAAAGTGTAGCCGAGGCGTGAGGGACGATCGAGGAGACCGCCGGCATCCAGGTCGAAGATGTAGTTTGCATCGACAGAACACCGGAACCGGACATCCCTCACAGGTATCGCCTAGAATGACTCTATACACCGCTCGAGTGGCTGTTCTCCCCCGAGGAGTTCCTGAGCTCTCGATTGACTTATCTTTTTCTCACTCAACGCACGAAGCACCAGCAGTTTCATGTGCGTCGGATGTTCCGGCGGCAACGGGTCTCCAGGCTCTTTCTGCCGCCACCCATTCTTATTGAAGAGGGTCCAGAGGCGTTCCGACGTGCCCTCCGGTATAATCCCGAGGTCGGCAGCCCGGTGGAGCCAGGCACTCATGCTCATCCCCCACTTATGCTTGAGGACATAGAACTCCCGCGGGGATATGTTCCGGCGTTGCTCCCCAAGCTCCCTGAACGCCATCTTCTTCGGCACAAGAAACGCAGCGGCAAACCGGTGGGCTGCCGCTTCCTCATCAACGTCTCCCTCGATCCGGAGCAGGAGATGACCGAGTTCGTGGGCGAGGTTGAACCGCTGGCGGTCCCCGGGCATATCGTTGTTTACGGCGATAACGGGCGTGGAACCGTCGTAGTAGAACGTCAGGGCGTCGAACTTATCCGTGGCTTCGATGACGCCGACTTTAACGCCGTGCTGCTCCAGCACGTCCATGACGCTCTCGATGGGGTCCAGCCCCAGGTCCCACTCATCACGGACCCTCTGGGCCACGTCTTCGATCTCGTCCAGGGTTGTTATGCGGCAGTTCTCCTTGGAGGGGAGCGTAAGGATCTTCTCCTCGCCCAGGATCAGTTCAATCTCGAAGTATCTTTCGAGCCACTCCCGGACCTGTGCATGGACAAGGCTCTCCTCTTTCTTCTTCAGCGGTTTCCGGCACCGGTACTGTGGCTGCGAGAGGTTCACCGATATGGAGCGGAAAAAGTAGTCGACACTCACCCTCAGGATCTCGCTCAGTTGAATGATGAGCCCGGATCTCGGGACGATTTCACCGCTCTCGTACTTCGAGATCGCCATGGCACTCAGGCCCATCTCCCGGGCCAGAGCCCTCTGGCTCATGCCCGCGCCGATGCGTGCAGATTTAATCCGTTCTCCAATGGTCATCCGGTCTCACCACACCAGGGGTTTACGATATCTAGATATCCGGGTATTTTGTAAACTAAAGGATACCTCGCGATCTTCGTATATATATGTTCTGGAATGGTTGCTCTACCGAACA
>ERZ795032.1792-NODE-1792-length-13664-cov-6.688001_pt1 | contig 13664 bp, 14 predicted proteins | sample MGYA00375124_ERZ795032 | MGnify/ENA primary metagenome ERZ795032 (study PRJEB30167, sample SAMN05720154) | activated sludge metagenome | isolation source: Anaerobic digester | place: China | collected 2015-12-16 ...
CGGCCTCCTGATCCGGGTATAGTTGAGGCACTGGAGAAAAGGTTGATCATGAACCGTGACCCTCTGGTGTGATCGTCCTTTTACGATTGCGGGGGACGAGTTTGCTTTTGATCTCCTTTGCTTGGGTTATTCTCCGGATTTAGAACGAAGAGAGGGGTTTAGTGAGGAAACTCCCGGGGTACGCGGAGTACCGGCAGAGGACGCGCTACCGGCTGGTGCCCGGGGTGTGGGGAAAGGGTGGACGGGCAGCCCCGGGGATATCGGAGGGTGTAAGACGATGGATGGAATACCCATGAGTAACGATGCATCTCCTTGCCCAGATCCGGCAGAACCTTCGCGTCATCCGGGAGCGCTACGGAGTGGCCCGTATCGGCATCTTCGGGTCCGTGGTGCGGAGCGAGGCCACGTGGTGCACCACGGCAAGGGTTGCCGGCCAAAGGGCTTAATCGTAGGCGAGCCGGGTTTTTTCATCGGCGAGGGTGGGGGCGGTCAGGGCTTTCCAGAGTTCCGAATCCCATGAGCCAAGCTCCGTGTGTGTGGCATGGTATTTCTGGGGGATCGGATGCGTTCCCACAACCACTTCCATGCCGTACTTCTCCTGTATGAACCGGGAAAAGTACGAGATCCGGGGACAGGGGGGATATCCGACGACCATGCCGGTGGCGAGGTGCACGACCTCTGCGCCGTTGTTCTTCATCTCCTGCGGGACGTATTCGATGTTCCCGCCGGGACAGCCGTTGCAGGTCGCAAATCCGACAAGCTCGACGTCTTTCCCTTTGTACCGTTCAAATGCGCCTTCGCGGTTGCGCAGTGCCCGCAGGCACTTGCCTCCGGCACAGGTCCGGTACCGGTCGCAGATGATGATTCCCAGTCTAATCGGATCTCCCATAGGTATTCTCCTGGATGCAGGACATTCAGATATCAATTATCTATTTGTTCTGATTTGTTCCTTTATCATTCGAAACAATACATCGGAGGGATATGATCACGGTTATACCTGGCCTGCGCATACTCGGGATCGATCTCCAGAGCACGGGTGAAACAGGCGAAAGCTTCCTTAAACTCCCCTTTCGCAACACAATCGAGCCCCTTCGCGTTCCAGGCAGCAGTGTCGTTGGGATTGTTCGCGAGGATGGTGTCATACCACTTATGCCCCTCCGGAACCTCCTCTCCACTGCAGATGGCCCGGGATAGGAGAATTCTGTCAAGTTCAACCTGTGAAGGAGGGTGTTCTCCTTTTTCCGGCACGCGGGGCTGTCCTTTATCGCCTCTGAGAGACGACACCAGGTCGTCCAGCAGTCTGTTATTCCGGTACACCGGCGAGCGCATCACCAGCTCCTTTTCGGTCAGGGTCGCTACAAGCCCCTCGAGCTCTTCCCGCAGTGCGGGATTCTGCATCGCTGATGCCGGAAGCTGCAGAACGAGAGAGCCGTCATCGACCGAAGCCACTGAGATCCATTTCATATTTGCCCGGATCTCTGCAGTAACAGTCGGATCGATACATTCCGACTCGATAAGTAACTCTGCACATTCATCCTCATCTCCTTTTTCGAAATACCTGCTGATCTTTATTTCTACCATGCTTCCATACCTCCATGATTGACCTTCACCCGCTCTCGGACGCCGCATGCTGTTCGGCGAGAGACCTATTCTTCCGGGCGGTTTCATCCTCCGGTTCAGGGTACAGTGCCCGTGCATGTTAATTGAAAGACGGCATTATACCGGTCGAGATGCCAAACAAACTGGCATTTTTGATAATCAGGTATTTTCTCAAAACATATGATATAGATTTTGTTGGCCTTACAGCAGTAAAATAAGCCCTAGTTATCTGGGTTACTGCCAAAACTTGCCTGAATTGCGACATCCACGGAAGATTCGAACGGCATCTCTAACGAAGGAGCACACCAGTTAGAGTGTCGACCACGGCCAGGAATCTTGTAGGGGCCTTTTTTCCGGAGAGGCTCTGCAACCCAGGTTCCGATGGCTAAAAATGCTCATGAATATGCCCGTTCCTTTTCGCTGGAGCGGATCAGATGGAGGTACCTGCGGAATTAAGCGCGGCCTTGCGTTCCGGGTATCTCTTTAGAGGTACCAGAATTCAAAGCAGCAGGAATTGTACCGCAACACCCATTGAACCCGCTATCAGATCATTTCTTCGTGTAGCTGTACCGCAAGGATTGATGGAGAGTTTCCCAGCAGAAATTTTGAAAAACGTAGCGGAATAGACTTCCGAAGATTCGGGAAGCGCCTTTTCTGTGGGGTCACGCTTTCGTTCTTGATGGCAAATGACAGCATTGATATACCCTTTTACATATCTTTTCATCATGCGCAGTTCTCCTGATCCCGCCATCACCGATCAGTGCGTGAAGATTGCACGGATGTTCCTTACGGCGCTGCAGATTCCGATCGAGTGTGATATTCAGTTTTATACGGAGAATAGTCTTGGAATCCTTGGAAGATATGACCCTGGGGAAAAGGTTGCCAAGGTGAAGTATTCAACGAACATTCCTCAGATGGTGAATACCGTTGCCCATGAGGTCACTCATGATTTTCTCATGAGTAACTCAACCGTCGGCAAGGAACTCATCAAATACCACACGACATATAAACTGCTGAACACCGGGGAATTTCTGCCAGAAAATCCGCACAGAGCCAATACGATGCTGTTCATGATGTCCCGGTACGTCAATGAAGGCTTTGCAACGTTTATCGGGGATCTGGTTCTTCAAATGTTCGCAGAGGACTACAAAAATCATGTATTTTCGTCGGATAATGTCAAGAAAGAGGATCTCCTTGCAGTTATAAGGAATTTTGAAGAGCTCAGCAACACCTCGCAGTCCCGGACTTTCGATTACTATTACGGCAAGATGGACTTTAACCGGGTAGCCAGTATCTTCGGTATCCAGAATGCCATCAAAACGGCGTTCATCGCGATGGATGTTCGATACGAATGCCGGCTGGAGGATGCATACTCTTACCATGAAAAGATGCTGAGCGAAATCTACGATATCCCAAAAAATCCCGGCCAGTTCATCGATACGCCAAAACTGAGGGTTACTGGACCCTATTTTTTGATGCAGTCCCCGCACCTCAGATTGATTGCGCTTTCACGCCTCTTACCCCCACATGATGACTTCAAAGGGGCGCTGCGTACATTTGACCCGGAGTTTCTTGAGGGCGTGGTGTCGGAGATCGAGTATCCGGAGAGGTACGTGAAACTCGGATATATCCTCGGTGAATTCGGGAAAACCTGCGACCTCTCACTTATTTCAGGTGTATTTCTGCCGCCAAAAATAAAGAATGAACTGATCTTCATGGCGCGCGAGGACAAAAGGCTGCTCGATCAGCGGATCAGGGCATTTGCAAGTTCAAACCCGAAAATCCTCCTGGGGCTGAAGCTCTCGGAACTTGCAGCATCAAGAGGGCTTCAGACACAGAATATCCTCCAGGACCTCCATAACCTTGGCGTCGAAGAAGCTTATGACGTGATACAGTATGCAGACTTTAAGGATATGCGGCAGTTTTCGGAGGAGATCATCGAAAGGTATAATTATTAGAGGGGAGGGCACTCGTGCCCTGTGGAGAATATCCTCTATTTTGGGTTACAGCACTTCAGCCTTTCATAAATGATTAGATCGCCACACGTTTTTCGGCTCCTCGAACCAACATGGCTCCTCCTATTCCGTCATGGATGTCCAGCGCATTCAGCCGCTTCACGACGCCGACAATTGTGTCACCGACCTCTCCATTCTCAAGAGCGTTTTGGAGCGCGGAGAGTTTTTTATACACACATTTGAATTTTTGAGGCGGCAGCAGACCTTGCTTTCGTACACCCATTCGAAGATCTGCAGGAGTTTCTGTGTTACCTCTTACCGTACCGCTCCAAGAGCGGGTCTTCAGCAAATTGCCTGGCCAACGCCGGGTTCTGCTGCATCGTCACCCTCTCGAGAGTTGCCGCATCACAGGAATGTTGAAATTCCCTGGTCCTGATGGGCACCGATCCGCTGGGGGCTGAAACTTCTACGGATAGATGTTTTTGAGGAGTGATATCTCACCCGCCTATGTGGTTTCCATGGTTATGGATGCACCCGGCGTCGGGTCGTCCCGGCCGTTCCCCTGATTCCTTTGCTCTCACCGCGCCTATCCTGGAAGTACCTCGCGGTGACCGCCCGAATCCTTTAGCGCCTCGTTCATCCACATTTGGAGGGTATGGGGCACCAGCTTCTCTGTCTCGTCCGCCAGCAGCTGCAGCGTATTCTGCCCTCCCATGCCGTCCCGGAGATCGAGTGCAGTGAGGTCTTTGAACGGTGCGATCACCTTTGGGCTCGCCCCTGCGGTTTCCAGCGCACCGATAAGATTTTTCAGTTTTCCCGGAAGTGCCTCTATCTCTCCGCGGGGACGGCACTGGACAATGTCAATCATTTGCTTGGATGCGTTGATGTACCTGGGGAGGTGACAGTATAAGTAGTGCTCGGCCATGTTGGGGTCCTCCTTCATCACCTCGCCGAGCGTCGCCACGTCGCAGGAGTGGTGGAACTGCTTTGCCCGGATTGCTGCTTTGGTATGCTCGGCGATGAACGTGCCCTGGATGGTGTGTGATACCCCGCAGGACTCCGAACCGAGGCGGAAGTAGACCCTGCGAGACCCGTTTCGTGGGATTGTGATCCCGCGGTGGTGCGAGACCCCGAGCATCGACCGGACCAGCCAGGGTTTCGGGTGGGTAGTGTGAAGCGACACCGTGCCGTCAACCCCTTCGATGGCGGCATCGAGGATTTTGAGCGATGACGAGGAGTCCAGCTCGATCCCCCATTCCTCGATGGTGCGGTCACTGTGGTTGTGGATGCAGACGACCAGCCAGTAGGAGGCGGGATCATGCCGGCCGATCCAGGTCTTGACGTTCGCGAGAGGGCGGGCGGTGGAGACGACAAAGCCCTGGGTGAGTGGGTCGTAGACGGTGCGTTCGACGGTGATGGCCGGCTGGCCAGGGGGTGGTGATGCATGCGTTCTCTCGCCGGAACGAGGCGGGGCTGCCTTGCTTTCCCTCTCATTCTCTGCAATCTTCTTCAGCGCGATTTCTCTGTTCTCTTTTGCGAGGAGATCATTCGGGTCGATCTCAAGTGCCTGATTGAAACAAGTGAGCGCCTCAGCATGGTTGCCGAGAAATCCGAGTGTGGTGCCTTTATTGTTCCATGCATCGGCATGGTTCGGGTCGATCTCGAGCGCCCGGTCGTAGCATGCGATGGCTTCGGCGGAGCGGCCGAGGCTATGGAGTGTGTTGCCTTTATTGCTCCATGTAGTGGCATGGTTCGGGTCGATCTCGAGCGCCCGGTCGTAGCACGCGATGGCCTCATTATAGCGCCTGAGGTTATCGAGTGCGAGGCCTTTATTGTTCCACGCGTTAGCGTAGTTCGGGTCGATCTCAAGTACCCGGTCGTAGCACTGGATCGCCTCGGCGTATTGCCCTCGTTCAACTAGTTTGTTACCCGTTTCAAGCAATTCAGGGATAGTCTTTTCATGAAAACCCATCTCCTGATCTCCCACCATCCGCCCCTCTCTACTTGGCTTCACCGATGTCGTTTGCATTTGCCGGAAATTCCATTCCCCTGCTGCAAGATTCTCGAAGGGCTGGTTGAAAAGATCTGTGAGGATTGAAGGGGATATTCCCCTTTCGATGGCAGAAACCACTGAGGCGTACATCGCATCGGCTCGCTGATGGAAGGGTATCTGATATTTAGGATAGTCCGATGTGCATGAAACCGCGATTTTTGGGGTGCTGATCTTGCCATAGATCGAACCAACTCCAGACAGTGTGCATTTCTCGGTCAGGATAAAGTTCCCTCTCGCATCCCCGGCACCGCTTATGGTGAGTTTTTGTGCAATGACCGTCCCCCGTGCGGAGATGTTGCCGGTCCCGGATATTGTAATCTTTCCGTTTATAAATGCAGACTGAAAGTAGATATCGCCACTCCCGGAGACGGTGACGTTTCCGTTGATATACACATCGTCGTTATAGCGTGCGTTGCCCGAACCCGAAATGACAACTTTTTGGTTGATTATCTGAACCATCATTACCACCGATCCGTAGCATGGCTATTCATGCGACCGCCCCGTAACAGTGAACATGACAAGCAAAATCCCCGTTGAGCCACTCTATGGCAGTTTTTCCCGGCATAAACGCCTTCACTCCGCCCATTTTCTGAAACGCCGGACTCCGGTGAGATCCCCCATACCTTCTCCTGATTGCCGGCGGATTGGCATTCCAATGTTCCTAAATTTCTGGTAGGGTACTATAAACCTAATGATTTCAGATCGGGTGTTTTCTGGAGGAGTATTAGGTAAAGGAAAACAGTAGGAGACTCCTGAGGAAAAGGGGGCTATCTCTTCAAGATCCTCGAGAAATAGAATATTCTCTCCAAGAGCACCTTATTGTGCCGAATACCTGAGAGAGCGAACCAAATGAGGTGGATAGCAGATGTGTCCGTAGATCCCCTCCATGTACGTTTTAAGTCCTCTTTTGCAGAAAGTCGTCCAGGTATGAGTCGATAAACATCTTTCCTGCGTTGAGGGTCTTCCCGGCACTTCCTCCCCAGACAAAACCCGTCAGCCTCCTTTCATGCTCTATCATACCGATGGCGTTAGAGTGCTGCCGGATCTCCTGTGCTATCCCTGCCGAAAGCGCGTTCACCCCCGGCCCGCCGACCGCGATCACCGGCGTATCCGCATATCCAGGCTGATCTTTCACACTTAGCCAGTAGCAGTCTGTTATCACCATCGCCTTTGTGCCTCGATCATCAAGTTCCTGAGCCATTCTGTAGGCAATAGTGCGGTCAAACAGCTCGCAGCCACCCCAGGTCCCTACCACGATGAACACGGTATCCTTTAGCAGGTTGTGAAATGCAGAGTTATCCTCCCAGATTCCCGGTTCCTGGCGAAGAATACTCTTCTGGATCTCCGACAGCCGGAGGGTGGTCTCGTAGAATGTCGACGTGTCCTGCTGTTTGACCGGCTCATTTGCAGTGGCATCTCCCACATGGATATGAATGGTGCCGCCATCCTGTTGCGATATTGTAAACTGACTGTCACGCGTCATGGCTTATATCCTGCTCCAATATGTAAAAACGGGGTGACAGATCATTTATTTCTTTATATTTTGTCCTCCTGTCATTTGCCTGATTGTGGAGCCATATTCTAACGGATCTATCGGGCTCCGTATAACTGGCGCTATAAAAGATCCTGTTTCCCCAACATTACGTCTCATGTTCGATGGTAGATCCACCGCAACTACTGATCACTGGGATGGGTTGAAAAAGCGATGCGAATCTCTGACCCCGGAAAATCTCCTATAGATTCCACTCTTTCATGAACTTTTCAAACCTTTTCAGGTCGCTCTGGCGTATCGGAGGTTGTATCTCGTATTTTGCCTCGATCACTACATCTGTGGTGAGAGTTTTGCAATATTCGCCTCATCACGATCATACATGATGTTTCGTGCGATTTCACAAATCTTCGCAATATCTGCCCCGCTATACCCTTCTGTCATGCTGGCGAGGACGGAAAAGTCAAAATTATCGCTCCTTGGCACGTCAAGGTTCAGTTCAAATAGCCTGTATCTGGCGTCAAAGTCAGGAAGTGGGATATAAATTTTATAATCAAACCGTTTTGACCGGAGGAACGCCGAATAAATGGCCCATGGTATGTTTGTCGTCCCGATGACGAGCATATTGGAATTCTCCCCCATCGCACCATCCATCTCCATTAAAAATTGGGGGACAACCCGGGCCATGATCGTCGAGGACTGGTTGTCGCGACCGGGGAATAACGAATCAACTTCATCGATAAAGATGATGGCTCTTTCGTACTCCTGTGCCCGCGTCCATGCTTCCGCAAAAAATCGGCAATCCGTTTCTCACTCTCACCAACCCACTTCGACATGATTCTGCTAGGGTCAATGTCGAAAAAGCATCATACTCGCCTGCAGTTGCCTTCGTTATGAACATCTTTCCCACACCCGGGGAAACAAAAAGAAGAAGGCCGCCCCCCAGCTTCACCTTCCATTTCTCCAATAGTTCGGGCGTGCCCCTTTTATAGAATCCCCGTAACTTTTCCTTCACATCATCCAGGCCGGCGACATCGTCTATAGTAATATTGGGTTTTTCCTGCATGAGAAAAGAGCCCAAATTATTCTCAACCTCATTTTCCTGGTGGATTAGTATTTTTTGGTTCTTATCGGGACGGATTTGGCCTGCTCGATACACCACTCTCTTCCTGAAATATTGCTGCTTCAGCGGGTTTCTGAACAGCCTGGCTGCGAAGAAAAAGTATGTTGCGGCAGAGAGCAGGCTCCACTTCACCAAGCGGTTGTCATTCTCTGCTTTATGCCTTTTTGCCTTCTCAAGATACCCCTCGGCCGTTTTCACGAGAGTATTGGATTAAAGTCACCTGCCAAGATATTCTGACTCCGTATTCTGATGTGAATATGTTTATGATTTGTGATCTTCATCTGCTCTCATACATGCGATTTTATTAAATCGTGGCTTACAATGGTTTAAAAGCCAAGAAACGATTAGTTTGCGCGGTCGAGGTATGTCTTCTCTGCCTCGATGAGTTCGGAAAACATCTCCGTATCCTCTTTCCGCTTCAGCACCTGCTTAATTGCCATCGGATACCACCCGCGAAGGACTGATTTCTTTCCATCAGTGACCGTCTTGAAGTCCTGCATGCTGATCTTCCTGCGGTGCTGCGTTTTTTTGATCTTCTCCATGAGTGGAATCTTCGCTGCCTCGTTACAGATCTCCGCAATCTCGGCGCCGGTAAAGCCATCTGTCCAGTCAGCCAGCAGGTCGATGTCGATATCACACGGACGGTCTTTCATCTCGTTGGTCAGCATATGTTTTCTGGCACTGCGGTCGGGATGGGGGATGAAGATGACGGTGCCGAGGCGTTTATCTCTCCTCAGTGCCATGTCTACATTCCACGGCGTATTGGTGGCACCGAGTATCAGAATCGAAGAATCGGACAGTTTGGACTCAAGCCCGTCCATCTGGATAAGGAGTTCGTTCAGGAGGCTGCGCTCATGGCCTGCCTGCGAATCCGATCGCTCTCCGGCGAGGGCATCGATCTCATCGAAGAAGATGATCGCCGGGTCATGCTGCCGCGCAAGTTCAAATACTTCACGGATCCTCTTCTCACTCTCGCCCACATACTTATTCTTGATGTCACTGATCTTCACGTTAATGAAGGCAGCGCCGCATTCCGCCGCGGCCGCCTCTGCGAGCATTGTCTTTCCGCATCCGGGGGGTCCGTAGAGAAGAATCCCGGCGCCGGGTCTGACCCGGTAGTAATCATAGTCCTCGGCATGCTTTTTCGGGTAGACGATGGCACTGAGAAACTTTTCCTTAACATCGTCAAGACCGGCGATGTCGCTGAATTTCACATTCGGCGTTTTTACAAGGAGTAAATTCTCGGCCGTGTTGGTTTCATCATCTCCGCCAGCGGACAGTTCTCTTTTCTCTGATGCGGCGGCACTTTGTGCTCTCATTTCAGGATGTTTCAGTCGGTATTCGAGTTTTCGAATATCCTCCTTAAGTTCTTCAGCAGCTTCCTCATATTGTTTTCTTTTACTCGGGACGGTAGCTCCCTTGATTAAAATCTCATACCTATGCAGCGCTTTTTCGCACGCCTGTTTAGCCTTCTGATCGTCACCTGCTCGTAGGGATTCATCCCGCACATGTACTAATTTCCGGATTTCTTGCAGATGCTGATCTTCAACCAGTGGTCTCATTGTGCTTCCCTTACGTTTATGGAAATACTCTACCGTTCTCCGAAATGGAACATATATGACATGATCACGTTGGTTTTCCTAAATTCCTCGAAGTGTTTCCAGTATGATTGGATTGTCTACAGAGGACCTGTTGTATAGAGGAGTATCTTCCTCGAGCAGAAGGCGCTCTCTCCCGCAGCAGGTTCTCAAGTTCTGCAGTCAGTTTTTTTGTTGACAGAAAGATGCATGGATAAATTCTGTATTGTGTAATGGCAGTACTGTCTTGAAAGTGTCTGGACCGATATAGCACCCGTCATTTTCAATATTATCCAAGACGAGAACATGCCAATCTTTCCAATCAGTGCCTCAGATCTCTCTTTGACCTTCTTTCGGAGTATTTAGCAACATCCAAAGAAGGAATTTTCTTACCCTGTCATACCTCATATTTTTCCATAATCCATATCCCACTGACGGACTCGGATATTATGGACATAAAAATTAGGTTGCTGATATTTCTCTGCTCTTAACTTTTGCAGCCACGTTCTTCTTAAGGACATCCTCCAGTTCCTCTTCTCCCCTTGGTATTGAAGGCCAGAGAGCCTCAAGATCGGTTTCTTCGATCTGATTAATCGCATCTAACACACTGGCTTCAGATATATTTGCGATCTCTGCCATCTGGCTTAGGATCTCTCTCTCGCTCGACTTTTCTTCCGCAATTTTCTCAGCCAGTTCATTAAAACTTATAGTATTTTGAATTCGATCCCATAATCCGCCTTTAAATATTTGTTGCCCTTTGTCCAGAACACTTTCAATTTTTTGAAGAGTTTTTAGAGCAATATCAATCTTTGATAGTTCAATATCACTTTTTGCAATTAGTGTCTCAATGCGATCCATCTTCCGAGCAAGGGCCTTTTTTTCATATATATCCTTATCAAACCCTTCGGTGTACAATTTTTTCCACTGCCGTTTATACCGCCGGATGTCCTGGATATGTTTTTCCTCAAGGAAATTGAGTTCATTTGTTCTTTTCTGATTTCCGCTGGAGTCGGGTATTCTTTCTTAGATGCGAGACCAAGCATCTCTTTTACTGACGTTATCATTCCCATTGGCATCACCAATGATCCGGAATTATGTATAATGATTGATAAATGTATGCATTTTTTCTTCAATTAATAATCTCATGATAAATTTTTCGGAAACCGCCATCCTCCGGGCGCATGAAATGGCATCTATATGGTGTCCGATTGTTCACCTCCCGATGAGCACACATTTCAAGGACAGGTGAACTTTCTATTGTCCCTGGATAAACCCCTTTTCTTCAGAAGCGCACCAAGGTTGGACTCCCGAGGACGCGAGGTGAGAGAACGGTATTTTACATGCACGGTCGCACTTGAGCGATGCCCCGATATGAGCCATTCAGAATGTGAAGGGAGCTCTGCTCCCTCCAATCACTGAACCAATAGCACCTCGTTCTTCCAGAGATCAATGATGTTCCGGCACATCCTCTCTGCCTCCCGGGCCTTCAGCTCGCGCGCGCTCCCGCCCATCCCGTCATGGATGTCCAGGGCGTTCAGCCGCTGCACCAGCCCGATGAGGTTGTCGCTGACCGCCATCTTTGCCAGTGCGTCCTCCAGGGTATACAGTTTGTCGTGGACATCCTCGAACTGCTTCGCATGGCAGCAGCAGCTGATGTCGTGGATCAGGTGGAAGGTGTGCAGATACCGTTGCGCCATCTCGCGATGGTATCGCTGCCGCAGCACGTTCTCGGTGAACTGCTCCGCTGCAATTGGATTCTGTTGCATCGCCGTGCCGAGTGTTGCCACGTCGCAGGAGTGGTGGAACTGCTTTGCCCGGATTGCTGCTTTGGTATGCTCGGCGATGAACGTGCCCTGGATGGTGTGTGATACCCCGCAGGACTCCGAACCGAGGCGGAAGTAGACCCTGCGAGACCCGTTTCGTGGGATTGTGATCCCGCGGTGGTGCGAGACCCCGAGCATCGACCGGACCAGCCAGGGTTTCGGGTGGGTAGTGTGAAGCGACACCGTGCCGTCAACCCCTTCGATGGCGGCATCGAGGATTTTGAGCGATGACGAGGAGTCCAGCTCGATCCCCCATTCCTCGATGGTGCGGTCACTGTGGTTGTGGATGCAGACGACCAGCCAGTAGGATGCAGGGCCATGCCGGTCGATCCAGTTCTTGACATTCACGAGAGGGCGGGCGGTGGAGACGATGAAGTCCCGAGCAAGGGGGTCATAGACGGTGCGCTCAACTGAAACCCGCTCCTCCTTCTCTGAGGTTATGGGAGAAGGGCTCTTTGAAGGTTTCTGCGGGGTGCCCTCTTCTCTGGGATAGGTGGATGGAATATGGGTCTTTTGATTTGATTTTTTGCCAAAGTCCGTGTTTTCGTCTTTACCAGATTCTTTTAACTGTGACGTGGCAAAATCCCGTTTGATTAGATCCCCAGAACCACGGTTTAATTTTTTTAACACATCTTCGCGCAAATTTTGGGCAATGACATGCGTTGGATTAAGCCTGAGAAGGCGGTCGATGGCTTCAAGAGCCTCCTCATACCTCCTATATTTATAAAATAGCGATAACAATGTGCCTAACGCTATCATATTCTTTGGCTGGCTTTTGTTGATTTCTATATAGTAGTCAATCAGAGCCTCGTCATTCTTGGACACCTGCGATCACTGCCTAGGAGAATATTACCTGGATGTCTCTTTTTCTTCATACGTTATTAGAATATCCATTTTGTTAATTCGGCATTTATTTATTAGCGAAAAAAGATGTAGTCTCTTATGGTGAAGTTCGGGATAGAGTTCGTTCCGGGAACTTGTTCGGTCAAGCAGGTTGTCGATTACAGTATCATGGCCGATCAGGCAAACATCGACTTTGCCTGGATAACAAATCTCTACAATCATCGCCACTACTCTCTTGTACTCGGGGCGATAGCGCAGGCGACCGATCGTATCAAGATGGGACCTGCTGTCCTGAATTTTTTCAGCGAAACACCGGCGATGATGGCCTCATTTTACTGTACTCTAAACGAGATGTCGCAAGGGCGGGCGGTAATGGGTATCGGGCCCGGTGACCTCTCCACTCTGAACAGACTGGCAATACAAACTGAAAAACCGATTGACCGAGTGCTCGAGGGTGTTGCAATCTTCCGCCGGCTTTGTATGGGGCAGGAGATCACACATCAGGAGGAATTCGAGTTCTTTGACTACGACGGTGTAAAACTGACTGGCGTTGAGCTGCCCGATGATATACTGGTGTATATCGGTGCACAGGGACCGAAGATGTTCGAGATGGCCGGAGCGATTGGTGATGGCGCTCTGATTAATGCATCCAATTTAAGCGATTTCGAGGTCGCGGTACCCCGGGTCCGTGAGGCCTGTGCGGAAGTAGGGAAGAATCGGTTTGATATTGGGGCATACACGGCACTCTCAATCGACCTAAACGAAGAAAAAGCACGTAGAGCCGGTAAAATAGTGGCTGCATTTATTGCAGCGGGATCACCGCTTCCTCTTCTTGAAAGGCACGGCATCGATCCTTATCAGGTTCGGAAGATAAAGGATGCGATAGTACAACGTGACTTTCAGACGGTTGGAAGACTGGTTACGGATAACATAATAGATGCGTTCACTATTTCGGGCGGTCCGGATACTGTCAGGCAGAAGATCGACGAACTCCAAAGAGCCGGCGTCACTCAGGTTATCTTCGGATCCCCGCTCGGCCCCGACATTGGCAATTCAATCCGGATTTTAGGAAAATACGTCATTTGATGGCGATATCATCATTATTTTATTTTAAGTGGCGATAAGCACCTCATTCATCCAGGCATCGATGATGTTCCGGCACATCCTCTCTGCCTCCCGGGCCTTCAGCTCGCGCGCGCTCC
>ERZ795032.1793-NODE-1793-length-13662-cov-3.618873_pt1 | contig 13662 bp, 30 predicted proteins | sample MGYA00375124_ERZ795032 | MGnify/ENA primary metagenome ERZ795032 (study PRJEB30167, sample SAMN05720154) | activated sludge metagenome | isolation source: Anaerobic digester | place: China | collected 2015-12-16 ...
CCGCTGATTCTCGTGGTTTCCGTCCTTGTAAGTAGTCGATGATGAGGGTATCGACATCGTTGTTTAGTAATATCTGTGCGTGGTATTTTCGGAGCAATTTAACCGTAAACGGCGGTGTATCCGGGAATAACGGTTTTATCTCCGTTCCGGCACCCCTGATTTTTGAGTTTACAGTGTCCTTGACGTAACCGGGATACTCGTAGTTAGTCAACTCCTCAATGAACGATGCCGGGAAGAGGGCGATCTCTGACTTCTTCCCTCTTTTGGCTGCTCCTGGGGTTGAATCGATAGCAGCGGCGGGTATGTCCTGGAAAGTGATGATTTCTTCCCGGGTAAACCTCATGGGTTTTCCGGCTTTCTTCTTCTGCTCATAGAGCCGAAGCGCGTGTTCACTCCGTAAGCCGGTATACATGAGCAACTTAAAGAACGTCTTAAGGTCGTCTGGTGTTGCTGTATACGCGGCCGTAACCTGATCGGTCGGGACGGGCGGCACTTTTGCCGGCGCTTCCCGTTTCGGTTGAACAAGAAACACCATCCATTCGTCGAAAGAATACCCTGCGATACCCTTGACCTTGGTGTATTTCTCAAGGTAATCAATTAACGCTCTGAGGGCTAAAACAGGGTATTCCGGCAGTTTTAGAGCAATTAGCGATTGTGGATCGGGTATATCGGGTAGTTTCAGCAGATAGTTATAGTATGCGGTTGCCCTATCGCTGGTTATACCGCGCTCAAAACGCTCATTTCCCGTAAGATACTGCATAAACGCATCCTTCTTGCGTTTCACATGTTTATTGATGACTTCGGCTAAACTCAAAAGTTCATCCTCGTTTTTCCCTGCAGAGCCCATAGATTTGTCTATTCGTTGCGTTCGCAACGTAGAGGCCGCGGGTTCAATCCCCGCCGGGTCCATCCCGATTGGCGCAATGGTTATGTAAGCGCCCCCTATTCCCTTTTCAGCCTCTTCTAACAGCCTATCAATGAATCGAGACGCATTTGTAACCTGTTTCTTTAGGAAACTGTACGCCTGATCTGATACCGTAATGTTCAATCTTCTCCTCTTACGCTCGTATTTCTTTTCTTTTGCCATTTCCTCTTTTCTCCTGTTTCCTTTCTACTGTCCGCACAGTGCTGTGTGTGTCGTCATAACCTGAGTATGCTTTATGGCTCTACGCGGGACTTGATAAGGGGCGGGGGTCAAAAGTGGGGGCTATTGTGGGGGCGCGGCCGGCTATTTCTTTTCGTGCTGGAACTCTTGCTTATAATATTGGGTGATCACGAACCGCACCACTTCACTATCGCTAGTTAGCCCCAATTCCTTTTTGATTCGTTGGAATTTCATCCAAAACTCATCATCGACGGCAATTTTTATCCCTTTATATCGTGGGGCTTCTTTTTCGCTCATACTGTTTCTCCGATGGTATAACATTTCGGAAGATTAATATCCTTTGTTAGAATATGGTAGAATATGGTAGAATAATTCTACCATAAGCCACTGAGGTGATACCTTGGCTGATTTGTATGTGAAGTTGTCTGAAACCGAATCCGCGCAACTACAGCGGATAAAAGAGCGTTTGGGGTTACGTCATAACTCCGAAGTGGTCCGATATCTGATCAACCAACACATTGAGGCGAAATTAGGATGAACACGATAGAAGTAGGGGCCTCCCCTGATCGGCTGGGAACTGATCACAGGGAAGAAACCCATGCCGCTATGATACGGCACTTAGTATACGCACTGCAGAATATAATTCTTTTCCGGGGGCGGTCTGATGTCGGAAGAGTATGAATGCAACGCTTGCGATCCGACAGGAGAGCCGTGTACCTGTAATGTACCGGAGAACGCCCCAACGCCGACGACCTGCCTGTACGGCCGGACGTATAGGGGGGCTGCGTCGTGGCGGAAGCGGCGCACTACAGCAGAGCCCTTAGAGTCCGGAGCGGCGCGGATACGCGCGTTGGATGAGCGAATTGTCGAGCTGGATGAGCGGGTCACTGAGGTGGCGAAGTACTACAGTGACAGGCTCGGGAAGCAAGAGGCCGATTTTGACCGCATCACCGATCGGCTGCGCCTACTGGAGCAGCGGATTGCGACCGATCATGAGAGCCGGATCTGGGATCTGGAGCGGCAGTTGCAGGAGGTGCAGAATGAGCACTGCCGGTGATCTCCGGGAGGAGGCGGCACAGTTGCGGATTAAGGCAGGTGTTGCTGACGTTGTGGCGGATATTGTCGAGCAGATTGAGGGGGTGCATAACGACACTCAATGCCCAAGGTGCTCCTGTTCCGAATGTCCCGCATTTGCTGGATTCGGGCCTGAATCATCCTGTCTATTTATCCGGCTGGCGGATGTGGTAAAACTGTTCCGGCAAAACCGGCGTGGGGAGGGGTCTGAATGAAGGCGTACATTTGCCGGGTGTGTAGCGACATCCCTTGTGTACTACTCGTTGATTGTGGTGCAAATCCTCCACAGGCGTGTCCGTTTCCGCTGGATTATTCCTCCTACATCCCGCGCTGGAAGGAGTTTGAACTCCTCTCTCTCCTGAAGGGGGTTGGAGAATGACCCGGATCTATCTCTGCTTCGATTGCGGCGGCGATCCGTGCGTGCTCCGGTGCCCGGAGGATGGGGATTTTCTACCTATGACCTGTCCGTTCTACGGACCCGCGCCTGATGATGACGAGACTGTCCGTCCTGCCTGGAAAGAGGCGGTGCCGGTGAAGGAGTCTAAACCCTCCCCTATCATCGAGGTGCCCTGATGCCTCGAATGGTCTACGCTGGAGCGCCCTGCTATCTCACTCCCTGTGAGTGGTTGGGTGATCCTAACGCCTTTGACGAGTGCCATAACGGACAGTGCAAAGGCCAAATTGAAGGAGTGTGTCCGTTTACCGGGTTGGGAGTTAAGCCCGGCTATGAAGGGTTCTTCGCTGAAGTCAAGGAGGTGCCTTAGATGGATGCCTCACAACCGGAGATGTGCCGGACCTGCGATCACAACTACAGAGAGGGATTACGGGGGATCGTCGGCGGGGATGTCGGGCTCTACGATATCGATATCGTGCTGGAGGCAAACCGGCGGATTTTGGCGGTCGGGGAGTATAAACGCTTCAAACAGGATTATCAGGAATTCCTGATTCCGGCCTTTGAATACGTCGCGATCAAGAAGATCTCAAAACTCATGCGGGTGTCCTGCCTGCTGCTGATCGAGATCTGCAATCCCGGCCGGCCGTCGTACTGGTATGTTTGGGAAGTTGATCGGCATGAGTTAGATCGGCGGTTTAAATCGGTCAACGGTAAAACGTGGGCTCCGTTTAATCCCGCTATAGCAGTGCGCCTGGATTCTCCCGGGGCGCTCGGGTGTTGGCTGCAAGGGCTGATTATGCGGTTACAGGGGGTGAAGGCGGTTGTCTGATCACACCCCTCTTAACGCGGCGGTCCTCGAGTACAAACACTATCACATCTCGGAGGATCCCGATAGCATCGAGGTCGGCACTCCCGGCAAAGGCGGCTGCATCAAGATCTATGGAGATTTTCGGAATGTCGATGCCTTCCGGGAGAAGGTGCGAGCGGCGTACGAGATCCGGCGGTATGCGGCTGAACTGCTCACCGGGGGTGATCGGTGATGGCTCGGGAGTTCTTCTGCTCGGAGTGTGAATCTGAGGAGGGGCGCGGCTGCCGGTTCCGGGAGGAATACTTCTGTTGTGATGCAGTTCCGGCGTACTGTCTCTATGACGGCGGCCGGGCAAAGTGGCGTGAGGTGGTGCCGGATGTCCGACAGTAGCAACATCTCTGATGCTATCGGGGTGCTGGATTTCCAGAGAGAATTCGAGGTGTTTAAGGGGATCGTATCGAAAAACAATCAGATCTCTGATACGCTGCGGGATATCGTAACTCATGATGAGTGGCCACTCATCTCCAAAATATTTTGGGCGTTTGAGTTTGGATACCTGGTTGCGGCCGACCGGCTGGCTCCTGTGGGTTGTGTGGACCCTGACAGCACGCGGGGGTATCAATGACCGATGAGCGGGATCTCCTGGATGTGGATAACCTCCGGACGGTCAAAGATGCGGCTGCCTGGATGCGAGGGGCGGATAAAGAGTGCCGGGAGACTGCAAAGCATGTGACCAACCTCGAGCAGGCAGCATACCTCCGGGGCCGCGCTCATGCGTTCGGCATGGCTGCCGGTCTGCTGGAGTCTGCTATCCGGGAGGATGAGGTATGAGTTCAGGCACGTTTCAGGTGTGCCGGATCTACGAGGATTACCTCTCTGCGATCCTGGAGACGTTCGGCGGCCGGCCGTTTGCCCTGCGTGATCTCCGGGAGAAGGGTATCACGTTTCCGGGTGGACGGACTCACACTTTTTTTTGGCGGTGCGGGGTGCTGGACCTCTATCAGAGGGGCCGGCCGTCGCTGTGGGTGCTCTCCGGTCCCTGCCGGGAGTGGTTGCAGAGGAGAGCGGTTGTATGATGCCCGGGGCTCGTGTGCGGGTTGTGGCTCCTCACGCTCTCAACGGGTTGCGCGGCACTGTGGTGCGGCACTATCCGGCAACGGGCAACTGCATGATCCGGTTTGCTGAGGGTGATACTCGTGGCTTGTTGTGGCTGCCTGATCGGTATCTGGAGGTGCAAAAATGATGTCGGACAGTCAAAAAAGGGGGGTGGACCCTCAAAAAACAGGGGTGATCACTCAAAAAGTGGCGTCTGACACTCAAAAAGTGGGGTATCGAGCACCAAAAAAACTCACTACCGGGCGGTGGATGTGCCGGAAATGCCTCAACTACGTTCCACCGGAAGCAAAGGTATGTCACTGTGGTGGCGAATCGTTTACGCTTGAATTTGACCCTAAAGCGTTATCAGAGGCGTTACGGCGGGATGCCGAGAGAGTAAAATCGCGGCTGGAGAGGGTGAACCCTCCATGATTTCCACTGGAGGCCCTCTCTCTCTCTCTCTCTCTCTCTTGTACGTACCGGGAGGAGGAGGACATAACATTGATGTTATGTCCTGTTTTGCTCGGGAGCATCCTATCATCTCCTGTGGACTCTCCACTGGCAAAAGAAGGGTCGGAAAACAGGAAACAAACCGTTTTAAGGGGGGATGTCCCGTTTATGTCCCTTCTTGTGTGGGGGGATCACTATCGCGATCAAGGGGTACTACCGTACGACCGTCTACTTAGTGCCTGATCTCCATGCCCGGGCGCGGTCGGATGAACTGAATCTCTCTGAGATTTTGAATCAAACACTGGCTGCTATTTACGGGGTGGAATACCGGAGCGAAAAGCAGATCCTCATGGGTAAGATTCCTGGTGTGGCTGAGGAAGTGAAAAACCGAATCAAACAGGAGCAGGGAATGATGGAGCAGGAACAGAGCAACGCAGAAGCAAAGCAGGCAGAGCAGGAACAGATAGCAGCGGCTATCTGGAGAGCGTTAGGGGGCCTGGGTGCTGTGGCCTTCGGCCGGCTGCCTGAGTTCGACCGTAACGGCGACTACTATGAGTTCTGGGATCGTACCGCGGCGGCGGTGTCCCGGGCGGCTGGGTGTCCCGTATCTACGGTACAGGTGCAAGAGGTGGTGAGGCGTGGACGAAAATGATATTACGGAGATTAAAGAGCAAATCGGGGTATTATTAAGAGAGATAGATGGTATCCTCAAAGCGGTAAACGTCCTTATCGAAGCGGTGAGGCCGGAGGAGAAGACGAAAGAATGGATCTGTCCGAAAGGGCATACGTTCACGCTCCGGTCTGGATATTTCCGGGATGGGGATGAGTGCCGGACGTATCTCGACCCTAAGATCGGTGCCGAAGATTCCCCTTGCCTCTCTGATAGACTGTACGGGTTTAATGGGGGCTGCACGGAGGAGGAACAAGAGGGCTGCGTGCTCACCGTGGCGGCCTATTTTGAGGGTGAATGCGATGAGTGATACGGCTGTAGTGGAGTACTCCCCACATCAGCGGGAGATCCTGCTGGAGACTGTGGCGAAGGGTTGCACTCCTGAACAGTTTATGCTCATGCTCGAGCTGGCAAAGCGGTATCAGTTGGACCCCTTCGCTCATCAGATATGGGCAACTCCAGCGGGGATCTTCGTCGGCCGGGACGGTTTCCTGATGCTGGCTCATCGCTCCGGTGACTTTGACGGCATGGAAACAACCTGCGAGGAGCGGGATGGCAAACTGTTTTCCGCTACGTGTACGGTCTGGCATAAGCGGATGTCTCATCCTATCCGGGTTACGGTGCGGCTGGAGGAGTTTTTCCGGCCGACGCCTCCCGGGAAGAAGGCGGGGGCCTGGGAGCGGATGCCGTACGTGATGCTCCAAAAGTGCGCGGAAAGTCACGCACTCCGGCGGGCGTTTTGTATCACGGGTTTGTATGATGCTGCTGAGTTAGCCCCTGAAGATGGGCCGGCCTACGATGGGCCGCCGGCATCAGCGACCATCGACGGTGAGCCGGCAGAAGTTACGCGGTTGCCCGGGAAGTGCTCCCGGTGCGGGGTGCATGACCCTATGATACCGGCGTTTCGTGACCGCTACGAGGCTGGGTTTGCGGCTGCCGGGAAAACCCTGCCGGCGGGCGTCTGCGAGGAGTGCGCTAAGGAGTTGTGGCGATGAGCATCTGCCGGAACTGTAGATACCTACCTCCTGTGCCCTGGAAGAAGGGCGAGAAGCATTACTGTTACGCGAAATGGGTTGTGATCTCGTCGGAAAACGTTGATGATGCGCTTAACTGCGATCGCTACAAGGAGAGGCAATGTTAGAGATCATCGGCCTGGTGTGCGGAGTCCTGGGGGCGCTTCTGGTGACGTCTCGGATCTCCCGGGTCCGGGCGGCCGGGTTTGCGGCCTGGCTGATCGGCAACGCTGCGTGGGTCTGGTTTGCGGCGATCTCGGGGCTGCTCTATCTCGGGGTGCAATTCGGTGTATTCTGGATGCTGGCTTTCGTCGGCCTGACTAATAATTTGAGAGGTGCCTGATGTGGTTCGTTTACGATCCGTATGAGGAAGAATTTAGAATCTATCAGAAGGAAGAAGCAGCAAAGAAGGCGTTTAACAAGATAATTGAAGCATACCAGAGAGATGCAACTCAAGATGGTGTGTGGGATATGAGCGTTGAGCAGGTTTGCATGGGGCGGATCACTCACAGGGTGGTATTACAGGATGTAACCCCGGATGACCTCGCGGATAGAATCGAGTGCGGCATGGCGTCGGAAGGCGATGAGTTCGCAGAGGCGTTTATAGAGGAGGTGCCTACGTGATTTCTCCTTTGAAACCTTTGACCCTCTCTCTTTTTCTCCTCATTTCTCCTCATTTCTCCTATGGTTTCTCCTGACAAAATCGCCGTTTGCCTCTCGTGCGGGAACGAATGGGAAGTCAGAACGGCCGGTATCGGAAAGAAGCGCAAATGCCCGCTGTGCGGGAAATACAAGGTAAAAATGAAGAGTGAGGTGAAAGACGATGGAAATCAGCCTAATCCTGGTAGCAAAGATCCTGCTGATGGGGCTCCTGCTAACGATCCTGTGGTTGCAACTCCTCCGGATCGCAGTGTGGATGATGCAGCAGGTAATAAAATGGACGACAAGCGGGGGCGAAAAGGAGAAGATTCTCCGACTTCTCCGGCGGCTTCTCCTGGATCCTCTATGAGTCCTCCCGGGGAGAAGTCAGGAGAAAAAGGAGAAGAGAAACCGGAGACCTCCGGCGGGGGCATCATCTTCTACGCGGCGTTGGTTCTGCTGGCGGTCGGGGCTGGGTGGTTTCTCGTCGGCCTATACCGGCGTCGTCGGGCTCCTCCGGTCGATACGAGAGCGGGTGATGTAGCGCGGTATCAACGTTTCCCGGCGTTTCCGGGGTTTTGAGGTGGTTTAATGGGGTTTGGCGGTATGTTGGGCGGCCTGGAGGCTGCCGGGCGGATTGCGGGTATCGTAGAGCAGTTGATGGACAATTCAGGGCTTCGGGCAAAGTTTGAGGATACTGGAGAGGTATCTGCTATGATCCTGGTAGAGGGCTATGAGTTTGCGTTTACTCTCCGGAGGCGGGGCGAATGACAGAAACCGATGAGGCAACGATAGACCCGAAGGATATCACGTACGATGTACTCATCGACGACACAGAGCGGCCGGCCGGGGGGCCTGCATCGGCGGCCGGGGAAGAGCGGGGCGATCATCCGGTCCTAACTATCCTGGATATGGCGGTGAAACAGTCTGCCGTCTATCTCAAGAAACAGGGCCTTCCGCCGGCAAACAACGATGTATACGAGAATTTCAGTAAACCCTTCTTGAATGATGCTGCCTGGCATTACCTCCCGGACGGCTCTCTGCCTGACGATCCGCGTTTTGCGCTCGTTGTCGGCGTTGCCGGGTTAGGGCTGGCGTTTGCACCTACCCTGATCGCGCTCTACGAGCGGAAAGAGACAGAGGAGAAAAGGAGAAAAGAGGAGGAGAAAAGGAGAAGAAAAGTAGCGGCCGATGAGGAGAAAACAGAGGAGAGAAAACCGGATGTACCGCCGGGGCCGGTGGCGGCTCCTCCTCCGTGGCTGGAGCGGTTGGAGGGCGGGGCGCTCACGGGGATGTGAGATGCGCGGAATACTTCGGCGGCTCCTCGCTGCTACAGTGTGCCGGCTGGGATATCATCGCTGGCAGAGTTGCATTGAGGGTTATACCTGTTCGTGGTGCGGCCTGGTCGCTACCTGGGAAGAGATATTCCCGGTGCTGGATGAGATGCTAGCGGAGAAAGCGAATGAGCGCGGATCTTGATGTCTCGCAGAACGTGCATCGACTGATCGCCGCACCGACGGGGGCCGGCAAAAGTTACTTTTTGGGCTGGCTTGTGGAGAGACTCTACGCAGAGAAAAAACCCTTTATCCTGCTCGATACGAAAACGCAGAACCATATCGGGCTGATCGGGCTGAAAGGAGTGAAATTAGTCAAGATTAAACCGGGGGCGCGGTATGACTGGCAAAAACTCTTAGAGCATCCTTACGTGCTCTGCATCCCCACGATCCGCACAAAAACGGCGGACCTGGTAGAGCAGTATACCGGGCTGATTGATGCGGTCTATACGGCCGGGCAGGAGCGGGTGGTGATCGTCGAGGAGGCGCACAACTACAACAAAAACGCTTACGCACCGTCGCCGGTCCTCGAGCTGGTAGCGCGCGAGGGCCGGGGCCGGAAAATATCGCTCTGGTTCGTCACGCAGAGGATTCAAGACTTCCCTAAACTGCTCTGGAGTCAGTGCTACTACACGTATCTGCTCAAATTCCTGATACCTCAAGATGTGCGATACGTCGAGGCGTTAATCCCGGATTTCAGCGGGATTAACCGGGAATTAAACAGATTCGACGTTTTAGAGTATCGGCACCTCTTCGGTGAGCATCAGATCATCCCCGCCAGTAATGTTGATAGGGCTACAAAACACTATGGGTAATATGCAGGGCAGTAATTCACGGGGGCGGTCCTGATGCCTGCTCCCCGGGGCTGGGGTAACATGAAACTCCGGGCGGCTACTCGCAAACGGCTGGATATCCTCCGGGGTGCGGGTGTGGCCGGGGAAGAGATATCCCTCGATGCACAAATCAACCTCTTGATAGATGAGCATTACCAAAAGCAGCGAGTTTGACCCTCACTTTTTTTCATCTCTCCATCTGAATCTGCCTGCATGGATGCATACGTTGCTATCCTGATCGCCTCGGCGCTTCCGTGGGTGTTTCTCACCTTCGTGGTGGGCGCGCGAGCAAGTACAGCGGTTTTCGGAGCAGAAAAAGAGTAAAGAGGTGCAAAATGGCTTTTGATATCAGTGACGGCGTGGATGCCGTTAAAAGGGTGGCGGTGTCGTACGCGCTCCCGATGATCGTGGGTGCGTTTATCGTGGCGCTGGCTGCGGGGTTCCTCGGGAAGAAACTCTGAGAGGTGACTCATGTACAGCAAATACAGAACGCTGAATCAGACGTTAAGCCTGATTAATACGCGGATTGACCTTCCCCGGGATGCGGTGCTCGATCAGCTCGTGCTCAAAATCGGGGTGACGGTTGCCAACGGCAGCGCAGCAGCGGCATACGCGGGCACGAATGAAGCGATTCTCCGGGCAATCGAAGAGATCAGGGTTGTATCAGACGGTTCGACGGTGCATTATGCGCTCTCCGGCGCGGATATCGCGCTCCTGAACCGCTACAACTCGAAGAGTGGGTTTGCACCCGCACTCTCCGGAGAGGTTGCTATCGCTACAAGTGAGAGCAAATCGCTCACCTACTACCTCCGACTGGATGAGGGCGACATTCTCGCGGCCTCGAAAGACTCGCTGGAACTGAAGATGATCGTGAATCCGACGATCACGGCGGACGTGACGATCACGGCGCTCACCTGTACGGTTACGCTCGTCGAAAACGTGCTCTCCCCGGAGGAGTTCATCGCGTCCTACGGGCCGAATCTGGAGTATGCGGCTGAACCGAAGGTTTACGCGCTCACGGTGCCGGTAACGGCAAGCACAGAGCTTACGAGCGTGCTTGATCTCCCTACCGGCAGTCTTGCGCGGGCCGGCATCCTTCAGTTCATCAACTCAAGTACCGGACTTGCCGGCGGCAAAGACCCGGGCGCGATCGGGCTCATCAACACGTCGCCGGATCGCCGGGAGGTGCTGCATGTCGATTGGGCCACACTTCAGCAGATCAACGCTTCGGAGTATGACCTCGGGGCTACGGTGCTCCCCGGTGTGGCGATGCTCAACTTCGCTAAAGACGTGACCAACGACGGTTACGGTCTCCGGGGCTGGCGGTTCACGAAGGGCGACTGGCAGATCGCGGCGAAGGGCGCGAATGCGGCGAATCTCAGGTATATCTGCCTGGAGCACGTGGTTAACGCAGGAGTGTTTGACGCGGCCGAACGGGCGGTCCTCGAGCGGACCCGTTAAGGGTGCGGGCATGGGGGAAAAGGGCAAATGGCTTCTTTTTTCGGGATAGAGATCCCGATCCCGATCCCTACCTTCTCTCTGCCGTCGCTGCCGAAACTCCCGCAGATTACTCTGCCGAATTTTTCGCTGCCGTCTCTCCCGAAGATCGACCTGCCGAAGGTATCGCTTCCGGCACTGCCGAAGATTTCGCTGCCGTCTCTCCCGAAGATCGATCTGCCGTCTCTTCCGGGCGTATCTCTGCCGGATTTCTCGCAGATTCCGAATCTGCCTAAAAACATAGTCGATTCTGGCTCTGCGGCGGTTTCTGCGCTGAATCTTGCGGCACAGGGTATTCTCCCGATAGGGATGAAGGCGGGAACAAAAGCAGCACAGCAGTACATTGCAGAGCAAACACGGTTAGCACAATGGGCTGCTGATGCTGCTGCCGGTGCGGTCGGGGCGGCCGGGGCTGCTCTTCCGAAGGTGGAGTTGCCGAAGGTGGAACTGCCGAAGGTGGAGTTGCCGAAGGTGGAACTGCCGAAGGTAGAGATACCGAAGATAGAACTGCCGAAGGTATCTCTCCCGGATATCGCAAAGGTCGCACCCTTTGGGCTGGTGGCGCTCCCGGTCGCGGCGGGTGCGGCTGCGGCTAAGGCGGTCCTCCCGGAACTACCTCGGGTGGAGTTGCCGGATGTCGGCGCGGCGGCCGGCGGCGTGTCCCGGTGGTATGATGATGTCATAGCGGCGCGGGATAAGTCCTACGAGGATAGTGCGGCACATATCGCGGCCGGCAACGTTGCCGGTGGCGCGGTGCAGTTCGGCGGGACGATGGCGGCTGATGTTATCCTCCCGATGGACCTGGCGGATCTCGTCAACAAGTGGACTACGGGCCGGGGCGATCAGATTGATGGAGGGTTAGCGCTGTGGGCGGCGATAGATGCGGTATCGATTGCGGCGATACCGTTTACCTTCGGGGCGTCCTATGCGGCGGCCCGGGCAGCAAAGGCAGCAAAAGTAGCAAAAATAGTACAGGTAGGTGGTGAAGTGAGTAAAGGCAAGGCGGTGAGCAACGTTTTAGGTGCGCTGCTCGGGGCTGGCAGTAAAGCGGTTCCTAAAACGGCTCCAAAAGCTACAACATCGGTGTCCTCCCTCCTGGAGTCATACGCTAAGGCGATTCCGAAGGCGGCTCCTAAACCTAAGGTGGTGGTTCCGAAGGCTACATCGTTGTCCTCCCTGGAGTCATATGCTAAGGTGGCTCCTAAGACAACACAGGCGCTTGGATCTACAAAAGCGCTTGGGGCGACTACGGATCTGATAGCGGCTGAATCAAAGTGGGCGAAAACATCATCAGTGCTCGGGAGTGCGGCAAAAACTACCGGGGTGCTGGGTGTGGGGCTGGGTGCCGGGGCTATCGGGATGACGATGATGGGCGGATTGGGCGGTCCTGCTCCGATTCCTGGGCAGGAGGAAACAGAGGAAGAGGAAAAACTCCCACAGTGGTTGCTGGATCTCCTCTCTGGCGGCGGTGCGACGACCGGCGGTGACGGCGGGCAGGGTTTCCCCTGGGGGGACTATCAATACCCTGACGGTGAAGGCGGCTACACGGACGAATACGGCTACTATCCTCCCGCATATCCTGACTTCCTCGGGCTGGAGGGTTACGGGCAGGATCTGTTAGGCTACGCTGAGGATCTGCCGGTTGTCGGCGGGGTCTACGAGGGGGCATCCCGGCGGGGTCTTGCGGTCCCGGCGATCATCGGGACGATCATCCTGGTGATCCTGGTCGTGGCGTTCTTGCGCGGGAAAAAGGGCAAGAAGATGATCGGTAGCGTGAAAAAGACGGTTTCGGGCGCTGTTGGAGGCGTCAAGAAGGCGGTGATGGGCTGATGACAAAAAAGAAGGCAAAGAAGAAAGGCGGCAAGAAGAAGGGCAAGAAGTAGGTGGAAAATGTCAAAAGGCACGGCATTTGCGAAACTGGGATCGCTCCTTGAGGGGGCGGCTAAGAGTACCCGGGATTCGGCGGCTGCACTCGCAAAAGGCGCGAAACAGTCTGCATCGGTGAAAGAAGCGGGTACGGCGCTCGGAAAAGTGGCGCGGTTCGCGGCGTATCCGGCCGGGATCGGGCTGGGTGTCGGCGCCGGCGGCTACTTTGCCGGGATGGGGATAGGTGGCGGCGTCGATTCGGTAAAAGACGTTATGATGCCGAAAGATGAAGGGGGCTTAAGCGGGCCGATCCGGACTGTGATCAGTATCGCGATCCTGCTCGCGCTGGCGTACGGCGCGGTAAAACTGTACGGGATGGCTAAGGCATGAGCGAGACTATCGGGCTTGTCGGGCTGTTTGTGGCGATAGGAGGGCAATATGCTCTCTTATTCCAGATTTACCGGATGATGGGCGCGTTACAACTGGAGTTGGCGACCTGTCCGTACCACCGGACGGGCCGATCTCCTCCCGGGGTGCATGATGAGTGAAGCGGATCAGGTGCGGGCGCTCACCGAAGCGGCGTTTTGGGCAGAGCATCACCGGAAGCGGCGGGATAACCCTCATGAAGTGACGGCGGAACAACTGGGGATCTCTGGAGGCGGCGGAACACCCGCACCCTACGGGGGGGTGCGGCTGGGATATCACCCGCGCTGGAGATCGGCCGATATCATAACCATTACCGGGTTGACGGATGAGGCCAATTGGTGGGGTGGTGTTCTTGGGCCTGACGGTAAGATCTACGGGATACCATACAACTCTGATTCTGTCCTGATTATCGATCCTATCGCAAAAACAGCAGATACCACGACGATCACGGGGTTGAC
>ERZ795032.1795-NODE-1795-length-13660-cov-3.288717_pt1 | contig 13660 bp, 16 predicted proteins | sample MGYA00375124_ERZ795032 | MGnify/ENA primary metagenome ERZ795032 (study PRJEB30167, sample SAMN05720154) | activated sludge metagenome | isolation source: Anaerobic digester | place: China | collected 2015-12-16 ...
CGCCCGGATGTACTTTCAGGTTCTTTACGATACCATCTTTTTCGGCCACAAGGTTGTTTTCCATCTTCATGGCTTCGTAGATCAGGATTTTATCACCTCTTTTGATGTGATCACCCTGTTTTACAAATACCTGAAGGATATTCCCGGGGAGTGGAGCTACCACTTTTGAGAGCACAGTTTTTGTGTCTTTTTCCTCCCGCCTGATTTCATGCGAACCAGAGGGGTTTGGACGTGATGGCCGAACGAGAATAGGCGTTTTCGATTCCACTTTCTGCCTTTGTACTTCAATCTGATAAGGTGTACCGTTAACTTCTACTTCGGCTAAATTGCCCTCCAGTTTTAGCACGTCAACCTCATAATTATTTCCACTTATTGTAAATTTAAAACTTCTCATGATAAAGCTATTAGCGATTCAGGTTCCTCAATCCGTAAATTTTTGAGCTCCAGGGCGAATAGGTTCTGGAGACTTTTTTGATCGTAAGCACATTACTTTCTTCATCGTGCAGCTGGCACGAAATATATAAGGCCATGCCGATTGCTGCAGCCACTTCGCCAGGAATTGAAAAATCCTTTTCGTCAGCTACTTCACTTAATTTTCCCTGACGGCGAAGCTTCGACTTAAGCTGCATATTCAATACTTTGCTTATCTGGAAGAAAATAAAATATAAAATTACGAGTGCTACAAATACGATCACATAACCAACCACAGAAATCACAATCCCTTCGATGAGGATGGTTTCTGGTACATCAACAATTTCTGCTAACAAAAACATAAGTCTCAATTATAAAGGTATATTGGAATGTTTTTTTGGCGGATTCACATCCTTCTTGGTAGCCAGTGCCTGCAAAGCCCTGATGACCCTAAAACGTGTGTTACGAGGTTCGATTACATCATCAATATAACCAAAACGTGCTGCCTCGTAAGGGTTAGCAAACATATCACGATACTCGGCTTCTTTTTCAGCAATGAATTTTTGGCGTTCTTCCGGATCCTTAATCTCCAGTATCTTTTTGCCCTCGAGTACTTCGATAGCTCCGGCTGGCCCCATCACGGCAATTTCGGCTGATGGCCAGGCATAATTGATATCGCCCCGTAACTGCTTTGAACCCATAACATCATGCGCTCCGCCATAGGATTTGCGTAAAGTGACGGTAACTTTTGGTACGGTGGCTTCTCCATAGGCAAACAACAATTTTGCACCATGAATGATGATGCCACCATACTCTTGTCCGCTGCCCGGTAAAAATCCGGGAACATCTACAAGGGTTACGATAGGAATATTAAAGGCATCGCAAAAACGTACAAAACGAGCTGCTTTCCGGCTGGCATCAATATCCAATACCCCGGCCAGAAAGTTAGGCTGATTGGCAACAATACCAACCGGCATGCCGTTAAATTTTGCATAACCGATAACGATATTTTTGGCATAATTGCGCTGAATTTCCAGAAACTCTCCATCATCCACAATGGCATGGATAATATCGGTAACATCATAGGGTTTGTTGGGATTGTCTGGAATTATCTGATTTAATCCGTCCTCGAGCCGGTTTATTGGGTCGTTACATTCAACCAATGGTGGGTCTTCCAGATTATTTTGCGGCAAATAACTCAACAATTTTCTGATCAGAAGTATTCCTTCTTCTTCATTGGTTACCACAAAATGACTTACGCCTGATTTTGTTCCATGCACCCAGGCACCTCCCAGATTCTCGATGGAAATGTCTTCACCAGTAACCGTTTTGGTAACTTTTGGCCCTGTTACAAACATATAACTGGATTGCTCGCTCATCAGCACAAAATCGGTGAGGGCGGGCGAATAAACGGCTCCCCCTGCGCAGGGTCCAAAAATAGCAGAAATCTGAGGGATCACACCTGACGCCATAATGTTGCGCTGAAAAATTTCGGCATAGCCTGCCAAACTCTTCACACCTTCCTGAATACGGGCACCTCCGCTATCGTTTATTCCGATCAATGGTGCCCCAACTTTCATCGCCTGATCCATAACCTTACAAATTTTGGCTGCAAAAGTCTCTGAAAGTGAGCCGCCAAAAACTGTAAAATCCTGTGAGAAAACATAAACCACCCGACCATCAATTGTACCATGTCCGGTAACAACACCATCGCCCAGGTATTGTTGTTTTTCAAGCCCAAAATCTGTTGAGCGGTGTTTTACAAACATATCAAATTCTTCGAAACTGCCTTCATCAAGTAATAACTCAATGCGTTCGCGGGCCGTCAGTTTTCCCTTTGCATGTTGCGATTCAATGCGTTTTTCACCACCACCCTTTTTAGCTTCAATACGCTTATCAAGTAATTCCTGAATTTTTTGTTCTATTGCCATAATAACATTTGCTATTTGTTTTTGTCTTCACATAATTCTGTCAAAACCCCAAAAGTAGATTTTGGATGCAAAAAAGCTATATGCATACCCTCAGCTCCTTTGCGTGGTGTTTCATCAATCAGCCTGATGCCATTGGCCTTGACTTCTTCAAGTGTATTTTCCAAACCATCAACAGCAAAAGCAAGGTGATGGATCCCTTCGCCTTTCTTTTCAATGAATTTTCCAACCGGACCTTCCGGATCAGTACTTTCCAATAATTCTATCTTGGTTTGTCCCACCTTGAAAAAAGCAGTGCGTACCCTCTGATCCTTCACCTCCTCAATGGCGTAGCAGGCTGTCCCTAAAAGTTTTTCGTAATATGGAATAGCATCGCTCAGGCTTTTAACGGCTATCCCAATATGCTCTATATGAGATGGTTTCATGGGGATTGATATTTTGTTAATTATTTCACAAAAGTATAAATTATTTTAGTGACAGACCGAATGGATTTGGTACTTTTTTTGGTTTTCGACCTCAAAAACATCAATTTAGAAAGTTTCTAAGCAAGATTTCTGTGCCCGAAAATGAACACAAAAAAACCCGCCTAAGCGGGTCTTAAAGTGTCTTTTAAATAAAGCGCGTTATCACTTTGGATCATAAGCCCATTTCAGCCAGATTGAGCCCCAGGTAAACCCACCCCCAAATGCAGCTAAAATGACATTATCGCCTTTCTTCAGTTTGTCTTCCCATTCCCAGAGGCAAAGTGGCAGGGTTCCACTGGTAGTGTTGCCATAGCGTTCGATATTTATCATTACCTGCTCTTTCCTGATGCCCATACGCCTGGCAGTAGCTTCGATAATACGCATATTGGCCTGATGCGGAACCAGCCAGGCAATGTCGTCTGAGTTTAAGCCATTCTTATCCATAATAGCTACTGCAATATCTGCCATATTGGTAACAGCAAATTTAAATACCGGTTGCCCTTCCTGGTAAATAAAATGTTCTTTTGCATCAACAGTTTGGTGAGAAGCAGGTTTAACGGAGCCACCCGCTTTTTGATGCAGGTGTATCATCCCGGATCCATCGGTATGCATCAGGGCATCCATAACGCCAACATCTTCATTCGTTGGCTCAAGCAACAAGGCACCACCACCATCGCCAAAAATAACACAAGTGGCACGATCGGTATAGTCAACAATGGATGACATTTTATCAGCACCAACCACTATTACCTTTTTGTGTGTACCACTTTCCACAAATTTTGATGCGGTAACAATAGCATACAAAAGGCCGGAACAAGCTGCATTCATATCAAAACTGAAGGCATTTTTAATCCCACAGTTGTGACTGATGATATTGGCTGTGGCCGGAAACTGCATATCTGGAGTAACCGTAGCACAGATCAGCAAATCTATTTCTTCGGGTTTGGTTCCGGTTTTTTTGAGCAAGCCCTTTACTGCTTCAGTACCAATTACCGAAGTGCCCTTTCCTTCTCCTTTAAGTATATGGCGCTCTCTGATACCCGTGCGGGTGATAATCCATTCGTCGGTAGTATCAACCATTTTTTCCAACTCCTGATTCGTCAGGATATACTCCGGAACCCAGGCATGAATTCCAGTGATTGCAGCATGTATTTTGGTCATTATTTTTATATTACGGCAAAACTGCCAGTTTATTTATTGTCCGTAATTAGCCATTGCATTTTGAATTTGTTGGTGCAGCCCCGAATGGGCTACATCACGCAGCAGCAACATCATATTTTTAATAGCGAGCGGACTGCTGATTCCATGTCCAATAACTACAGCCCCATTAACTCCAATAATTGGGCTCCCGCCATGAATTTCATAATTAAACCTGCTGAAATAATCATCAAGTAACCCGCGTTTTTCCATTAATCGATACATTGCCTGTATCTGTTTGATCACTACATTTCCGGTGAAGCCATCAGTTATCACAACATCAGCCCGATTATTAAACAAATCACGGCTTTCAACATTTCCGATAAAATTATAGTCTGTAGCATCTTTCATTAACAAATACGCAGATTGAACGAGCAGGTTGCCTTTTTTCTCTTCCAGTCCAATATTCAGCAAGCCCACCTTTGGATCTTTGATCCCAAGCACATACTGTGCATATAAGGATCCAAGTAAACCATATTGATAAAGCACATCAGGACGGGAGTCAGGATTGGTTCCAACATCCATGATTACATTATAACCACCATTGAGTTTTGGCACCATCACAGCACTTGAAGGCCTTATAACACCAGGAATAGTATTAATAGTATAAACTGATCCCACCATCATGGCTCCACTATTGCCAGCACTGGCAAAACCGTCTATTCTGCCTTTACGAAGCCAATCGAATCCTATCACAATGGAAGAATCTTTCTTCTGTTGGAAGGCCTTGAGTGGAGAATCACCCATTTCGATTATAGCTGGTGCGTGAACCAGTTTTATCCTGTGATCCGATATTTCTGAGGATTTTAGGTATTGTTCAATTTGATGTTCATCCCCAAACAAAAATACTGTATCCTCTGCTGTTAATTCAGATAACAGCAACGGAATACTCTCAAGTGGTGATTGAGGTGCAAAATCGCCGCCGGAAATGTCGAGACCAATGCGCATTCTGGTTCAGCTTCGGTCAAAAACCTATGATCAGGCTTTTGCTCCTTCCATCACCAACTGACCCTTGTAATACAAGTCGCCATCAACATAATAAGCCCGGTGATACACATGAATTGTACCGGTTACAGGGCATTTAGCCAAATTTGGAAGTTCGGCCTTATAGTGTGTTCTTCTTTTATCTCTTCTGGTTTTCGACGTTTTACGTTTTGGATGTGCCATTTTAAAAATTATTAATATTAAACTTCTTACTTTATGCTAGTCCAGTTTATTTCTGAGTTTTTCAAGGGCTTCCCATCTGGGATCGGTCTCTTCGGTCACTGTCATTTGCTCAAGTCGTGCCAATACCACCGGATCACAGCCTGAAGTTCCATCCTCATTATCAGGATGCACCTTCCGAAGCGGGAGCGATAACAGTATATATTCATACAAAAGATGATGTATCTCGAGTTGATGCTGATCAGTTGGTATTACCAACACATCGTCATCCTCTTCCTGATAGCTTTCGCCAAATTTTACATAAAGACTGTAATCCGATTCAATTGGATACATAAAATCCTCATTACAGCGATCACAAGGAACTTCTATGTCACCCTCAAGATCAAAATCAAGCGAAAGCATATTGTCTTGCTTATCAAGTGTAAGCTCAACCTGAATCTTTGCTTTTCGAATTTCAGCATAATCAATTGCAGCAAAAAATGCATCATCCACAACAAAAGTATAGTGATGCATACCGGCCGAAAGCCCTGCAATTGGAACGATAAACTCCTGAAAAGGTTTCACTGTTAAGCACTTAAAAATCGGGCGGCAAAGATAAACATTAATCTTTTGTTCTACAAATTAATATTATAAGCTTTTCGGATTATCACAGTGGTATAAACTTTTGTGGATTATCATGACTGAGAAACCCTCCATCAAAAAAAATATTTGTTATTTTATTAACAAATAGTAGGATTTTATAAATTCGCAGACTAAAACCTCATTAAAACTTGACAGTTTTGTTCAATTCGGAGGTGCTGCACGGAAATAGGATTAATAACTTAACACATTAAATACCATGATGTTGCTCAATAAATTGATTGCCAGAATGCTGCCATTCATGCCTAAAAGCTTTGTCTGGCTTTTTTCGAAACGTTACATTGCCGGAAAAAAAATTGATGATGCCATTGCTGTTAGCCGGCAACTGAACGATGAAGGCATTATGGTCACCATCGACTTACTGGGCGAATTTATCACTCGTCTCGATCAGGCAGAAGCAAACAGAAACGATTACCTGCAAATCATCGAAACTATTCAGGCCGCAAAAATTAACGGTAATTTCTCACTCAAACCAACCATGTTTGGCTTGTTGATCGACAAAGAAATTGCTTACAATTACATCCGGCAAATTGTGGCTAAAGCTGCCTCATACAACAACTTTGTACGCATTGATATGGAAGATTCACAATGTGTTGATATGGAAATTGAACTCTTCCGAAAACTTAAAGCTGAATTCCCAAAAAATGTTGGGTTAGTCCTTCAAGCCTACCTTAAACGCACCAAAGACGACATCAAAAACATGCTTGATTTACAACAGGAAGGCATCCCTGTGAATTATCGCCTGTGTAAAGGAATTTATGTGGAACCTGCAGAAATTGCCTATAAAAAATATGAAGTAATTAATGAACATTATCTGGAAGATTTGGAATATATGTTCCAAAATAGCATTTATGCTGCCATTGCCACACACGATAAACCACTGGTTGATGGTGCCTACAAGCTGATCGAAAAGTATAAGGTGCCCAAACATATGTATGAATTCCAGATGCTTTACGGTGTTACGCCCCAATTGCGGAAATCCATCGTTGATGATGGCCACCGCATGCGTATCTACGTTCCATATGGTGAGCAATGGTTTGCCTATTCCACACGCAGGCTAAAAGAAAATCCCAAAATGGCCATGGATATTATCAAGGCACTTTTTGTGAGGGGATAAAATCAAAAGTATTTTTTATTCAGGGAAATACCGTCAGAAATCAGCACTCTGGCGGTATTTTTTTTACTCACAAGAGACGCCTATCTTATTTAGAATCCTTCTGAATTAGTGTAATTTACGACATTTTTGTGCAGGTTTTTGTATTTTTCGGATTCAAATAATTATCAGTTCCAGCTTGTCTGCTAATCTGAAATGTAAAACCAATCCCTTTATGAAAGACCTCATCACAGGCCTATGCGCCTTATTGTTATCACTAAGCATTTATGCCAGTGATAGCTTGCCTCAAAATGAAAACCAGCAGTATAGGAAAATAGCACCTTCCACAATGATTCAGTTTGACAGTATAGCCAATCATCCCCTGCTTAAAGGTTTTTCGGCTTTGAATGTAAAAACCGTTAAAATCAGTTATCAACGCAACAGCTATTTAACTGACAGTTTGATAATTGCTGATTCTGCCAATGCCAATTTCTGGAACAAAATACTTTACGGTACTAAAAGTCTTTTTGTTCTGGTGGAATCCGACTCCAGCTATGCCATGGCTCTTTTCTCTCCGATTGCTTTGGCAATTATCCTCTTGATAATGATTCCGTTGTTATTCAGGCTGTTTTTTGTCCGGCTGAAATTATCAACCCCCAGCTTGCCAGAAAATTTTACAGAGCAAGTGGATGATCATAATCAAGTGGAAGAAGATGATTCTCAAAACCAAAAAACGACAGCATCATGAGCGAATTCCTATACGAAAATCGTGTTGACAACGATAAGCAGCTGGAACAAAAGCTACGATCACTCATAAACGATTGGGCAGCAAAAACTCCACATCATCCGTTTAAGCATCTGGGTTCTGACATTAAGATTGAGGCCATTTGGTACAAACCGGCTTATCCAATCCACATCCAAAGCCAGTTCGAAGAGCGTAGCAAAGGACAAGATCATGAGCCATTCCGAAACCAGGAAATTCCAGAACAACGATTCTATAACACAAGTGATTTCAATGCCTGGGACATAGAATTACCAGAGCTGTCGGGTTTTAAAAATGAAACAAAGAAATTTTATGTTGAGGGTTCACAACATGTCGAAAATTGCCATACTTGTAATGCCCGTGGATGGATTACTTGTGTTCAATGCCATGGCGATACAACAGTTACGTGCCCGCGATGCGGTGGAAGAGGCAAAGTAAATTGCAGCAATTGTGGGGGTTCTGGAAAAAGAAATTGCGGAACCTGCGGAGGATCAGGATATACAAGCCGTCAGGTGCAGCGTTCGAAACAAGTTTGGGTACAAGGGACATCATCTTCTGGAGGATACTACCGAACTGATTATTATACCGAAACAGTAAGAGACCGATGCCGCAACTGCGGGGGTTCTGGAAAAAATGACTGTTCTACATGCAGTGGAACAGGTAAGGTAAGATGCGGCACATGCTCGGGTAATGGCTATATAACTTGTCCCAGATGCAAAGGAACAGGTCGAAACACCTGCCCAACCTGCGAAGGCGAAACCCAATTGATGCACTACCTTTACGTACAGCGCGATTTAAATACCATGGACAAACAAAGCTGCATCATACATTCAGAGGTGTTTGACCGATTTCCACAGTACTTGGAGGAGTACCCCAACTACACTTCAAAAAGTATTTTCAAACGAAAAGACAAACATTTAAGTAACGATATCATTCCAGAGGAAACCCATCTCAATAAATTTATCAACGATTTCCTGGCCAAACATCATGAGGCAGAAAAACCCGAACACGTACTTCAATACGAGCAAATAGAAGTTTCGCGCATAGAAACCTGGGAGCTTTATTACACCTTTAAAGGTAAATCCTATGCCATGGTCTTCATTGGTGATGAAAAAGAGCTCATTCCAGGAGAAAGCCCTATCTCTGATGTTGCCTTCGACCTATGGAGCGATGGCATCAAAGCTGCTCGGTTAATGCGCAATGCCACAGCACTGAGTAAGCTAAAAAAAGCTAAAGACATCAACACCTATGAGGTTAGGGAACAAGTAAATGAAGCCTTTGAAAAAGTTAAACAAAAAGTAAATCAGGGATACCGCACTGGAAGTATGCTTGGATTATTACTCCTTCTGTTTCCGGGGGTTTTTGTGTTTTATAATTATTACAGCCAGGTTAATTTTGTCTTGCCCATTGTTTCTTTTATTAACAAGCCAGATCATTTTTTATTCGATTTTCATATCTGGGCACAAACGCTCATGAGCTTACTTTTGGTTTTTGTAGCCAGATCAAACAGTAATGGTATTTTAGCCAGGCTGGAAAATAAGGTTCCTTCAGTAATTTTAAGATTCACCCTGGCTTTCCTTTTTACGGTGCTTTTAGGAGGGATTTACACAGCCATTTGGGCCGGACTTAATATAACCGGAATAACCCTGATCATTACATTTGCCGTGTGGCTTGCCTATTGGGTAATTAAAATAATCTTGATTGTTCTTGGCTTGGCCATTGGTTTAATCATCTGGCTGGCAAAGATTGTCTGGGGAATATTAAGCTGGATTTACGGCTTGTTCTTCTAACAAACCACTCATTTACTCAGCAATAACAAGATAATAATTTTTCTTGCCCTTTTGAATGAGAATATAACGACCGTTTAGCAAGTCAGTGCCAGAAATTTGATAAGCCTCATTCACCTTCTCTTTATTGACGGAGAGCCCATTATCTTTGAGCATACGACGTGCTTCACCTTTTGATGCAAAAATTTCTGTTTCAGTGGCTAAAAATTCGGTGACGTCAATGCCTTCGCTAATTTTATCTTTTGAGATAGAAACAGTTGGAACGCCATCAAAAACGCTGAGCAGGGTTTTCTCATCAAGTTTGCGGAGTGCCTCAGTAGTAGCTTTACCAAATAAAATCTGCGAGGCTTCTTCAGCGCCCTTCAATGCTTCCCCGGTATGCACCCTGATTGTAATTTCGCCTGCCAATGCCTTTTGTAGTATGCGCAGATGGGGTGCTTGTGTATGCTCCTCTATCAGTTTGTCTATCTCATCCTTGCTCATCAGCGTGAAAATTTTGATGTATTTGGCAGCATCTTCATCCGAACAATTGAGCCAAAACTGATAAAAAGCATATGGGGTGGTTTTTTCGGGATCGAGCCAGATATTTCCCGATTCTGTTTTACCAAATTTCCCTCCGTCTGCCTTGGTAATGAGCGGACAAGTAAGCGCAAACGCCTGGTTATCAGCGCCCATTTTCCGGCGGATCAACTCGGTTCCTGTGGTGATATTCCCCCACTGATCAGAGCCTCCCATTTGTAACTTACACTGTTTGTTTTGGTAGAGATACAAAAAGTCATAACCCTGCACAAGCTGGTAGGTGAACTCTGTAAACGACATTCCACTGGCACTTTCGGCCGACAAGCGTTTTTTTACAGAATCTTTTGACATCATGTAGTTTACAGTGATATGTTTACCCACATCCCGAATAAATTCTAAGAAACTGAAATCCTTCATCCAATCGTAGTTGTTCACCAGTTCGGCTCTATTTGGTGCATCGGTTTCAAAATCCAGAAATTTAGCCAGCTGTTGCTTCAGGCATTCCTGATTATGCCTTAAAGTAGCTTCATCCAGCAGGTTACGCTCCTGTGATTTCCCGGAAGGATCACCAATCATGCCGGTAGCTCCTCCAATTAAGGCAAGCGGCTTATGGCCTGCCAATTGCAAATGCTTGAGCATCATTATTCCAACCAGATGTCCGATATGCAAGGAATCTGCAGTTGGATCGATCCCAACATAAGCAGTAGTCATTTCTTTTGTTAGCTGTTCTTCAGTTCCGGGCGTCATATCATGAATCATTCCCCTCCAACGCAAGGCTTCCACAAAATTCTCAGGCATAAAATAATGGTGTTAAAAAATTCGTTGCAAAGATACATTTTTCCGGCCGGCGAGTACAAACACCTTAATAGGTCGGATATTCCTGTCAAAATAAATTTTTAACCAACAGTTACTTACCTTTGCGAAATGATTTTTGTTACAGGAGCAACCGGATTGCTAGGATCGCATTTGGTTAGCAGATTGCTTGGAACCCATGAAAAGGTAAGAGCACTGCGAAGGCCTGGCTCTGATTTCCGGTTATTACAAAAGGTTATAAGTCGAAACCATGCTCATCCGGATCAAATGTTTAACCAAATTGAATGGGTAACCGGAGATATCCTGGACTACTACAGCCTTGAAGCCGCCCTTGAAAAAGTACACACTGTTTATCATTGTGCTGCTATTGTTTCCTTCGAAGGTTCTGACAATGGCAGAATGCTCCAAAATAACATCCTTGGAACCGCTAATATGGTGAATGCGGCCTTGCATATGGGGGTGGACGCTTTTTGTTATGTGAGCTCTATTGCCGCTCTGGGACGTGCCACCAACGGAACGAAAGTAACCGAAAGGACAATCTGGAAAAACTCTGATCGCAACACTGTTTATGCTCAATCCAAACACGAAGCCGAAAAAGAAGTTTGGCGTGGTATAGCCGAGGGTTTAAAAGCAGTGATCGTAAATCCGTCAATTATTTTGGGAGCAGGTAACTGGGATAATGGCAGTGCTGCAATCATACGTACAGTTGACAATGGACTCAGGTTTTACACCAAAGGAATTAATGGTTTTGTTGACGTAAAAGACCTCACAGAAGTGATGATATTGCTGGTTCAAAAAAAACTTTTTGGCGAACGTTTTATAGTTTCTGCAGCCGATGTCAGCTATCAAAAGCTTTTTGAATGGGTAGCCGCCGGACTTAATGTTGAAGGCCCGAAAATATATGCCAATCAAGTTATGAGTAAAATAGCCTGGCGTTTGTTTGTACTTCGAAAACTTATAAGCGGTAAACAAGCTTTGATAACGCGTGAAACAGCAAAAACAGCCCATTCAAAACATCATTATCCCACAGATAAACTCATTTCACATACAGGATTCAATTTCAAACCTTTACAACAAAGCATTAATGAAATAACAGCGATTTACCGGGAAGAAAATCAATAGAAAAATAATTTAAACAGATTCTAAACTACGAGCTTTTAAAATGCAGGCTTGTTTAAGTTTTAAATTTACAGCCGTAAACATTTGCAAAATCACGAATTATGAAAAAAAATGTTATACTTTACTGGGCACCTGGTGGTAATGTTGAGAAAAATGCCAAAATAATTCACAAACATCTTGCCGGATATGATTTTGAGCTGATGGATTTAGCCCGCTTTAACACCAATGAAGTTGAAAATGTTCAGCGTTTTATATTTGGAATCGCCACTATTGGTGCCGAAGTATGGCACGATGCCAAAGGCGATAATCATTGGAACGAATTTTTCGTAAAAACCGAAAATGTTTCTTTTAAAGGCAAGCAATTTGCATTTTTCGGACTTGGTGATCAGGTGTTATATCCCGATCATTTTGTTGATGCCCTTGGATATCTAAAAGAAGAAGTCGAAAAACGCGGGGGCACTATATTGGGTCAGTGGCCGGTTGATGGCTATACTTTCACAGATTCGGAAGGTATGGCTGATGGCAGGTTTTTTGGCCTGGCAATTGACGAAGATCAACAGCATCATTTGACACCCGAACGGATTGAAAAATGGGTTGAAAAATTAAAAAAGGAAATGCAACTCTAAAACCGCGCTAAGACTAACTAGAGTAAAATCCTAATTACAGCTATTTATTTACAGCTACACTAAAAATTGGAGCATTGCTCTGATATTTTACCATCCAGGTATTACCTCCATTTGTGGTTTGAAGGATTTTTCCTGCAGGTGGCCACCCAGCCGAAGCACCAGTAGCTATGGCAATGTTCTCATTGGCATGGTCTATTCCCATCAAAAACATATTACTCTGCCCTGCTGATCCCTGGTCAGTCCAGTTGGTACCCTGATCAGTCGTCAGTAACACATGATCCAAATCTAAAGCAGCCCACCAATTGTTTTCATTGATCATGCTAAGGCCATTGATATCCGGAGGCATTCCACCTCCGCCCGAAATGTTGACAGAATCATTGATCCAGGTTTCACCAGCATCGGTTGTATAGGTGTAATGACCTTGCTCGCCATAAACAACAATATGATCACTCCCAAAATGTTTAACTCCAATCCATTCATGCCGTCCATAATTATCATCTAAAACAATTTCATACCAGCTTGTTCCGCCATCACGACTAACGGCAATAGCCCCATCAATATCACTCACTACCTTCTCCAGTGATTTTACCACCAACTGCCACAATCAAATCGTTATTTACTGCTGTAATTCCCTGCACCAACCCACCCTTAAAAAACTGAAGTGACTGCTGAATCCAATTGATGCCGTTGTTACTGCTATGCATAACAAAACCTTGTGAACCACTAACCCAAATTGTAGCATCAGGAGCTGAAGTAATGGCAGCAAAATCAGGTTTATCATCTGCAAAACTCAATAAAACCTCTTCCCAGTTTTGTCCATTATCAGCTGTTTTTATAAGTGTGGCAGCACTCCCCGCTGCCCAAACAAGGCCATTCGGATCAATAAAAACCGAATATAATTCCTTGTTTTTTATCGCTTCCATTGTGCCTGCCTGTCTAATCCAGTTTTCACCCTGATCTGAAGAAAAAAGCACCTGTGCATGGGCAGTGCTATCTGCCGCACCAACAGCCCATGCCAGTTTATTTGTTTGATCAGGTTGGTCATCATTTTTGCTGCACGATGATAAAAAAATGATCAAATGGCTGATTATGGTCAAAACTAAAAATATCTTATTCATCTTGTTTTATTTAGGTTTT
>ERZ795032.1796-NODE-1796-length-13634-cov-4.843582_pt1 | contig 13634 bp, 8 predicted proteins | sample MGYA00375124_ERZ795032 | MGnify/ENA primary metagenome ERZ795032 (study PRJEB30167, sample SAMN05720154) | activated sludge metagenome | isolation source: Anaerobic digester | place: China | collected 2015-12-16 ...
CTACTATAATAGGGAGTTTATATTCAACTGCTGTAGCCAGTTCAGTACAATTCATCCTGAAGCTCCCATCACCGGCAATATTGATTACCTTTTTATCAGGTTTCCCTATTTGTGCACCTATACATGCTCCAAGGCCATATCCCATTGTCCCCAGGCCACCTGAGGAAATAAACTGCCTTGGCTTTGTGTATTTATAGAATTGGGCAGCCCACAACTGATTCTGACCAACTTCAGTGGTAATAATAGCATCACCATTTGTTAATTCATAAAACCTTTCAACAACATACTGAGGCTTCAAAGAACCATCCTGAATATACTTTACTGGAAAATCAGATTTCCACTTTTTTATTTTGCTATTCCACTCATTGTCTTCTCTACCGTTTACTTTATCAGCTAAAAGCCTTAATATTTCTTGAATATCTCCAACTAAAGGATACTGTACATTGATATTTTTACCTATTTCTGCTGGATCTATATCTATATGCATAATTTCAGCTTCAGGTGCAAATCTTTTTACATCGCTTATAACCCTGTCACTAAATCTGGCTCCTATGGCAATGAATAAATCCGATTCATATATGGCAGTGTTAGTTGTCCTCGCTCCATGCATGCCTACCATTCCCATATAAAGCTCATGAGTGGCAGGAAACGACCCTAAACCCATAAGGGTAGTTGTTACAGGTATCCTGGCTTTCTCCGCAAGAATACGGACCTCCTTATCAGCCCCTGCTATGGATACTCCGCCCCCCGATAATATTATCGGCTTATGAGATCTATTTATAGCCTGTGCAGCAATTTCAATATCATTATTTTTTAATCCAATAGAAATGTTATCAGGCAGTTTTGGAGCTTCCGGCTCATATTCAGTAACAGCAGCAGTTACATCTTTGCATACATCAATTAATACAGGCCCTGGCCGTCCTTTTCCGGCGATGTAAAAAGCTTCCCTTATTATACCTGCTAGTTTATTTACATCCTTTACTATATAATTATGCTTTGTTATGGGCATAGTTATTCCTGTAATATCAACCTCCTGGAAAGAATCCTTTCCAAGAAGGGAAGTTGCTACCTGTCCTGTAAACGCAACCATAGGCACAGAATCCATATATGCAGTTGCTATTCCCGTAACAAGATTTGTCGCCCCTGGCCCTGAGGTAGCAATACATACTCCAACTTTCCCCGTAGCACGGGCATATCCGTCAGCAGCATGAGCAGCACCCTGTTCATGAGAAGTCAAAATATGATTTATTTTATCCTGTGCCTTATATAATGCATCATAAATATTTAACACTGCTCCTCCCGGGAAACCGAATACAGTGTCTACGCCTTGTTCTCTTAAACACTCTATAATAATTTCAGCACCTGTTAACTTCATTAAATCGCCTCCTTCTCCCGTTGAGTATCACCCGGTACCGTTTCTAACCTCTATCCTCTCACTTCCAACTTCTAACTTCTAACCTCTCACCTCTAACTTACCACTGCTCCTCTGCTTGCAGAGGATACAATCTTTGAGTAACGTCCCAGATAACCCTTTGTAATTTTAGGTGTTGGGGCTTTCCACATACTCATTCTTCTCTCAAGTTCCTCATCAGTTATTTCTATATTTATCTTTCCACCTGGAATATCTATACTTATAATGTCTCCATCACAAACAACACTAATAGGTCCGCCTTCCATAGCTTCAGGCGAAACATGGCCTATAGATGCACCTCTGGTGGCTCCTGAAAATCTGCCATCGGTAATTAGTGCTACATCCTTGTCCAGGCCCATGCCTGCTATAGCTGAAGTAGGACTCAGCATTTCCCTCATCCCCGGTCCGCCTTTTGGACCCTCATACCTGATAATGAGCACATCTCCCTTGTAGATTTTCCCGTTGTATATAGCATCGATAGCTTCTTCCTCCGAATTAAACACTTTTGCAGGTCCTATATGGCAGAGCATTTCAGGTGCAACAGCCGAACGTTTTACTACTGCACCTTCTGGGGCAAGATTACCTTTTAATACTGCTATTCCTCCTGTTATACCATATGGGTTGTCCAGGTTTCTGATTACTTCTCTATCTAAGACCCGGGATTTTTCAATATTATCCTCTATTGTACTTCCTGTAACCGTCATTAGTTTTTTGTTTATCAAATTCCTGCCGGTTAACTCTTTAATTACAGCCTGTACTCCGCCGGCTGCATGCAGATCTTGAACATGATGTTTTCCTGCAGGAGACAATTTGCAAATATTAGGAACTCTGCTGCTGATTTCATTTATTATATCCAGATTTATATTTACACCCGCTTCATGGGCTATAGCCAGAAGATGCAGTACTGAATTTGTAGAACATCCAAGTGCCATATCAACAGTGAGAGCATTTTCAAAAGCTTCCGGTACAAGTATATCAGAAGGCTTTATATTTTTTTCTACAAGCTCCAAAATTTTCATCCCTGTTAACTTAGCCAGTCTTATTCTTCCGGCATACACAGCTGGAATAGTTCCATTCCCGGGCAACCCAAGCCCAAGAGCTTCTGTCAGACAATTCATGGAATTTGCTGTAAACATGCCTGAACATGATCCGCATCCCGGGCAAGCATTTTCTTCGCAATCCCGAACTTCATCCTCAGTCATTTTTCCGGCTTTGTAAGCTCCCACAGCTTCGAATACACTATTAAGGTCAATATACTCGCCATTATGTTTTATTGAGAGCATTGGCCCTCCACTTATAAATATGGAGGGAATATCTATCCTTGCTGCAGCCATAAGCATACCTGGCACAATTTTGTCGCAGTTAGGTATAAATACCATTCCATCAAAGCTATGGGCAAGAGCCATTGCTTCACAGGAATCAGCAATTAGTTCTCTAGTGGCAAGGGAATATTTCATACCAATGTGTCCCATTGCAATACCGTCACATACTCCAATCACTCCAAATTCAACGGGTGTACCTCCTGCCATTCTGATACCGGCTTTTACAGCCTCTGTTATTTTATCAAGGTGAATATGTCCTGGTATAATTTCACTTTTTGAATTGGCTATACCTATCAAAGGACGATTTATTTCTTCATCAGTATAACCCATGGCCTTAAATAGAGACCTGTGTGGAGCTTTTTCTATACCACTTTTAATTATGTCACTTTTCATAACAAAACCCTCCGATTTATTCCTTATAACTTACGTCAAAGGAAAATATTATATATTGACGTATTAGTCAGATTATCATAAATGCACAAAACTGTAGTACTCCAGTTTCGATAGTACTTCAGTATCTTCTTCGAGTTATATTTGGATTACTGGCTCATCATTATTATGCCTTATTTTACTACGCACTACTTTTATAGTCTATAACTTTACTTAATAAAAGTTTAATTCATTAATTTATCGGATAATTTAGATAATTTTCGTTAAACATTCAACACTTATATTGTATGAACTTATATTTTCATCTTGCCGGGAAACATGAAATCAATAATAAAATTCTTTTCAAAGAAGAATTTTGCAAACATTGATTTTTCTATTGCTTCATAAACCGGTCTGAATGAAGGTGTTGTATTAAAAAGCATTAAAACCGCGCAGACGATATATACAGTAAGCAACCCTTCCATAGCCCCAAGAGCAAATCCTCCCAGTTTATCTATCTGCTTGAATAAAGGAAGCTTTGAAATGCCTTCCAGTAAATATTTACATATAATAAGGATAATTCTTATGCTTATATACAATAACAGCATACTTAATATTTGGATGATAATTTTAGCAAGTTCCCCACTTATAGATTCCATAACCTTTGTTATATCAATAAGCTTAGCAGGGTCCGGTATCTGACTTGTCAAATTATTTTTTAAAAACTCCGGTAGAGGCAGCTTGTTAATAACCATATCAGCAGCGGCTTGTTTTACCTGTTCACCAGCTCCATTTATTAACGCACCTTTCTGCTTGAGAAGGTTATCAAAAATTGCATTTTTAATATTCTCAAATATTGCAGTATTCATTAATAATTGGGAAACTTTTGGATATAATTTAAATGATAGCCAGATTGATAGAAAATATGATGCAATTTTAAAAACAGAAAGCATAAAACCTGCGTTTAGTCCAATTAAGCCAAATCCGATAATTATTGCTGCTACAGCAAGATCACTCCAATTCATATGTTAACCCCCTTTACAATAAATGTATCTCTTTTATCAGGTTTATTTACTAATTTCTTTTAATATTGATTTAATGCACCCTGTTTTATCATACTTACTAATTATTAATAAATCTTATTTTATATTAATTATAATTATTCTACTTTTTGTAATCAGTGCAGCTTCATTTTTATTAAAAAAGATTACCTTTTCTATATCGGTAATAGAACTGTATTTTCCTTCCAAAGTTCCTTTGCTATTTATAAAGTATACCTCTCTTTTATTGTTAACAGCAGCTATATCTTTAAATGTGGAAATATTACAAACCTGTCCGTCAATAGGACATCTGGCAGTTATCCTGCCATCCTTGTTGAGTATAATAACCCCGGAAAATTTCTGTCTTCCACCCGTATCATTGATATCATCAACAGCAGCAATGAAAGACTTATCTGAAATCTCCTTACAACCATATATCTTTTTATACTTATTTTCCCATAACTTTTCCCTATTCTTATTATAATAGATAATTGATACATCATTTGCCAAAGCAAAAGAATCATCGCTTAATGCAAGTATAAATGGGTAAATTGCTCCCTGTTCCGGGACTAAAGCAGCGAAAGGATTCCCCATCAAGTCGGTAAAATCTATGCATGTATAAGCAGTCGACCCCGACGCATCAATGTTATTAATAATAATCTGCTGCCCTGAAGCCATAACCTGGGATGACAAAACAAAAGTCTCGTTAATGTATCTGTGGAATATCTCCTGGCCATCTACATCGTAGACTGATACCATCCCCTTATAACCTTCAGTTTCATGTACAACAGACACATACCCTGTCTCATTGATAGATGCATTAATTATATTACCATCAACTGCTTTCTGCCATTTTATATTTTTACCCTCTATTACATAAATAGACCTTCCACCAATATCAGATACCAGCAGCCGCCCCCCTTGCGATTGTAACATAGGTTTATTAAGCAATATAGGAATACTCCACTGTTCTTCTCCTTTTTTATCAATGGCAGTTACGCTGTATAAAGTGCATTTTATAAGCCATTCTCTGTATACTTCAAATGAGGGCTTATCTTTAGCTTCATAACCAATCTCAAATATATTCGCATTATCTGCATCAATTTCATGTCCCTGTATGGCAGCAGAAACTAACTTCTTTAAGCCAATTTTAGAAATATCAATATTATTGCTCTTTAGATAAGCTATGTATGCAGTAAACATAATAGCAATCAAAAGTAATATAAACAAAAATACACCAGATTTTTTTTCATTAGTTCCCATTCTGAATTTCCCTTCAGTAGTGTTTACTAAAACCTTTTCATTTTGTATCTAAAAAATATCTTATCACAATCGGGGACATTCCTCAATATAAGGAAAAAAACTCCGGTATGCTAATAAATTTCATTAATAACATACCGGAGTTTAAACTCATATCTTAACAAATGTCTATGACATTACTTTACTATTGTGCTGTTTCAGCTTTCTTCAAAGTCTCCATAAGTTTGGCATAACTTTCTCTTACACCTTCAGGTTCGTCGAATTTCTTTTTATCAACAAGTATTCCGCTATATTCCCCATTTTTGACAACATAGTAATAACGGTCGTCTTTTGGAATAAACTCTACCTTCATTACCTTAGGATCTTTTTTCAGATAATAGGTAAATGTTATATCAGGCTTTACTGAAGGTTGACCGTCAGGCTGTACCTGGCTCAGAGTAACTCCAATAAGAGACTGATAATATGACCTGAATGGCTGTCTGTCATTTTCGTCTTTCATACTTGCATCTTTACCATTTACAAAGAATTTATCCTTATCTGTATCCTGGTCAGGGTCAGTCTGCAATTCCAAATTCAAATTGTAGCCATCCATTTCAACGTTGATTTTTTCAACATCCCATATATTTACTATATAAGCAAACACTTCTACTATCTCTTCTATAGGTTTATCCAGGAAATTAAATGGTTCACTGGATATGGTATACACTTCATTTACACCATCCAGCATTGCATAAACTTTAGCATTTTCCGAAATTTCCTTACCTAAAAGGAGACGGTTTTCCCCTTGGGAAGATTCAAATTCCAACACGTATGATGGTTTTGCCAACCCATATTTCTCAAGATCCGACGGATTTTCCTCCACAAACTCAGTAATCTGTGATTGTGTTATGGCATCAAGCATTGGCGACAAAGCAGAAATATTGGCATTTCCCTTAATTGGAGAGGTCAGTGTCCAATTATTTTCTTCGCTGTTAATATTTGCTTCAAAAACTACTGACCCTTTTCTTTCCATTGATATTTTTGTTATATCAGTAGATTCAATGGTGAATAGTGCTACATCTCTTATATCATTTTTCCCAACTATTACTTTATTAATTGTATATGTGTCTGTGGTATAAACCTTGCTACTGTCTTTCTTTTTTACATAATATGCTCCTCCTGTCGGTGTAAGGTTACCAATTTCAAGAGTTTCAACCTTTCCGTCTTTCATTTTCGCAGACACTATTATGGGCTTGTCAAGACCATATTGTTCAAAGTCTGTGGCATTCTCCTCAACTTCTTTTTCAATAAATACTGAAGAAAAATTTATTGCTATACTGCTTAGTTTGCTTGAATCATACCTTATACCTTCAGGATACTTGAGCTCCCATTCTTTGTCTTTCTTAGCAATGGTTAATTTATCGCTTCCCTTTTGTACAGTTAATTCTTCCATTTCCGTTGTATCAAGATCGATTATTTTTTCAAAGCTCTTGCGTTCTGTAACTTCAGTCTTGCTTTTTTGGTTTTTAGCGAAGGCATACACTCCAAACAACAATGCAAGTATAATTACTAAAATTATAGCATTCCTGTAAAGCTTCATAGATGTCTCCTCCTTAAATATACGAATACACCAGCCAGGAGAATTAACATTGGAACAACTATTACTACAATAATTCCCATATATTGTGCCTGTTCTGCAGTGATATTAAGATACTGTTGCTGGTAGTTCTTAGGCTTTATAATGGTTTCATCCTTTTTATCCTGCATCCAGATCATAGTCTCCAGGAAAAATGCCATGCCATTGCTGAAATATGGTCCAAAAGCATCCTGTGCACTGTCCTCGAGAAATATACTGTTACCTATAACAGCTATCTTGGAAATTTTTTGCCATCCCTTGTGTTCAACTGCAACAGCAACATCAAGAGGTCCCTCTATATCATTTCCCTTGGACTTGTCCACCTGTTCTCCCACAGCTTTGCTGCTGGTTCTGGCAAGAGGTATAACATTAATATATTCCTTGGTATTCTTCAATATATTTATACTTCTCGAGTTGGCAAGAAGTATGTTGTAATTGTCAGATATTACAGCCCCGCTTTTTACATCCATTAATACCACATATGGGTTCTGAGGCAAATGTCTGTTTTGATCGTTTTCTTTTACCTTATCATAATTCAATGAAAGGTTGTAATCCATTAAAATATTTTCAAATTGCGGGAACTGTGGGTCCAATTCAAGATAATCAAACATGAATATAGCTTTACCGCCATTTTTCAAATATTCCTTAATTTTATCTTTTTCACTTGCAGTAAGGTCTTTTTTAGGTGAAGCAATTACCAGAATCTCCGTATCTTCAGGTACATTTGCTTCAGTTATAAGATTAATAGGCTTAACATCATAGTTGTTATACTCCATCTGAGCTTTTAGTGTTGAAAAATTCTTTTCTATGTCTTTTTCATCATGGCTGGTTGTAAAATAAATTGTGGGAGTAAATTCAGCAGTAACATATTTTATTGCTCCCGTAAAACCCTGCTCCGCTGTGGATCCTGTCTTGTAATACTGGAATGTTTGTTGATTAAAGTCTGCACTAAATAGGTCATAATATGAAAGCCCCTTTATCCTTCTGCCTGACTTTACAACAAAAGCATTTTTGCTTATATCTTTCAAAACACCGTCGGCATCAATCTGCTTAAGTATACCAGGATTCTTATCCGGGTCTACATATTTTACAGTGATATTAGGGTATTTTGCGTAATGGTCAAGAAGTTCAACAACTTCCTTGTATTCGCTTGAGGGCCCTATTTTGCCATCATCAAACAATCCGTATATTACAACTTCCTGGTCTAATTCCTTTAATATGGTTTTAGTAGTATCTCCTATAGAGAAAAGCTTATTAGGAGTTAGATCCCATTTAACCTGACCCAGACCCACTAAAATATTCAAAACTACTGCAATTGCAACCACCGCAGCAATTAAAATAATTGAGTTTGTTCCGTATCTGAACGATCTGTTTTTTACAACCTTATTAAACGTCTTCTTAACATTATTTGTTCCTTTGTTTTTGGAATTACTATTTTTAATATTATTTGTTTCTTCAGCATTTTTAATATTATTGTCATTTTCATTATTGTCATTATTGTTTTCTTCATTGTTGCATGCTTTGCTGATATTATCAGTTTCTTCATTAATGTCCGCAGTTACAGTCACTTCATTTTCAGCATTATTATTGATTTTATTCATCTCTTCATTTTTATTCATCTATATCACCTCTGACTCCAACGTCTTCTTTCAATAATCATGATGGTAACAAACAAAAATACTGATATAAAACTCAGGTAATAAACAACAGCACTTAAACTAAGAATACCTCTATTAAAATCCTCATACCTTGATAGCAGAGAAAACCAATACAGAATTTTAGCTGTAAATCCGCCTACCATACCTCCAATACCATCTGCAATCCAGATTATCAAAAGAGCCACAAAACTGATAATTGAAGCAATAACCTGGTTTTCGGTAAGTGAAGATGCAAAAATACCTACTGAAATAAAAGATGCTCCCAGGAGAATTAAGCCGGCATATCCCCCCACTATCTGAGGAGTAATGGATGCGCCGAAAATCACCAGTATTATCGGGTATATAAATGATACAAGAATCATCATAAGAAATACAGAAAGTGCAGCAAAGTATTTTCCAAGCACTACACCGCCTAGATTAATAGGTGATGTAAGCAATAAGACTTCCGTCCCGTTTTTTCTATCTTCAGCAATAATACGCATGGTTAATATAGGTACTAAAAATATTAATATATAACCCATACTGCCAAGATTTCCGTTAAATTCCCCATATCCGGATAATAAATTTGGCCAGAACATTATTGAAGATATAAGAGTAAACATGCCAATCAAAACATACGCAATCGGAGAATAAAAATAAGACTTGACTTCTTTCCAGAAAACAGCCCGCATATTAACCTACCTCCTTTTCTTCTGTTACTACCTGCAGGAATATTTCTTCCAGGGTCATACCCAAAGACTTTAACTCCATTATTGGGTAGCCTGCTTTAGCCATTGCAAAGAAAATCGGCTTTCTCACATCTATATCCTTATCAGATTCGATAATATATGTTATAACATCTTTTTCCTTTTCCGCGCTGGGTTCAATATACTTAACACCATATATTCCTTTTATGCTGTTTACTACGGAATTTTTAGGTCCTGAAATAGTAACAGACATTTTAGACATGTTCCCGAAGTTTTTGGAAAGATTTTCAGGAGTATCTATTGCAGCTATTTCTCCTTTATGGATAATAACAACTCTCTCACATACTGCGCTAACCTCTGTCAAAATGTGAGAGCTTAATATTATTGTGTGCTCTTTACCCAACGCTTTAATAAGCTTCCTTATTTCAATGATTTGTTTAGGGTCCAAGCCTACTGTGGGCTCGTCCAATACAAGTACTTCCGGCTTGCCTATTAATGCCTGGGCAAGGCCTACTCTCTGTTTATATCCTTTTGAAAGATTTTTGATGAGTCTCTTCCTTACATCAGTTATTTTTACAATTTCCATAATGTCATCCAGCTGACCTTTTCTGATTTTTTTGTCAACCTTTTTTAATTCACTGACAAAATTAAGATAATCAAGAACAGTCATGTCCATATAGACAGGCGGCTGTTCAGGTAAATAGCCTATCCTTTTTTTGGCTTCTATAGGTTGTTCAAGAATATCATAGCCGCAGACTTTTACAGTACCTTGTGTGGATGGCATATAACCGGTAATAATATTCATGGTTGTGGATTTACCAGCTCCATTGGGTCCGAGGAAACCAAGAATTTCGCCTTTTTCTACGGTGAAATTCAAATCCTTTACACCTACTATCTGCCCATAATACTTAGTAAGATTTTGTATTTCTATCATTCTTTTTTCTTCCCCCCTGTTTTTCTATACTGGAACACAAAGCTATTACCTACATTATTATGGATATTTTTTAACAAAGTGTGAACAATCTGTAACAAAATTTTAATATCTATATAACGCAAAAATGATTTTACAAGGAACAAGTTGGATTTTTGCATATTAATTAAGGTAACATAAATGAGCAAAACTTTTATAGTGTAGTTTCTTTTGTGCGTTATCTATATCATTAACACCTTTTCTTTGTGAAGAAGCTTGAACCTACAGGCCCTATAGCGCTAAACCCAATAACAAACAACCATTCATGGTGAGTTAGGGGCACTGTCTTAAATATTCCTTGGAGCATCGGTACATACACCACCGATAAAATCATAAATAATGAACAGAGCACCGCAAGCACTAGATAAATATTGCTAAATACCTGAATTTCAAATATGCTTCTTCTTTCTGATTTACATTCAAAAACATGTATTAGCTGAGTAATAACAAGTGTGACAAATCCTCCTGTTCTTGCCAGATCTATACTGTGGGTAAAATGAAGTATTGCTGTAAAGACAGCCAGGGTACTTATCCCAAGCAGGGTTCCTCTTACTATAATCAAGCTCAGCAATCCATCAGAAAATATATTATCATTTGAATCTCTCGGTGGTCTCATCATAATATCCTTCTCAGCAGGCTCAAAGCTTAGAGCTATTGCCGGAAGTCCATCAGTTACAAGATTGACCCATAATATTTGAATAGGCAGAAGGGGGACAGGGAGCCCTAAAAGCATTCCCAAAAACATTGTAAGTACCTCGCCAATATTACACGATAGCAGATACCTTATAAACTTTCTGATATTACTGTATATTACTCTTCCTTCCTCTACAGCTGCTACAATTGTAGCAAAGTTATCATCCATCAATATCATGGATGAGGCTTCCTTTGTAACATCAGTACCCATTATTCCCATGGATACTCCAATATCCGCTTCTTTTACAGCCGGAGCATCATTTACTCCATCACCGGTCATAGCAACTATATGCCTAAGTTTTCTGAAGGCTTTTACTATGGATAATTTATTTTTAGGAGATACTCTGGCAAATACAGAAACATTTTCTACCTGTCTTAAAAGTTCATCTTCTCCCATTGTTTCAATGTCATTTCCAGTTAACACCTTATCTTCTTCAGAAAAAATATCAAGTTCTTTAGCTATGGCACAGGCAGTTATTTTGTGATCTCCGGTTATCATTACAGGCTTTATACCTGCCATCTTGCATTTTTGGACAGCCAAAGCTGCTTCTTGCCTGGGAGGATCAATCATACCAAGCAGTCCAACAAATATTAGTTCAGATTCAAGGTTGCTTTTTGAAGGATCCATAGAGGTGTTCATATTTGATATATCAATTTTCCTGTATGCAACTCCAAGAACCCTTAGAGCTTCCACAGCCATATTATCATTTACTTTAAGAATCCCCATCTTCATTATATTGGTAAGATTAACAATACCTTTTGAAGTAAGCATTTTAGAGCATTTTTTAATTATTATATCAGGAGCCCCTTTAGTAAAAATAAATTCTTCACCTTTTAGGTTTTTACAAACAACACTCATACATTTTCTTTCAGAATCGAATGGTATCTCATGATACCTGTAATAATCCTTTTCCAATGATTCCTGTGTTATACCGGATTTAGCAGCTGCAACAAGCAGTGCACCTTCCGTAGGATCCCCATTTATAGTCCATTTCTCCGTATGGACAAACACCGACTTTATTTTATTATTCAAGCTTTCCTTATTATGACGTTTTTTAATTAATTGTGAATTATTGCACAAAGCACCTATCTCAAGTGCCAGCTTTAGATGATTGCTTTTTAAGGGTTCTATTTTTCTTCCCTTTAAGATAAAATCTCCTTCTATATCATAGCCAATTCCGGTAATGTCATATATATTTTCACCGGCATATATCTTTCTTACTGTCATTTTGTTTTCAGTAAGAGTACCTGTTTTATCAGAGCATATTACATTCGCGCATCCTAGGGTTTCTACTGCGGGCAGCTTGCGGATCAGTGCATTTCTCGTCAACATTCTCTGAACGCCAAGTGCAAGTGATATGGTTACTATAGCAGGAAGGCCCTCCGGCACAGCAGCAACTGCCAGGCTTATTCCTGCCAGAAGCATGTTAAATACTTCTTCTCCTCTCATAATACCGGTTACAGAAACGACAGCACATATTACAAGGCAGGCAAAAACTATAAACTTGCCAAGGTGTGCCAGCTTTTTCTGAAGAGGTGTCTCCTCATCATCAATATTCTGAATCATATGAGCAATTTTACCCATCTCGGTATTCATTCCAGTTGCATATACCATGGCTTTTCCTCTGCCCATTGTTAATGTGGTACCCATATATATATGCCTGCTCTTATCACTGAAATCAAGCTCTGAATTTATATAGTCTTCATGTTCACGTTTGAATTCGCGTCCATGATAAATATCAATATTTTGTTCCTTAATTATTTTCTTTCCATTATTTCTTCTATGATGTTTCTCAACTGGAACAGATTCGCCTGTTAATAATGACTCATCCACATTAAGATTTGCTGATTCAATAAGGATTGCATCCGCTGGAACCCTGTCACCGGCCTCAACAAGAATTAAATCTCCGGGAACGACTTTATCTGCTGAAACAGTAACAGGTTTTCCATCTCTTATAACTTTTGCAGAAGGAGCAGCCAGGCTTTTTAAAGCTTCAAGTGTTCTTTCAGTTCTGTATTCCTGTATGAAACCAAGAAAAGCATTTACTATTACAATAGCAAGTATTGTCATTGCTTCCATTGTTTCTCCCATAAAAGCTGAAATAGCAGTGGCTGCCAATAGAATTAAAACCATAAAATCACTGAACTGCTCAACTAAAATTTTAAAGGGAGATATTCCGGCTTTTCCAGCCAAACTATTAGGCCCGTATTTGTTAAACTTCTCCCTTGCTTCTCTTTCACTTAGTCCTAGACTCTTATTTCTTCCTTCTTTGACTGATGGAAAATCTTCAGACAATAAATTGTCCTTTTTCAAAACCGATTTCAAGTGAATCAAACCTCCTTTTTCCTGTCCTTCCTCATATTCTTATTCACTTAAAAACAGTTTTAGTACAGGTCTTATTATTGACTGCATATTATTGATTGATTATTCTGATTATGTTATTGATAGCCTAGCCCTGATTATGGCGGTGCATTAGTGCATAAAAATTATGTATATTATTTTTCATAAGCCTTATAAACTCCCTCAATATTGCACAAGTCAATCATAATATCTTCTACACGGAATGCATGAGGAGGTCTTACAAAGAATTTGACAGTCATATTTCCATC
>ERZ795032.1800-NODE-1800-length-13608-cov-8.523500_pt1 | contig 13608 bp, 12 predicted proteins | sample MGYA00375124_ERZ795032 | MGnify/ENA primary metagenome ERZ795032 (study PRJEB30167, sample SAMN05720154) | activated sludge metagenome | isolation source: Anaerobic digester | place: China | collected 2015-12-16 ...
TTGCGCCTTGATATAAACTATTTGGGCAACAGCCCGTGTAGGTTTGACCCCTATGATCCTTTCCTCTAACCCAACAGACGTTGTTTCAATCCACGCCCCCGCATGGGGGGCGACGTCGCCGTCCTGCGGAACGTCCACCTCGTCAGCGTTTCAATCCACGCCCCCGCATGGGGGGCGACGAAATCATCACCGGATTCCGCAACCGTGATACCTGTTTCAATCCACGCCCCCGCATGGGGGGCGACGTCCGGTCGTGGGTAATAGGTGAATCATACATGTTTCAATCCACGCCCCCGCATGGGGGGCGACGAGGCGGACCGCCTCAAGGCCGAGGCCGACAGGGAGTTTCAATCCACGCCCCCGCATGGGGGGCGACACGCCGCATACATCATGCGGGAGCTGGGCATCAGGTTTCAATCCACGCCCCCGCATGGGGGGCGACCCCTCTCCCTGTTTCCACAAACGCAAATATCCGCTGTTTCAATCCACGCCCCCGCATGGGGGGCGACCCAACGACCACCTTCTCAAGGATGGTTCCCACCTCGTTTCAATCCACGCCCCCGCATGGGGGGCGACAATATAGGCATGTCTCACACCGTGGCTTCTCCGTGTTTCAATCCACGCCCCCGCATGGGGGGCGACCCTCTCCCTGTTTCCACAAACGCAAATATCCGCTGTTTCAATCCACGCCCCCGCATGGGGGGCGACGTGTTAAGGGCAGGTTAGGGAGCAAGAGCCAACGTTTCAATCCACGCCCCCGCATGGGGGGCGACAAGAGCTACAGGAGAGGCTTGACCGCATCCAGAGGGTTTCAATCCACGCCCCCGCATGGGGGGCGACGGGCAAGGTGCCCATTACACCTTGCCCTGGTGTTGTTTCAATCCACGCCCCCGCATGGGGGGCGACCGTTGCGTCATATCCTGGTAGCCGGGGAGGTTGAGTTTCAATCCACGCCCCCGCATGGGGGGCGACCGGTCAACTGTAGACCATGCAAACTCAACGGATATGTTTCAATCCACGCCCCCGCATGGGGGGCGACCTTTGATAACCGTCAGGTTGTCGGGTATCAGAGGGTTTCAATCCACGCCCCCGCATGGGGGGCGACGCCAACATGCAAGCCGGGATCGACCGGGCGAAATGTTTCAATCCACGCCCCCGCATGGGGGGCGACGTGAGAACACGCAAATCTTAGAAGGGGGAATGTGTTTCAATCCACGCCCCCGCATGGGGGGCGACTTGTAGGTACCTGTCGAGTGTCGCTAGGTTCTGCTCGTTTCAATCCACGCCCCCGCATGGGGGGCGACGCAGATTGGCTCCTGTTATGACCACCATGACGATGTTTCAATCCACGCCCCCGCATGGGGGGCGACAACTCCCTCATAGAATCCTTCAACTCTGAAACCTGTTTCAATCCACGCCCCCGCATGGGGGGCGACGGGGTCGGGTTGTCGCCGAGGGATTATGGGCTGAAGTTTCAATCCACGCCCCCGCATGGGGGGCGACGCACATACCATGGGCGTTGATACAGTACCAGTTGGTTTCAATCCACGCCCCCGCATGGGGGGCGACCGTGCCTCGCATGGTAGATACAAGTTCCCATGCTGTTTCAATCCACGCCCCCGCATGGGGGGCGACCCTATCGCCTCGATGGTTGCCCCTGCAAGGGTGGTTTCAATCCACGCCCCCGCATGGGGGGCGACCACGACGCTGGCGGGGCAGGGATGGCCCTCGTGGTTTCAATCCACGCCCCCGCATGGGGGGCGACGGCTGGCATATTGCATCCTTGTAGTGATAGCACGGGTTTCAATCCACGCCCCCGCATGGGGGGCGACTGATGAGGCTCAGGATCTTAACCCCCTGATGTTGTTTCAATCCACGCCCCCGCATGGGGGGCGACAGCCTATTGATTTTTATCAGGCGGTTATGACCCCGGTTTCAATCCACGCCCCCGCATGGGGGGCGACAGGTTTTTAAACCTACTAATATTTGACACAAGCCCGTTTCAATCCACGCCCCCGCATGGGGGGCGACTGACCGAGACCATTTGATCCGCACTCACATTCCGTTTCAATCCACGCCCCCGCATGGGGGGCGACCGGGGCTGATGTCGAGGAGACCTGGGTGCCCTTCATGTTTCAATCCACGCCCCCGCATGGGGGGCGACATTGGGACAAAGCCAGCAGTACCAAGGCATTAGGTTTCAATCCACGCCCCCGCATGGGGGGCGACGTCGTTGAGTAATTGGGGTGATTGTGGTGAGAGGTTTCAATCCACGCCCCCGCATGGGGGGCGACAAAACCCCGCAAGGAATTACCTCACGGGGCCTTAGTTTCAATCCACGCCCCCGCATGGGGGGCGACGTGTTGAGGGAACTATCAACGTTGATGTGGATGAGGTTTCAATCCACGCCCCCGCATGGGGGGCGACAGTTAACTATGCTGTATTACCTTTAGCGCTTGCCGTTTCAATCCACGCCCCCGCATGGGGGGCGACACCCCCCGTGATAGTGCCCTATGCTAGTACGGCTAGGTTTCAATCCACGCCCCCGCATGGGGGGCGACCCCAAATGAGCGTCAAGGACGTACTGGGCGCGGGGTTTCAATCCACGCCCCCGCATGGGGGGCGACCCCATCATTGCCTCGTTGATGCCGGATATCTGGTGTTTCAATCCACGCCCCCGCATGGGGGGCGACCAGCACGGCGGGGATCCGTATCTGGAGAAGCTCTGGTTTCAATCCACGCCCCCGCATGGGGGGCGACTCGCCGGTGGTGACATAACAGATACCACCGAAACGTTTCAATCCACGCCCCCGCATGGGGGGCGACGCGAAACCCAAGGGTTTGCCGAACTTGTTTACAAGTTTCAATCCACGCCCCCGCATGGGGGGCGACCCCTGGCGTTCAGGCCTGTAGCAACGGCATACCTGTTTCAATCCACGCCCCCGCATGGGGGGCGACGTGCTTATAGATCCCTATAGCGGGGAGATTATAGTTTCAATCCACGCCCCCGCATGGGGGGCGACTGGATACGAACCGCGTCCACCATTCGGGGATCTGTTTCAATCCACGCCCCCGCATGGGGGGCGACGGTCATGCCTGAATTGACGCTTCAGGATCTGGAGAGTTTCAATCCACGCCCCCGCATGGGGGGCGACCTGCGGCATTATTCCGGCGGCGCCAGGAGGTACGTTTCAATCCACGCCCCCGCATGGGGGGCGACTTTCGTAGCGATAGATAGAGACTTGTTAACGCATAGTTTCAATCCACGCCCCCGCATGGGGGGCGACCTCAGTTTCCAGCACAAGAGCGTGGTGCAAGGCAGTTTCAATCCACGCCCCCGCATGGGGGGCGACGCGAAACCCAAGGGTTTGCCGAACTTGTTTACAAGTTTCAATCCACGCCCCCGCATGGGGGGCGACCCCTGGCGTTCAGGCCTGTAGCAACGGCATACCTGTTTCAATCCACGCCCCCGCATGGGGGGCGACGTGCTTATAGATCCCTATAGCGGGGAGATTATAGTTTCAATCCACGCCCCCGCATGGGGGGCGACTGGATACGAACCGCGTCCACCATTCGGGGATCTGTTTCAATCCACGCCCCCGCATGGGGGGCGACGGTCATGCCTGAATTGACGCTTCAGGATCTGGAGAGTTTCAATCCACGCCCCCGCATGGGGGGCGACCTGCGGCATTATTCCGGCGGCGCCAGGAGGTACGTTTCAATCCACGCCCCCGCATGGGGGGCGACTACCGCGAGCGTGCGGTCAGCCCAAACGTTGTTCCAGTTTCAATCCACGCCCCCGCATGGGGGGCGACGGATCCGAAACTTTTGTTCTTTCAATGTAAGCCTGTTTCAATCCACGCCCCCGCATGGGGGGCGACCTGGGCGAGATCTGGGCCATCAAGTACGGTCCCAGGTTTCAATCCACGCCCCCGCATGGGGGGCGACGACCCCCTTCTCCCAACGAAGGAGGGTATGCAAGGTTTCAATCCACGCCCCCGCATGGGGGGCGACTTCTCCCATAAGCCCCATTCCGCCAGCCATGGGGTTTCAATCCACGCCCCCGCATGGGGGGCGACTTAAAGCATCCTCATCAGGGGTCTGCCACCACGTGTTTCAATCCACGCCCCCGCATGGGGGGCGACCGGGAGCGATCATCAGTTTCATCACCGGTTTGGCGTTTCAATCCACGCCCCCGCATGGGGGGCGACAGGCAGAACCCACGGAGCCTGAGACAGGGGGCGAGGTTTCAATCCACGCCCCCGCATGGGGGGCGACGATCGTGGACTCTTTACTCACCTCGCACTGCTCGTTTCAATCCACGCCCCCGCATGGGGGGCGACCGGACGCTCATCATCCACTCCGTCTGGATCCCTAGTTTCAATCCACGCCCCCGCATGGGGGGCGACCCTTACCGATACCGGTCTGGACGCTGATGAATTCGTTTCAATCCACGCCCCCGCATGGGGGGCGACTTGAACTGGGCCGCGGTCATGCCGGCCACAGCCGCGTTTCAATCCACGCCCCCGCATGGGGGGCGACTGGTTATCTCCAGCGAGGCCTCCACCCCTGTCGGGTTTCAATCCACGCCCCCGCATGGGGGGCGACCATCGTTCACGAACGCTCTCACGGGGCGCTCCTCGTTTCAATCCACGCCCCCGCATGGGGGGCGACCATCCGAGGCCTATCCGAAGACAACCGACGGCGCGTTTCAATCCACGCCCCCGCATGGGGGGCGACGCGGAGGTGCGCGTATGAGGGGAGGTGGTATCTCGTGTTTCAATCCACGCCCCCGCATGGGGGGCGACCGCCGTAAATCAGGTGGGAGACTGGCTGGATAGCGTTTCAATCCACGCCCCCGCATGGGGGGCGACATATCCGCTTGTCGGCAGCCATAACACGGACGGAGTTTCAATCCACGCCCCCGCATGGGGGGCGACGAAGCTCCTCCTGTCCCTCGTCCGAGGGGTCGTAGTTTCAATCCACGCCCCCGCATGGGGGGCGACTTGGCTACTTTACGGACGCCAAGGCAAGCCTGGAGTTTCAATCCACGCCCCCGCATGGGGGGCGACTGTGTTAACTTCCTAGCTGATTTCTTGGGCTTTTTCTAAACGCCATTCGCGAAACCATGAGTATATTCTCTCCTAAAGGACCTTCGAAAATACAAAAACAAAAAAGTCCTTAGATTATCAAGGTCTTACTGGTTGCGCGAATCGCCCGGGTATTGCTCTACTGCTAGGGGTTCGCAGAATACTAAACAACAAGGGAACCCTCCGGATTATATCCCGGTTTTGAACCCTGGTGTTCAACCCTGTTTTTCCAGTTCTTCCCCAGATAATAATAGCGCAGGCTGTCTTTCTCGGGGTCAAAGATCAATTCAAGTTGGTTCTTTAAAGTAACCCATTGGGATGGATCAACCAAGCATTCAAAGACCGAATTCTGGACCCTCTGCCCGTAATTCTCACAGGCTTTTGAAACCTTGCGGAGTCTCCTTTTTCCTTCAAGGGTTTCAGTATTTACATCGTAAGCCACAAGAACCATCATCGCGCATCACCTCGTTATTCCTACCTCCATCGGAAGGGTGGATATCCGCCAATGTCTCCTCTCAAATGCCGTGCTAGTAGAAGGGCTTGTGTGTAAGGAATAAGTCCCAAAGGAATTTTTTCTTCAATAAAAGGATGTGTTATTTCATCCTGCTTTCTCTGCTGATAGGAGACGATGACTGTCTTACGGGTTTCGTCGTCCATTACCACTCCACCGCTTTCCGTTATCAAAAAACCGGCGGAGTTTATCTGCCTGCGATTGATAAGGGTCAAAACCAGCCTATCAGCCAGAACCGGCCGGAGTTCTTCCATGATATCGAGTGCCAGGCTTGGCCTTCCTGGTCTATCCCGGTGTAGGAAGCCAGCCTGAGGATCCAGGCCGACTGATTCAAGCGCGCTTACAACATCGTGACACAAGAGGGTGTAAACAAACGAAAGCAGGGCATTTACCCTATCGAGAGGGGGCCTGCGATTCCGACCATTGAAGTGGAAAGAATCTCTTTCCGCTGTAATCAGTGCTCCGAAGGAAGAAAAATAACACCGGGCGGCTTCTCCCTCTTTTCCTCGCAGGCAATCAAGATCAAGGGGGGATCGCAATTCTTCGAGAATCCGGTTCAACATTTGAGCTGTATTAGATAGATTATCGTTTGCCGGTATATGATCCTCTCTTAATCCCCTTTGAACCACCTGCCTGCAGTTGGCTATCTTCGCAACAATAATATTCTGTGCAATTCCCGCAGAAGCGTACTGATCTTCATTTGTTCGATATTGAGATTTCCGGAGAAGAATATTCCCTGAAACCCTACCTGTAGCCCTTGCAAGAAATTTCCCGTGCTCGGTACAAAAAGAAAGGCCAACACCCCTCTCGCAGCAAAAACCCATCAGGAAGGGGCTGCAGGAGACCTGTCCAAAGCAGACTATCCCTTCAAGTGTATGGATAGGCAACCGGAGCTTTGTCTCATCTTCCACACGTACCAGAACCGTTTCGTCCTTTTTTGACAGATACGCCCCTTGTGTTGTCACAAATAGAGTGTTTAGTAGTTTTCTCATCAATCCTCGTCCTCTCTGAAGAAATTATTCATATACGAGGACAACTTCCGCTTTGAGCAGTTCACTTCAGGGAGGCAGAGGTCCTTCATGGAGCATCGTTCACACTTCGAGCCAAGTTCCGGAGGAGGGGTTTGTCCTTTGCCTATTAGCGAATGGAGTTCATTCGCCGTATCTGTAGTAAGTTTCCTGATCTCACTACAAAAAGGAACTATTGTTCTGCGTCTTGGAAGGCCGTAGAACAGCGCCCCTTCCGGGATTGACAAACCAAGCATTTCCTCCAGGCAGATAGCCTGCGCGCAGAGCTGGATTTCATCACATGAACCCGTCTTCTGGCGACCTCGCTTGTATTCAACTGGAAAAGGGCGCCAGGTTCCCTTTACCCCTGGTAGTTTGATACCTTGCCCCGGTTCTTCCGGGTGAAATTCAACAATATCGGCAATACCGGAAAGGCCAAGAGTCAAGGACCGCAAGGGAAGGGAGCGCGTTATTCTCACTCCCTCCCGCATCTCGGTCTTACCGTCGTGGGCTTTTTCGTGAAGAAGGCGACCTTCTGCCGTGTATCGGTTTTCTGCCCACGCCTGCTCAATGTGAATCAGCGCACACTGACGTTTGCAGAAAGACAGGTGCTGTAGGGCTGAAATGGGCAGAAGTTCGTCTTCTTTGTACATTTTTTGCCCCTACTATCAGCCGGAGACCTTTATTACTTTGAAGGTTTCTTTTACTGGTTGCCCGTCCAGCAATATCCGGTAATCGGAAAAACTACGAGCAGGCCCCCCAGTTGTTCGTTCACAGGTTACCCGAGCAAATAATTCTTGGGCAGATTTGTTGCCTAGTGCTGTATCGTGTTCGAAAACAATCACTCCACGGGTGCTCATCAACCCCCGGGCTGCTGATCTGTCGTGTTCAAACATATTTTGTAGGGCTTCCCAGAATAAATCGAGATCTTCCTGGGAGAAGCCTGTCTGGTCGGCAAGATGCGCCGAGACAAATCCATGTGATCTGTAAAGCCCATAGGGGACCGTAAACTTGCGACCCATGGTCCGATTGTCGCCGCTCTGTTTTTCTGCTTCTGCTTCTGTAGCTACAGCCATACGGGTGATACTGTGTTCTAGAGCAACAATCGGTTCAACAGAACGGGCAAAGGTCATTTGAACTGGGCCGCGGACCTGGCCAGCGTTCTTTCCAGTGCTCATAACGGCACCAAAAGTTCTAATGTCATAGTATTTTCTAGACATCCATTTCCTGGCAGCTTCCGTTTTCTCTCCCTTCTCCTTATTTTTGACTTCATCTTGTTCATGAGCTTCATCAATAAACTGGTTCAAGATTCCTTTTTCCTTGATGAAAATATCGAAACCATCTATACCCTTCCTGGTAATCTGAACAAGATTCCTGACTTTTCTTTTCAAACAAACGTCTGTTACTAGCCCCATGCCCGTCTCCGCATCGATCCTGGGAAGATTTCCTGCATCCGGATCGCCATTTGGGTTCCCGTCCTGTACATCGAAAAGGAAAACAAAATCGTATCTGCTATTGATCTTGCTCATGATGAACCTCCTCACTGTTGATGGTTGCAACATCTTCTTTAACATTCTTTTTGAAGAATTCCTGGCGTTGGTGGTAATAACCGATACCGAAGAAAGCCTGTTCCTCAAGCGTCAAGTGTTTAGGGAACTTGTCGATTTCACTAACTATTTCTCCAATTTCTTTCTCGAAGTAAACCTTTCTACCAGTTCTTTCAAGTTTTGATAGGTGATGGTTTTTCAGTTTGAGGAGTTGAGAAAAAACCGTCACGGGGCTAGAGGAGGCTGCTCCGTAATACCTGTCCCTGATCGTCGCGCTTATTCCAGGGTTCGCCTCCTCCTGAACTTTTTCAAGCACTGCGAAAAGTCGGCCCAGGCGATAACCCTCATTCTTGTTATCTCTGTCCAAAGCCACTTGTATCACCTCTCTTTCTGAATATTTAGGGGATCTGTTTATCCAGGCCTTGAGGATACCGGCGCGTGCCCTGGTTACATGCCTCTCCGCCCTTATCCGTCTTATGCATTGTTGCACAAGGGTTATCGGGTAAGGGGTCCCATCAAGAATGCTAGTAACAAGATGAGAGGAAAGATTAGGGGGGACATTGTCCATTTTGTATTCCAGGGCTGTCGAACGAACCATCCTGTTCAAAGACAAATGTTCGGGTTCATTTGGTCCATGAACGATTTGAATGTCTTCGAAATGTCTTGCTATCTTTTCTGCAAAAATTCTAGTTGTACCTGTTTTCCAAAAACGGACAGAAATCCGAGCGGCATTAGGAGCTAACCCAAGTACATAAAAACGGTTGTCATCCGGCAAGCCCATGTTGCCTGATCTTATGGCCTCAAAGAGTCCTTTTACAGCTTGAACTCCCCTGTCGGGATCATCCTTAGGGGGGTCTTCCAAAAACCACTGAAATTCGCTCTCTAAGTCGTACTTAGGGCTGTCTCTTTTCTGGCTCCAAAAGACAATTGTGGCGTCTCCAACAGTAGTCTTGTTATGTGAATCCTTGCCCAGCAAATGATTTAGGGCGGTTGTATAGCAGAAAGTTGCCTTTTCCCCGATCGGGGCATTTAAACCTTGTTCTTTACCAAATGATCTGAATGAATTGAGATTAAACGAAACTATCGATGCACCTTGGGTATTTGTTCCTCTAACACCTTTGATTGAGGGATGAAGTTGAGCTATTGGTGATCTTTCCCCTGTGACCAAGCAAGCTTTTTCATATTCCTTGCTACCTTCGTTTTTCTTTCTCTTTTGAAAAACTTCTCTAACCGAATCACAGATCGTAGCATCTTCAGATCCCTCAATTTTGAAAGCAACAAAGGCATTAGACTGAAGTGCTTCTTCCCAAATTGGAAGATATTCCTTTTTGGATTCAATTTGTTTAACAGGATCGTTGTCTAAAAAGTCCTTAAGAACTCTTAAGGATTTAATTTTAGCCAAAGAGTCGGCACCAAGCTCTTTTTGAATCCTATCTTTGAATTCACTATGCCTTATTTCAATATCTTCTCTTCCTCTGGGGTTGGCACCAAGCGCATATTCCAAGTTATCCCATAGGAAGTAAGCTTTTATACCCACTGTTCTTTTCTCGCCCTGGGGCACCAGAAACCGCTTCGCCCTAAGTTTTTTACCTTCCCCTTCTCTTGTGTCTTCGATGGCCTGAAATTCTCCTTGTTCACTCAGCACAATCAAAAAAGGGATCTCTTTCCATTCCCAACCCTGAGGAGCAAGGCTCTCATCTGAATTAGCAGCCTTTCTGTCATAGTATTCGCAGAGCGCCTGAAGGATCATCGAAACACCTCCCCTCCATCCCAATCGGGAACATGAATCACTCCGGATTCAAGCTTTGCCCTGAAAAAGGCTGGTTGGGGGTCCATTTCGTTAGTGAAATCGACGTCGTAAAGCATAAAACCCAGTTCCCTGGTTTCTGCTATAGGTGCAGGTTCTTCCTCGGGTGTTTCCACAAAACGAAAACCGCAACTGAATTCTCGACATCCAAGATAGGGCTGGTTAAAACACTGACCCTTTCGGACTCTACGTTCGAACATGGCGTTGTATTTACCCGGGTTCTCGTTCTTTTTCAGATCCTGTCTCTCTTCTTCAGAGACCAGATCATCGAGCACTTCTGTTGATACTCTTTTCCGACGATCGGGCGGGACAAACACAAGATCAGCATGCAGTCTGTATCGGACATCACGGAGGAAAAGACCTGCTCTTTGTTGCCTGTTATCTTCGATAAAAATCCCCTCTGAACGAGGGCTAATGATAGTACCAACCTCGTTCCTTCTTACAGAAATCCACCGAATGGGATTAAGAACTTCAATTTTTCTGATTTTCCACTGAATAGCAGGTTTCCAGAAAATTGCCTCGAAGATCCCTCTCGCTGCTGAGGGTGTGATCACATCGTAACTGACCCGCTCAACCTTCATTTCCGGTCGCGTAAAGCATGCGTAATCACCTTTGACCTCGATACAGAATGTTTTGTCAAAAAACTCTTCCAAAACAAAACCTCCTTTCTCTTAATGATTCAACAAACGTGAACGTCTTTCATCCATTCACCCTCCTCCCAGATGAGACCTAATCCTGGTTTGTAAAGCCCGTCGCCAGCCTGGATGCTGAAACCGTGAACCTCCTCGATATAACCCAGACCAATAAGCTTCTGCCAGAGGGGATAAGGAATGTTTACTGTAAAACGCTGTAGTTTACGCAACCGGGATTTGTTTGGTCCAAATTTTTTCAGTTCTTCTATGATCTCGCGGCTATCGCGCGTTCTGCCTTTATACCAGATTATGACCGGTTTCTGTTTCGTGTTGTCGATAAGGTTGAAATCACGTGAAAAGGTTCTGAACTGAAACTTGAACTCATCCGCTTCCTTTTTTAATCTCCTTTCGAAATCGGGCTTGTCCAGATCATTGATAGAAGCAAAATAATTTCTGAAATAATCCCTAAAAAGTTCCGGGCTTAGTTCATTAACAGATTTGTTTCTAATGAGCGTCCTTGCTGCATCTTCTCCTTTTCTTAACAAACCTGGGGGAGCGGGTTTAGAAGGTGAAAAAACAACAACCTGACCCATTTCCCCCTTGTAGCAAAGTTTGCCTTCACGGTTACACCTTCCAGCAGCCTGAGCGATAGAATCCATTCCGCTCATAGCTCTGTATACGACCGGAAAATCAATATCTACTCCGGCCTCTACAAGCTGGGTGCTTATCACTTTTATTGGCACACTATCGGAAAGTTTTTTCTTAATATCAGAGATAACTTCACTTCGTTCTTCACCGCACATGAGAGCTGAAAGGTGAACGGTCCCTTCTGGCATTAATTTGTGAAGATCCCGGCAATCTCTTCTGGTGTTGACAATACAGAGAACTTGTTCGTAGCTGTTGAGTTCTTCTGAGATTTCTTTCCAGGTTGATACCATGTCCGGTTCGGGAAGTTTTATCTCTACGCGCTTCAGATCTTTGTAAAGAGATTCTGGATCATCAATGATTTCAATGCATTCTGGAATCCCCTCGAATTTTGTCTGGCTGGAACCAACGGTTCCTGAAAAGGCAGGTTGAGTCGCAGTACAGAATAAAACCGTCACACCATAATCCTCTACCAAGACCTTGAGTACTGAAAGAATGGGCTTAAGGTACTCCGGCGGCAGCATCTGGGCTTCGTCAAGGATTACTACGCTGTTAACCAGATTATGAAGCTTTCGACAGGAGGAGGGTTGGCTGGCAAAAAGCGATTCAAAGAGTTGAACATTTGTTGTTACGATTATCGGAGCATCCCAGTTTTCTGAAGCGAGGCGATTCTTGGCCGTTTCATTTTCTGGATCAAGGTTGCTATGATGCTCGATGACAGCCCCTTCTCCGAAAAGATGTTCATCTTTCCTCATGCTCAGAATTGATTCATCCATATCTGTACCATATTTCAACACTTTTGCCGTCTGCTCTATGATGCTTGTGAATGGTATTGCCATAATTACACGCTTTTTCCCTTGCGAAAGGGCATGTTCCAAAGCAAAAGCCATGGAAGAAAGGGTCTTACCTCCACCTGTGGGGACTGTCAGAGAAAAAAAGCCGGGAGGAAGCGAGGATTTTTCACGACAGAGATCAAGAACCTCTTCTCTTTTCAGGTTGATAGGTGATTTGTTTGACTGGGAAACCTTCATATCCATGAAGGAATCGAATCTCGCTTTCAGTTCAGATAGAGTAGGGTAGCCTTGGCGTTCTTCAGATTTTGCAGGATCCATGAATTCTTCTGTGTCAAGATAGTCTGCATCCACCAGGCAAGAGAAAAGCATTCTAACCCAGATATGCTGATTTTCGTCTTTCTTGTTGCCTTCGCATTTTTTCTTAAAAACAGGGGTTGATTTGGGGAAGGAGGCTGAGAGGAACTTGAGGGTTTCAGGATTCTTTTTGATTTCGCCCAGCTCATCGGTTCGAAGAGTCCCATTTAGTGAGTCATAAATTCTGTTCTGTAAATCACCCCCCGCATCATCGGGATACCAGTCTGTAAGTCCTGCGTGATGCCCTGCAATTGGGTAACCGAAAATACGAGCTATTGGATGAGCTTTGGAGAGGATATCGAAAACATGTACAGCCCCGGCTGTGCTGTGGTTAATCTTCCCGGGCGCACTTTCAATATGAGCCTCCGGATCGTAACCCGATTTTACTCGAATATATCTTTGCCAATTGGGATGGAATTTGCCAAGGTCATGCAAAAGACCTATAAAATATCCCCAATCGGAATTACCAAAGTCATCGGCAAATTTGGCCGCTCTTATGGCAGTCCCTTCGAGATGATCAGAAAGATCCTGGGTAATCCATTCCCCTTTATCGTTCTGTTTGACATGAGCAATAAAGCTTTTCGTCATCTCTTTACAACCTCCAATAATAAATCCCATAAAAAGAATAGGGTTGTGAAAGACAAGATTAGAGCCAGGTCAAAGCTTGATTATTATGAATAATACGATGGATATAATGATCCTAACAATATCAAGCGTCATTTTAGATGTGGTATCCCCACCAGGAAATTTTGACATTTTTCCAAATCTGATTCTTATCAAGCCAATCTCTTTGGTATTCCAGAATTTTCCTTTTCTTTTTGCCAGTAAGGGTTAGAAGGTTGATTTCCTATGTTCGGCGGAAAGGACAATTTCTTCGAAGAATAATAAATCATTTCTCAATTATGTACATTAAATCGCCAGTCCAGGTGTTTTATAACATCTCATGCCCCAGGTTTTCCCTACCCCTTCACCACGTTCGGGGTACTTCGTCTGCGTCCTAACCTACGCTGGCGTTACGCCAGCTAGGTCACCTTGTCTGCGGTGAAAGATATGGGTTTTGCGTTGGAACCAGATTCCTCGTCGCTTCGTTTCTCGGAATGACAAGCAATGCCTTGATTTCTCGTCTCCCGTCTGACGTCTCACGGGGTTTAAGGTTTTCCTGCCTCCTGTCACCAACACCCATAAGATGGGTCTAAATTTACATCCAGATTCCCGCACATG
>ERZ795032.1804-NODE-1804-length-13574-cov-3.303869_pt1 | contig 13574 bp, 9 predicted proteins | sample MGYA00375124_ERZ795032 | MGnify/ENA primary metagenome ERZ795032 (study PRJEB30167, sample SAMN05720154) | activated sludge metagenome | isolation source: Anaerobic digester | place: China | collected 2015-12-16 ...
GGCAACCGGATAAAGGCTTTGGTGGTGGTTGAAGATGACAGTTTTGATGCCGAAAGATGGTACACAACCAGCAGAGGTTTCAGGACAGTTTTTAGTGAGTTGATCTCCTATGTTTATGCACGGGTGTTTTTTAGAGCTGAACCTCAAAAGGTTGAAAATGAAATAATATATGGGCTCTATCTTGATGAAATACAAAGTCAGCGTTTTAAAAAGGACAAGTACTTCAAAGATTTGGAAACATCTCCACTTCTGCCTGAACACATTGACGACTTCAGAGGGCTGGAATATTTTAAAACGGATACCACTTATCGCAAAATCACTAAATTCACCAAAGCTATTGCCACTTCAACCTTTACAATGCCCACAACCACCAACAGACTACCTGTGTATCGGGAATATGGCAAGTTAAGCTTCACTCACAATGATACCACTTTCGTACTGACGGCCTATCAAAACATGGATCTTTTTACCAAAGACAGCACTAACAATGGATTATTCATTCCTTTTAAAGATTTCACTAATGGCTTAACAACATACGGAGGTGGCCGTTACCTTGATATTGAAATACCAGAAACTGATAGCATCCTGCTGGATTTTAATACGGCTTACAATCCCTACTGCGCCTACAACCATCGTTGGTCGTGCCCTATTCCACCCGACGAGAATCACCTTCAAACCTCAATTTTAGCAGGCGAAAAGAAATTTGATTAAATTCGTCTGCTCTAGTTAGCTGCTTATGAAAGTATGGGACATTTCGGTACTTATCGTTGAGGATGAAAAAATCCTGCGGACAATCTATCATAAACTTCTCAAGGACAGTGTAAGAAAGCTTGATTTTGCAGAAAATGGTATGGAAGGTTTTGATATGTATCAAAAACTTGAACCTGACCTGGTAATTACCGATATCAAAATGCCATTGATGAACGGGCTTGATATGGTAAGAAAAATAAAACGCGGGAATCCCGATGCCCGGATAGTCATTATGTCTGCCTATAATGAGTCCCATTATTTTTTACGGGCTATCGAAAACGGAGTGCAGAATTTCCTGCTAAAACCGTTGGATAACAACAAATTAATTAGAGTAGTTAATGATCAGGCACAGGAAATTTTACTTCGCAAAAACTTACTGGAAGAAGAAAAAAAACGCAAACAAGCCGAACAGGCCTTACGACGCAATGAAGGTATTTTGCAAGCAGTTAGCGATGCTGCTGAAGTTTTATTGAGTGAAGGGTATAATGACTTTTCTGTACAAAAAGTACTCGAGAAATTAGGACTGGCCACACAGGTTAGCAGGGTGTATATCTTCGAAAATTATGAGAAACATGAAAAGCTGTTCGCAAAACAAAAATTTGAATGGGTAGATAAGAAAACGCTTCCTCAGATAGACAATGAGGAACTTCAGGAAGTAGATATCTCCGGTAAAGGATTCAAACGTTGGGCCGACACCTTATCCAAAAGAAAATTGATCTATGGTTTTATCGATGATTTTCCGGCAGAAGAACAGGAAGTGCTTAAACCACAACAGATTGTCTCGGTAATGGCCGTACCTATTTTTGTAAAAGAAAAGTGGTTTGGGTTTATAGGTTTTGACGATTGTGAATACAAACGCATATGGACAGTTGTTGAATCAAATAGTCTGATAGCTGCAGCAAATATCATCGGTGCAGCAATCTATCGGTCTAAAATCGAACTCGAACTGCTCGAACTCAATGCCCAGCTCGAAATGCGGGTTATGGAGCGTACCCGTGATCTGGAATCTGAAGTTAACGAACGCCGGTATACCGAAGATTTGCTGCGCGAAAGTGAAGAAAAATACAGGCTGATCTTCGAAAATGCCAATGATGCTATTTTCCTTACGGCCAACGGGCGAATTCAGTTTATTAATCCCAAAGCTTATGAGCTAACGGGTTATTTTCCAAAACATGTGATTGGTAAAATTTTCACTGATTTCATTCATCCCGACTACCGCGAACAAGTTTTGGAGAAACACTTTAAGCGTTTAAAGGGTGAAGATTTCCCTGAATCATACGATATCCAGATCATTGATGCAAAAGGAAATTTTAAGTGGGTCGAATTAAAATCTAATCTGATAAATTGGGACGACTCACCTGCTGTTTTAACCTTTATGACCGACATACATACCCGAAAATTGTTTGAATCAGAATTGAAACAGCTAAATCAAAATCTTGAGGTACGCGTTAACGAAGAGCTAAAAAAAAGGGAAAAACAGCAGGAACTCATCCTTCAAAAGTCACGTCTTGAGTCGCTTGGTGAGCTGTCAGCCGGTATTGCACATGAAATAAATCAACCGTTGGGAGGAATTTCTTTGAGCCTGGATAACCTTCTGTATGAACGAATGAATAAAACACTCTCTGAGGACTACCTGCAACAAAAAATTGAACTGATGTTCCAGGATATCGAACGCATCCGTAAAATTATTGATCATGTGAGGGCTTTTTCAAGAGACAAACCCACTGTATTTGAGAGGGTTAACATAGGTCAGGTGATTAATAATACCTTATCCTTTGTCAACAGATTATATATTGATCATGGGATTGATCTTCAAATAGCAATTAATACCAAACATAATCATACCTGGGGCGATGCTTTTCAGTTAGAACAAGTGCTACTCAACCTGCTTAGCAACGCCAAATATGCCGTTGACAAAAAGGCAGAAAAACAAAAAGATAGGTATCAGAAAAAAATCGCAGTACGCTCCTATATTCAGGGCAACAACATTGCCATTGAAGTATCAGACAATGGAACAGGCATCCCAAAAGCAAATCTGATGAACATCTTTAACCCATTTTTTACGACCAAAAAAGCCGATGAAGGAACAGGATTAGGCTTATCCATTTCATATGGAATAATAAGAGAAATGAAAGGAGAGATACAAGCAGAAAGTATTGAAAATGAATTTACAAAGATTATTATACTTTTACCGGAACACCTAAAATAACGGAATGGAGCAACTATCAGTTTTAATTCTTGACGACGAGAAACGTTTGTGCGATGAGCTTGAGGAGTTTTTGAAAAGGAAAAATTTTTTGGTTCATACTGCCACTCATCCTTCAACTGCATTCCATATTTTGGAGAAGGAACAAATCGATATCATGGTACTGGATATCAAACTGCCGGAAATGAGTGGTTTGGAAGTACTGAAAAAAGTTAAAAACGACTACAATCAAATTGAAGTAATAATGATATCAGGGCATGGCGATATGCAAAGTGTTATTGAAGCCATGCGGACAGGTGCCACCGATTATTTCCAAAAACCTTTCAGATTAGCCGACATCGAACATGCCATCCATCGCACTGAAAGATTTGTAACTCTTTCGAGGCAATTACAACATTATGATAAATCCATCTCCCTGTTAACCAAAAGACTTTACGAATCGTCAGGTGCTCCAATGATTGGAGAAAGCAATGTAATAAAAGAAGTGATGAGGATGATGGAAAAAGTGGCCAGATCAGAGCAAACATCCGTATTGGTGACAGGCGAAAGTGGAACTGGTAAAGAATTGGTAGCACATGGAATTCATTTACTTTCGAATCGCAAAACCAGGCTTTTTCATGCTGTAAACTGCTCTGCCATCACAGATTCACTTTTCGAGAGCGAGTTCTTTGGCCATAAAAAAGGAAGTTTCACAGGTGCTGTGGATGACCGGGCCGGCTGGTTTGAAATTGCTAACGGAGGCACACTTTTTTTGGATGAAATTGGAGACATGCCAGTCGGACAGCAGGCTAAACTGCTGCGGGCATTGGAGGAAAGAATGATAAGCCGCGTGGGCACGCATCAAAAAATTGCTTTTGACGTAAGGGTTATTGCTGCCTCAAACCACGACCTGGAGAAAATGGCTGAAAACAAAACTTTCAGAGACGATCTGTTTCACCGCTTGAGCACTTTTATGATAAACCTGCCTCCCCTCAGACAAAGAAAAGACGATATTCCTTTACTGATCAATTATTTTCTGAATTATTTTGCCGGACGAATGAAAATTAAAACACCCAAATTGTCAAGGGAAGCTGTTCAAAAAATATTGGAGTATAATTTCCCGGGCAATATCCGTGAACTTAGAAATTTGATCGAAAGAGCTGTCATTCTTAGCGAGGACGGTTTGATTACAACCAGAGAAATTCCGTTAAATAATCATTCTTCAGATTCAGGTGAAGTCATTCAATTAAAAAGTTTTGACCTTGAGGAAAGTGAAAAACTCCTTATCAAAAAAGCATTGGAGAAATGTAAGGGAAATAAATCTCAAGCTGCCCAACTCCTTAATATTACCTGGCAGTCATTGAGCAGAAAGCTCATTAAATATGGCATAAAATAAAAAAAAGCCAATGCCAGGCATCGACTTTTTCTATTAAGGAATTAACTTTTAAGTTAAAAGTCAATTATTTCAACTTTTCTACGATTGCTTTGAAAGCATCAGGATTGTTCAGTGCAAGATCGGCAAGCACTTTACGGCTCAACTCGATATTATTTTCATGGAGTTTGCCCATGAATACACTGTACGACATTCCGTACTCACGCACTGCAGCATTGATACGTTGTATCCAAAGCGCACGGAATGTACGCTTTTTGTTTCGCCTGTCGCGATAGGCATACTGTTGTCCTTTTTCGTAGGAGTTTTTGGCAACCGTCCAGACGTTCTTTCTCCCTCCGAACTGTCCTTTTGTTTTCTTGAGAATTTTTTTGCGTCTTGCTCTTGAAGCAACCGCGTTTACTGATCTAGGCATTTTAATAAATTTTTCACCATAGCGTCCCGTTCATTCGGGAACTTTGATGCTATGACAAAGTTAAACAATTGATTTACTGTTAGTGAAGCATCTCACGGATATTCTTTTCATCGGCTTTGTCAACGAGTCCGGAATAAGTGAGATTACGCTTACGTTTGGTCGATTTCTTTGTCAGAATGTGACTTTTGTAAGCATGCTTCCGTTTGATTTTACCGGTGCCGGTTAGTTTGAACCGTTTTTTAGCACCGGATTTTGTTTTCATTTTAGGCATTGCTTTAAAATGTATTTATAGTGATGAGATTAAATCCTTATTTCTTTGGAGCGATCATCATGATCATTCGTTTCCCTTCGAGCTTTGGTAATTGCTCCACTTTCCCGTATTCCTCCAGTTCCTGGGCAAATCGCAATAAAACAATCTCCCCCTGATCCTTGTAAACAATTGACCTTCCTCTAAAAAATACGTCTACCTTTACTTTTGCACCTTCTTCCAGGAACTTCATCGCGTGCTTGAGCTTAAATTGAAAATCATGTTCATCCGTATTGGGTCCCAACCTGATTTCCTTAACCACAATTTTAGCCGATTTCGCTTTGATCTCTTTTTGCTTTTTCTTCTGTTCGAAAAGAAATTTCTTATAATCAATTACCTTACAAACCGGTGGATTTGCTGTTGGTGAAATTTCGACCAAATCCAGATGAAGTCCTTCAGCAATGGCGATCGCTTCACGTAATGAGTAAATTCCATTTTCAACATTTTCGCCCACTACCCTAACCATTGGTGCCGTGATGCGGTCGTTGATCTTGTGCGGATCGTCCTTTTTTTGAAAGACGCGTGGTTTTCTTCCTTTAAACTGTGCTATAGTATAGGTCTCCTATATTTGTTAAACTTTTATTTATTTATAAACTTCAAATCCCTGAAGTCTGGTTACTTCTGTTTCAATCATTTCAGCAAACTGCTTCAAACCAAATATTCCTAAATCACCCTGGCCGTGTTTTCTTACTGAGAGTTGCTCTCCGGCTTCTTCCTTCTCACCAACTATAAGCATATATGGAATCTTCTGAACTTCTGCATCCCTGATTTTCCGACTTACCTTCTCATTTCTGTCGTCAATGAGGGCGCGAATATCGGAATTATTTAGAAACTGTAAAACTTTTTCGGCATAATTTTGATACTTTTCGCTGATTGGCAATATGATAGCCTGCTCAGGACTCAACCATAACGGGAAATTTCCTCCACAATGTTCCACCAAAACTGCAACAAATCGCTCGAGCGAACCAAAAGGAGCCCGATGGATCATTACCGGCCTGTGTTTTTCATTGTCGGCACCTACATAGGTTAAATCAAAACGTTCGGGCAGGTTATAATCCACCTGTATGGTTCCAAGCTGCCATTTACGACCAAGAGCGTCCTTTACCATAAAATCCATTTTTGGCCCGTAAAATGCTGCCTCGCCATATTCAGTTATGGCATCAAGACCTTCTTCCTCAGCAACTTCAATAATAGCACGTTCGGCTTTTTCCCAATTTTCGTCTGAGCCGATATATTTCTCCGGATTGCCAGGATCGCGTAAAGATATCTGTGTAATAAAATCATTAAAATCAAGTGCTTTAAAAATCTGCATGATGATCTTTATCACACTTTTAAATTCTGTTTTGATCTGATCAGGTGTACAGAAAATGTGTGCATCATCCTGCGTAAACCCTCTCACCCTTGTCAATCCATGCAGCTCGCCACTTTGCTCATAACGATAAACAGTTCCAAACTCGGCATAGCGAATGGGCAAATCCTTATAAGAATGAGGCCTGGCATTAAAAATTTCGCAGTGATGCGGGCAATTCATAGGTTTCAGAAAAAACTCCTCCCCCGCCACAGGGGTTGTGATTGGCCGGAAAGAATCTTCACCATATTTATCGTAATGTCCGGATGTTTTGTATAAATTCACATTCCCGATATGCGGGGTGATCACAGGCTGATAACCCGCTTCTTTCTGCACTTTCTTCAGGTATTGTTCCAACCGTTCACGCAGTTGTGCGCCTTTAGGTAGCCACAAGGGCAAGCCGGCTCCAACTTTTTGAGAAAAAGTGAATAAATCAAGTTCTTTCCCCAGCTTACGATGATCTCTCTTTTTGGCTTCTTCAAGCAATAAAAGGTATTCATCCAGTTCCTTTTTCTTTGGAAAAGTAATCCCGTAAATGCGTGTCAGCTGTTTGCGTTTTTCATCACCACGCCAATATGCTCCGGCAATGCTCAATAGTTTTACTGATTTGATAAAGCTCGTGTCAGGCAGATGAGGTCCGCGACAGAGATCTGTAAAAGTTCCGCTTTTGTAAAAAGTAATTTCACCATCATTTAATTCGTCTATCAGCTCCAGCTTATATTCATCGCCTTTCTTTCCAAAGTAATCAAGTGCTTCCTTTTTCGAAACCTCTACCCTTTCAAACTGTTGTTTTTCACGGGCAAGATCAAGCATACGTTTTTCTATTTCAATCAGATCAGCATCCGTTAGCATCGTTTCGCCAGTGTCGATATCGTAATAGAAACCGTTTTCTATGTCCGGCCCTATTCCAAATTTAACGCCCGGATAAAGTTGTTCTATGGCTTCGGCCATCAGGTGCGCCGATGAATGCCACATAGTTGCTTTGCCACCGGTATCATTCCAGGTAAGTAGTTGTACTTTAGCATCCTGGGTTATGGGTCGGGTTGCATCCCAAATTTCACCGTTCACTTTGGCCGACAGCACATTACGAGCTAAACCTTCGCTAATATTTCTGGCAATTTCAAGTGCTGTAATACCAGCACCGTATTGATGGACAGAATTATCTGGCAGCGTTATGTTGATCATATCATTTGATTCTAAAAAAATTGGGTGCAAAGGTATAAAAATTCCCCTTTACTTTCATACGTCTTAAGGCATAATTACTGATATTTAATACTTTCAGGAATAAGCATTAAAAGGTAGCGGAGAATGCGACTGCATATCAAAATCAGTTGACAAGGATTGTCTAACGCAAAATCTCTACCCGTCTCAGATCCAAAAGGTTAACAGGGTTGCTTCCCAATCCCTTTATGTCATTTTGAACAAAGCGTAAAACTTCATCATAAAACAACACCGCTACCGGAGCGTCACGCATAAGCAGGCTATCCATAATTCTGTAAAGCGAGAATCGGATAGAATCATTAGTTATACGCATACTTTGTTCATAAAGTGTATCAAACTCTTCCGAACTAAAATGTGTATAGTTTGGTCCGTTCGGTGACGCATTGGGGCTATAAAAAAGAGATAAATAATTTTCTGCATCAGGATAATCTCCAACCCACGAAGCCCTGAAAAAAGGAAGGCTGCCATTGGCCCGAAACTGACGCATATTGGCTGCCGGAAGCACTTCGAGGCTGGCGTTCAATCCAAAATCCTTTAAAGAAGACTGCACAAATTTTGAGAGATCAAGATAATCTGCCGTTGTACTTAAAGTGATTGGTAATGAATAAAGTTTGTGTTTCATTATCAACGACTTAACACTATCTGGCTGATATGAATAGCCAAACCTATTTGTACTGGAATGACCCTGAAGACCAAATGGGATCATACCCGAATGACCGGCTTTGCCTGTACCGTTACGTAAAAATTTCAGCATTTTCTCCCGGTCAATCGCAAAATTAATGGCTTTTCGCATGGCAAGTTGTTGTGAAGCTTCTTCTTCGTTCCATTTCTTGTTTATGAAAAACCCAAGATATTCGGTGTTTAAATAGGGCTCACGCAGAAGATAGATCTGATTGGCGTATTTTTTCTTCAACTTTCCATCCTTGCTAAGCAATTCATCCTTGTAACGGGCATCAATTCCCGACATAAAATCCAGCTTACCCTTAATAAACTGCATAAAGGCAATCTGTTTGTCTGCCAAAAAATTTATCGAAACCGCATCAATCAATGGCAATTGCTGGCCATCCTCAACCATAAAATAATTGGGATTGCGCCGTAAAACGAGCTTTACACCCTCTTCCCACAACTGAAACTGAAAAGGACCGGTTCCAACAGCCTGTTCGGCAAACTTAAGTGCTTGTTCATCAAATGCTTCACCTGGCAAAATGGAAGCGTAAGCCATACCCAGCATTCCAAGAAATGGAGGAAAAGGCTGAGATAATTCAATTTGTAAAACACTATCGTTAAGTGCTTTAATAGCCAATTGATCGTCTTCACGTTTTACGCTGTTAAAAATCCAGCTTCCAGGCGAGGCAAGCGATGGATTTATGATTCTGTTGAAACTAAAAACAACATCCTGAGCCTTCACTTTTCTGGTTTTCCCTTTAAGCACAGAAACATCCTGAAACCACACATCATTTCTGAGCCAAAAAGTATATAGGAGTCCATCCTCCGAAACCGACCATCTCAACGCAATTGCCGGTTTTATCACAAGTTTTTCGTCAAGGCTGACTAGGCCGTCATAAAGTTGGTTGCAAACCCAGATATGAGGCAGATCGCGTGCAAAAGCTGGATCGAGGGTAGTGATGCCTGCCGATTCGTTATATCTGAAAATTTTTCTGTCTTCTTCGGTATCCTGATTTATTCTACAGGAAATCAATGAAGAAAGCATTACAACGAAAATGAAAAACTTCAGATGATGCATATTCAACTTTGTCGAACACAAAGATAGGTTTATGGATTCAAATGGAGAACTAACAAAGACGATCACCCATTTTTTTTATCATCTTAAGCCAGGAAGCTCTTCGTTTTTCATCTGCTTTTCTAAGCAAACCCAGTGTGGTAACTTTTACTGGTTTAATCCCTACAAAATGCAATAAGGCCATGCGCATGGCATGGTGTCCAGGCGCGAATTGCACCAAATAATAATACCATTTAGGAGAATCCATGGTGACAATCAAACGGGCAGTTTTTCCCTTAAGCAATCTATCAGGATTTGTACGCCCGGATTTGTACCGAAAGGCAAAGTCGGGTAGAAAAGTCCTGTCAATAAAACCTTTGAGAAGTGCAGGATAAGTTCCCCACCAGTTAGGATAAAAGAACACCAGATGGTCAGCCCAGCTGATATCCTCTTGTGCAGCAATCAAATCAGGCTCCAATTCCTGATTTCCACGGTAACCTTCCCGAAAGTTTATTTCAAAATTCAAATCCCGTAACACCAGCTGTCTGATATTCGCTCCCCTGGCCGATGCCGATGCGATATATACCTTTTGTAATTGATCTATAAAAGAATCATTCACGGGATGACCGTGAATGATAAGAATATTTTTTGACATACTTTCAAATCTTTCAATGTAAATCGCTCTACCTCTACGTCAGGCAATAGACAATTTTTCACTTTAAATGTTCACTTTAGAGAACAAGAGGATATTTAATTTTATTCTTTAAAAGAGCTAAATTGAGTACTTCAGTCATTTGCTTAACAAAGTGAAATTGAATTCCTTTGATACACTCCTCAGGAATTTCATTGAAATCTTTTCTATTCTCTTCCGATAAAATTATATCCGTGATATTGCTTCGTTTGGCAGCCAGGATTTTTTCCTTGATCCCTCCTACGGGTAATACTTTGCCACGCAAAGTTATCTCACCCGTCATGGCCAGTTTCGAACGTACTATTCGCTGGGTAAAGGCCGAAGTAAGTGCAGTGAGCATGGTTATCCCAGCCGAAGGACCGTCTTTTGGGGTTGCTCCTTCAGGTACATGAATATGAACATTCCATTTGTCGAAAATATCCGGGTTTATACTTAATTCAGAAGCATGGGCTTTAATAAATTCAAAGGCTATGCTTGCCGATTCTTTCATCACATCACCCAGGTTACCTGTAAGTTTCAAATTGCCTTTTCCACGACTCAGGCTCACCTCTATAAACAATATCTCACCTCCCACGGGCGTCCATGCCAGGCCTGTGGCAACACCCGGCACATCATGCTGCATCACCTTTTCGCGCTGAAAACGCGCAATGCCAAGTACTTTTTCAAGGTCTTCCTTACTCACTTTAACATTATAATCTTCCTCCATGGCGATGAATTTGGCTTTGTGTCGAATAATCTTGGCCAATTGCCTCTCTAAAGTCCTCACGCCAGCTTCACGGGTATATTGTTCGATGATGTCTTCTACAATTTTTTTTGAGAACGAAACCTGTTTTGCTTTCAGGCCATGTTCATTCATCTGTTTAGGTATCAAATGCTTTTTGGCTATTTCAATCTTTTCCTCAATCAGATATCCACTCAGATCAATCACTTCCATACGATCGCGCAAGGCAGGATGAACACTGCTTAGGGTGTTGGCAGTCGCGATAAACATCACCCTGGACAGATCGTATTCCAGCTCGAGAAAATTATCATAAAAACTGGTATTTTGTTCCGGATCAAGCACTTCGAGCAAAGCTGCTTGCGGGTCACCGTTAATGTTGTTTCCACTTACTTTATCTATCTCATCCAGAACATAAACGGGATTTGAGGATTTCACCTTTCGAAGATTTTGGATAATCCGTCCAGGCATGGCACCGATATAGGTTTTCCGATGGCCCCGAAGTTCAGCCTCATCACGCAGCCCACCCAGCGACATGCGGATATATTTGCGATTGAGCGCAGAAGCAATAGACTTCCCTAAGGAGGTTTTTCCAACTCCGGGAGGGCCCACAAGGCAAAGAATCGGAGATTTCATATCCTGTTTAATCTTTAGAATTGCAAGATATTCAATGATCCTTTCTTTCACTTTTTCGAGCCCAAAATGATCATTGTCCAGGACTTTCTGAGCATTTTTCAGATCCAGGTTATCTTTGGTATATTCATTCCACGGAAGATCAACCAGATATTCGAGGTAGTTGTGCTGAATACCATATTCAGCTGCCTGCGGATTCATCCGCTGCAATTTTGTCAGTTCACGTTCAAAAACATCTTTTACCTGCTTCGACCATTTCTTTTTTTCGGCTTTTGTCTTTAACCCACGAATGTCCAATTCGTTCGGACTGCCTCCGAGTTCCTCCTGTATGGTTTTGAGTTGCTGATTTAAAAAATAATCCCGCTGTTGTTTATCCAGATCAATTTTTACCTTATTTTGGATTTGGTTCTTCAGATCAAGCAATTGAAGATCCTTCGTTAAAGCAGCTAAAACTGCATTTGCACGCTCGACCATATTCTTGATCTCGAGTAATTTTTGCTTTTCAACAACATCAATATTGAGGTTGCTCGAAACAAAATTGATCAAAAACACAGGCGATTCGATATTTTTGATGGCAAAAGAAGCTTCGGATGGAATATGGGGTGATTTTTGAATGATTTGCAGGGATAAATCTTTTAGCGACTGGATGAGCGCCTGAAACTGACGATCCTTTGGCAATTCGATCACTTCTTCAAATGCACCTGCACGTGCTTTAAAATAAGGTGTATCCTGAACCATTTCAAGCAAGCGGAAACGCTTCATACCCTGAATGATCACTGTTGTATTTCCATCGGGCATTTGCAGTGTTTTCAAGATACGTGCGACCGTGCCGACCGTATTCAAATCTGTATATGAAGGATCTTCAATGCCGGGATTCTTTTGCGACACCACCCCAATGATACGTTCTTTGCGATAAGCTTCTTTGACTAAACTTATCGATTTGTCTCTGCCCACCGTGATTGGGATCACCACACCAGGGAACAATACTGCATTACGCAATGGCAGGATAGCGAGCTCTTCGGGCAGCTCTTCTGCATTCATCTGCTCTTCATCCTCTGGTGATAACAATGGAATGAATTCAGCATCTGATTCAAGTAAATCAGTCAACTGAAAGTTTGTTTTATTGAAGATATTTTTCATATTTGAATTTCAGACATTTTGGCACTCCGAACAGCATAAAAAGCGTTTCTGCATGATCATACCTGCAAAAACGCTCCTTTAGGTGTATATTAACATTCTGTAAACGAGGCCATCATAAATTATTGACGATTATTTTCCTCTTTACAGGTCAAGAAATATGCCAGTGATTAATCAGGCTCTGCGGTTTTTGTGTGTGAGGCTGTAGATCTCTTTCAAAATGGAAGATTCTATCTTATCAAACGCTTTTCCCTTTCGGGCATAAACAGCTTCAGCTATTTTTAAGGCTTTATTCAGATCAAAATCTGCGAACCCATGTGTTCCTCCCCACGAAAATGAAGGAACAAAATTCCGTTGGAACCCCGAACCATAAATATTGGCATTCACTCCTACTACTGTTCCAGTATTAAACATGGTATTTATACCAGATTTGGAATGATCACCCATAATTAAACCACAAAACTGAAGTCCGGTGGCAACAAAAGCCTCTTCAGCATACGACCACAGTTTAACTTCTTCATAAGTATTTTTCAGATTAGAAGTATTTGTATCGGCTCCCAAATTACACCATTCACCCAAAACCGAATGCCCCAGAAATCCATCATGTGCTTTGTTTGAATATCCTAAAATAACAGAGTTGTTAACCTCTCCACCAACCTTTGAATAGGGACCTATGGTAGTAGCCCCGTAGATTTTTGCATCCATTTTGAGTACGGCATGATCGCATAAAGCAAGTGGTCCTCTTACCTTACTGCCTTCCATTATCTCGGCATTTTTTCCAATATAAACAGGGCCTGTGGAAGCATTTATAATGGCAAATTCAACAACAGCACCTTCTTCCACAAAGATATTCTCCTGATTAACAACACGATTGGTCGTGCTAAGTTTTTGCGATTTTCTGCCTTTGGTCAGCAGGGTATAATCTTCACGAATGGCCCGGTCGTTAAAATGAAATAAATCCCAGGTGTTTTCAATTTTTATGAAATCAAGGTCAGTACTTATTGTTGCAATATCGTCACTGGATTCGTTTCCGAAGTTATCCAACGAATCGGCCTTAAG
>ERZ795032.1814-NODE-1814-length-13521-cov-7.071068_pt1 | contig 13521 bp, 5 predicted proteins | sample MGYA00375124_ERZ795032 | MGnify/ENA primary metagenome ERZ795032 (study PRJEB30167, sample SAMN05720154) | activated sludge metagenome | isolation source: Anaerobic digester | place: China | collected 2015-12-16 ...
TCGAAAGCGGTTCGACGATTCTGCTCGACGACGGGCTGATTCAGCTTGCGGTCGAACACATCCCCGACGACAAAACCATTGTCTGCAAAATTCTCAACAGCGGCAGCATCAAGTCACGGCGCGGCGTCAACGTTCCGAAACTGAATCTGAACATGTCGAATCCGACCGAAAAAGATCGCGATGACATCATTTTTGCCGCCCGCAACGATTTCGACTTCATCGCCGTTTCATTCACCGAATCAGAAGACACCATCAGGCGTGTCAAAGCCATTCTCGACATCGAAGGCAAGCCCGACATCAAGGTAATCGCCAAGATCGAGAACCACGCCGGCCTCAACAATTTCGACGATATCCTCGAAGTGGCCGACGGTATCATGGTCGCCCGCGGCGACCTCGGCGTCGAACTGCTGCCCGAAGAAGTGCCGATCGTGCAGAAAGAAATTATCAGACGCTGCTATATGGCTGGTAAACCGGTCATCACCGCGACCCAGATGCTGCACACCATGATCGATGCGCCGCGCCCGACCCGCGCCGAAGTTTCTGACGTCGCCAACGCCATCTATGATTTCACCTCGGCCATAATGCTTTCGGGCGAAACTTCAATCGGCAAATACCCGGTCGAATGCGTCAAACTCATGGACCGCGTTTCACGCAACACCGAAGACGCCATCGACTACAAGCGCATTTACAATGCCTTCGCCAGCAACGAAGAATTTCCAGACCGCACCAGCGCCGTTACCAATGCCGCGATTGCCACTGCCTACAGTCTTTCGGCGACCGCCATCATCACGGTGACCGAATCGGGCCGCACCGCCCAGGCTCTATCGCGCCTGCGGCCCAGCATTCCGATCATCGCGGTGGTTGCCAACCAGAGACTTTTTAACCAGCTCAGTATCAACTGGGGCATCACACCGGTCATCGGCAGCCATTTCAAGACCATCGAAGAACTCTATCGGGAATCGGTGCGACTCAGCCTCGAAACCGGCATGATCAAAGAGGGTGACACAATCATTCTCGTAGCCGGTATTCCGGTCGGCCGCAGCGGTGGCACCAACATGATCAAGGTCGAAACCGTCGGCCACCCCGGTCACAGCCCGAAACGCCGCAAGGAAGACGAGACCTCCGAGGCGCTCAAATTCAAGCTCGGCCAGGAAAAATCAAGCCACAGCCGCCTGAACCACAACTCCAATGGTGGCGGCACGCCGCTCGACCTGATCACCCGCCCGGTCGCCCAGTGCCCGAAGCGCAACATGCTCAAGTAAGCTTTTCGTAAAGCTCAACACAAAAAAAACAACCGGGGCTACCTCACAAAATAGTGAAGCAGCCCCGGCTTTTTCGAGCGGCAGAAAGACTCAGGCGGCGAAGAATGCCTTGACCTGATCGATAAAATAACGGTTCTGTTCGAGACTGCCGACGCTGACGCGCAGGCAGTTTTTCAGAAGCCGGTGCGCACCGACGTCACGAATGGCGATGTCGCTGTTCTTCAGGTGTTCGAAGAGAGCGGCCGAACGCTCGCCGGCACTGAAGGTCACGAAGTTGGTATGCGACGGGTAGGACTTCAGAGCATCGATTGCCAGCATTTCCTCATAGAGGCTTTTTTTGAGGGCAACGGCTTCGCGGGTATGGCGCAGAAACAGGTCTTTGTTCATCAGCATCGTCATGACGAAGGTCTGCACCATGATGCTGGTGTTGAAAATCGTCTGAACCTTGCGCAGTTCGACAATATTCTGCGGCTGACTGACAATGTAGCCAAAACGCAGGCCGGCCGCCGAAAATGATTTCGAAAACGACCTGACAATCAGCAGATTACTGAAGTCTTTGATCCGGTCGACCCAGGTGATCCCGCTGAACTCGAAATAGGTTTCGTCGAGCAGCACCGGCTTGCGGGTGTTGTTGAGCACGTAGAGAATCTTTTCATCGCTGAGCAAGTGCCCAGTCGGATTGTTCGGGTTGCAGAGAATGCCGAGCCGACAGTTATCCGAGTTGAGAACCTTGACGTATTCCTTCTCGTCAAAGTCGAAACCGGGCAGAAAGTCCATGAATCTGATTCCGAGACCGGCGGCCTGCGAATAGGTCGAGTAGTCGAAATAAGACGGAGCCAGGGAAAGGGCGAACGCATGATTGTTCTCGCGCACCGCCAGAAAGGCAGCAAACAGCATGTCGTCGGCGCCGTTGCCCCAGAGCAGGTTCTCACCCGTGATTCCGTGACCGACGTAGTCGACGAGAAGCTTTTTGAGTTCTGAGGTTACGCCGCTGAAATAGCGATTGAGATGCACCTGCTGCATATTCTGATGAAAAGCCTCGTCGATCGTCTGATACGGGTCGAGAACGCTTTCGTTCAGGCACATCATGTTCTTTTTGCGCGGAACGGAGATATCGGCCGGTGGGCCGGCTTTGAGCAGATCGGTTCTAAACAGGGTCATGACGGGTTCCTTTCCTGCAAGCCATTTTTACACACATACTAGCAGGCTTTATGTTACAATTCAATAAAACCTGAGACAGGAGCGGATTCTATGGCCAGAACACGTAAAGCGAACGACACACCCGGCTGCGGCTTTTATCTGCTTTTAGCTCTCGTCATGATCGCCCAGATGTTCTCTGACAAGACTGAAGAGCCACGGCGTGAAGCCAATGGGCAAAAGGTCGAACCGGCGATCGCGCTGGTCAAATACCACTCAGACGAAGAACTTGTCGAACTGCACAGAAACGGCCGCCTTTCAGGCATCATCGACCCACAGACGAACCGCACTGCCCTGCATGTGGCGGCGATGTTGAACCGCCATCAGATCCTCAGAATGTTGATCGACAGTAAAGCAAACGTCAGCCCGCGCGATAAAAATCAGGTCACGCCGCTGCACCTGGCGCTCGAAAAACAAGCTTCAGAATCAGTGCAGATACTGATGCAGGCGGGCGCCGACGTTACGGCGGTCACCCGCAACGGTTATACCATTCTGCACCATGCGGCCCGTTACGGTTTTTATGACGTGGCCAAAGCGGCGCTCAAAGCTGGTGTAAAACCTTCGGTAGAAGCATACGGCGGTTTCACACCGTTGCATTACGCCGCCCGCGAAAACCACCTGCGCATCACGGTTCTGCTCGTCGAAAACGGCGCCGATACGAGTGCCCGTATCAGCTACGGCTGGACACCGGGCGACCTGGCGTTCAGCAAAAGCGAGCCGATAACGAATTATCTGCAGAGCAAGGGCGCCAGCTTTTCAAAGGGAACGATCATTAACGAATTCAACCTCGTAAATGGCTGGCCCTTCTTCAGCCAGCAGGAAATCATAGCGTTCCCCTTCACCACTTCACAGTTTTTCAGAGCTATCGAAGCCGATTCTGCCGACCAGCTCGCAGAACTCGAAAGCCATGGCGTTGATCTGAAGCAGAAAAGCCCGGCCGGCACCCCGCCACTCTGCCTGGCCATTGCCAACCGCAAGCTGCAGGCCGCAGACTATCTGTTAAAGAAAGCGGCAGATCTGGCCGCAACCGATGCAAACGGCAAGAACGCTCTGCTTTACGCGATCGAATACCGCAACGAAGACTTTGCGCGGCAGATTCTACAGAAGAAGCCCGACCTTTCGCACGCCGATAAATCTGGCAATACAGCTCTGCACTATGCCCTCGCCAACAGCCAGAATGCTCTCGCAGCCGAATTGATCAACCGTGGCGCCAACATTTTTGCCGAAAATAATTTTTCACGTGGTATGATCCACATTGCCAGTGAAAATTCAAATTCGATGATGTTCGAAGTTCTCATCAGTAATGGCTGCAACGTAAACCAGGAAGACGTAAACGGCAACACACCACTGCACCTGGCCGTAAAAAATGACAATATCCCGATGATTTCAGCTCTGCTCAAAAATGGAGCTGACTTTGCGGTTATCAACAATCGTGGCAAAACCGCGCTGCAGCTGGCAAAGTCTCAGGCCGCCCGGAACCTGCTCAGCAACCGCTTTGAAATTGAAGGGCAGAATCCGTCAGAGAAGCAGCTTCCTGCTGAAGTGAATATTCTGCCGCAGTCAGCAAACTGAGTTAAAATGCAGACGCAGACGTCTCAGGATGGCGCATTGCGCAGACTGCGCCCCAGACAGTTCCGTCTCGAAAGCCTGCTGGTGTTCTGGGTTCTGGCCATTCTTCTGCCGGCCCTGGCGATTCTCGGGCTGCTCAATTTTTCTGTGCAGCAGCAACGCGAAACCGTTCAGGCAGATCTTGCCGACCAGCTGCTCGATGCTTACGATAAGCTCAACAAAGCCTGTGAACCAGGAGCCTGGTTTGTCAGCCAGGTTGAAATGGCCGAAACGATCGCCGGGCTGCCGCCAAGGAATTCAAAGCTGCTACCGGCTGCCAATATTGGCGAATCAGCAGCTCCGCATCTGAACCGCCTGTTTTCACGCATCAGAAATCATGATCTGCTGCTTCTTATGGCAGCCGGGGGCGAACTGAAGAATCTTGCAGTCTTCACCGATCCGGTACGGGCTCCTGATTTTCCGCGACCGGGTCTCAGGGCAGCCCGTGAAATTCTGGGCGAACTGCTGAACCAGCACGGCGACCAGCAACAGTCGACTGGCAAAAAAGACAGTCGTAAAATACTGAGAAGCTTCATCACTTCGACCTTCGGCACTTATCTCGACCCGGTTGACGCCGACGAGGATTTCACCCGCGGCTTCAGCGAAAAAAGTGGCATAAACCGGCTGCGCACCGCCAGACGTCTCGTAAAAGATGCACATGGCAAAGTCATTTTCATCTACATCGCCCTTTTTCGGGAAACCGACAGTTCCCTCGCCCACAGTTTCGCCCTCGCCCGAAGAGACCTTGCCTCTTCGGGGCTCAACGCAAGAATGGTGCTTAAACCGGCGCGGCCGTTTCCGTTCATTCATACAACCGCAGACAACCAGCTGAAGCTGGTCGCCCCCATCAACATAAGCCTTCTCACTTCAGGTATTTTCAAACAGAAAGACCAGATCACCGACCTGCTGAATCGCGGCATTATGGCTCATCGACCGGCACTTTACCCGCATTTCGAGATCTCTGCGACACCAGATCGGCGCAACCACCATGAAAAGACAGTCGAGCCAGGGTTTATCATCTTTCTTTTTCTTTGTCTAACCCTGCTGGCACTCAAAAGCTTTCATCAGCACGGCAATCTGAGAGTCAATATCCGAACCCGCCTGTTTCTCTCAGTTCTGCTGGCTACAGTATTGCCGGTTGCCATCTTCGTCTTCTATACGCATCGGCACCTGAATCTTGAACTGCAGAGAAGACAGAGCCAGATGAGCCTGAAGCTGAAAAGTCATCTGCAACAGCTGGAACTGGCTATCAAAGCTGGTGATCACAACCATTTTGCCAGGTTCAGCGGTTTTATCAACCGCATGCGCGAATTTGCCTGCACTGCCGATGAAGACTACCTGAGAAAATTTATACACAGCGAACTGGATCGCACATTTTCCGGAGCGGGTCTGCTGCGCAATGATGGTCTGATTCTTGAGTTCCTCGACTACCAGAAAGTGTATGTCATCAAGCTTGAAAAGAAGCTGAATCTGACACGCGAATTCATGTATGCCTCGATCATCAGATTTTTTCAGCTGACCAATCTGATGCCCGAGAGACTGCAACAACACCTGCAAAGCACAGCCCGCGGCAAGAAGCTGCTGGCCATGGCAGAAATTTTTCCGCCCATCGATGTCGACAATTTCTGCAGCTATGAAGGCACCGCCCAGACGTCAAAACTGGACTTCGGCAATTTCAGAATGATGAACTACAAGATTTTGCCCCCTGCGAACCCGGGCGAGCAAAGAAAAGGCGCGGTTCTGCTGCTGATTCAGGATATTCGCGAGCTTGCCCACCTGATTGTGAGACAACTGGGCGAAAACTGGCAGGCATTCAGACAGACAACCGCTGAGGGACTTATAGAAAGCCAGATCATCAGCTCTTTCGACCTGAACGGTTCGAGTCTCGACCTTGACAAAGTCTGGCCGGAAGGGCAAAGACCGGGCAGCGAACAGCTGCAGGTTGCGAGACTTCTCACCAATGGCCGGGCTGAAGCTGAAATCAGACTCGAAGACAAGGATGGCGCGCCTGTTCTCATCAGCGGCAGAAAAATTGCGGGTTACCCGCTGATCGCAGTTGCGAGCTGCCGTATGAGCAGAATCTCCCAGCAGCGGTCACTCGTTTTGGCCATTATCGGCGCCAATCTTGTCTACATCTTTCTGCTTCTAAGCATGCTGGTAAGTATACTTTCAGAGTTGTTCAACCCACCGATCGACCGGTTGCTGAATGCCGCCAGACTGACCGGGGAAGGCATGCTCGTCAGGATCAGCAACAGCTTCAGCAATGAACTTTCACAGCTGACAAATGAGTTTAACCGTATGAGCCAGCATATACGTGAACGGGAGCGTCTGGAAAGGTTCATCTCACCAGAAGCGACACGCACAATCGTTTCTGAAAGCCGAACCCGCAGTGAAGTTTTGTCCAGACAGGTGCGCCGCAGCATTGTATTCATGCATATCCGCCATTTCAGCGAGCTCAACACGGCGCTGAGTCCGGAACAGCTTTTCCAGATGCTGAACCTGTATTTTCCGTTTGTCGAGGCCGAAATAGCTGACGCCGGAGGGCAGATCGACAAATATATCGGCGATGCCATCATGGCGGTTTTTTCTGACGAAGCAGGTTTGCCAGCAGCAAGACGCGCCTGCAATGCCATGATCAGAGTCATGAGTCGACTGCCCGAATTCAACCGGAGTCTGAAGCGGCACGGGCTTCCTGAGATCGTTACCGGAGCCGGCATCTCGACCGGCGAAGTCATTCTGGGCAGAATTGGCTCTTATCAGGGCCGGCTTGACTATACGGTAATCGGCGACCGGGTAAACCTTGCCGCCAGGCTTGAAGCATCGTCGCACTTCGATAATACCTGCCATATTCTGACAGATGCCGATACTCTTGCGGCCGCAGGCGCAGAAATTGCCGCCAGGCTGCATGGTGAAATAAAAATCAAGGGAAAGGCGCTGCCGGTAAAGGTCTATGAAATCATCTACTGATCAGACTCTCCTCAACATACGCCGCAGCACCTTCATGAAAGTTGCGCCGGTGCTGCTCTGGCTGGTTGCGATCTTCATCCCGGTTCTGGTTGGCCGCAACCTTTATCTCGCCACTTTCAAAGACCAGCAGGAACAGCTCGCCGCCATGGGACAGCACCAGCTGATGACCCGCGCCAGAGAACTCGAAGCCAGATTACACCCGGAGCTGCTGCTCAAAAAGCAGCTGAACCTTGATTTTTACACCCGCGCCTACGACAAGGTCATTCATCAGAACAACCCTTCGGTTCTGGCTGCTTCGCCAATCGGCAGAGCTCTGCCTGATTTTTCAGGCGACATCGCCAGCCAGCTCGCTTCTTTCAGCCGTTTTCTTGAGTCGGAGACCGGCATCAGACCGACCTTCATCGCCGGGCTGCACCCCGACCCGCAAAAATGCGGACTGTTTCTGCAGAACGAAGCAGAGCCCGCTGCCGAAGAAATGCAGGCAATCAGGCGTGAGTTCGCCGAAATGTGTATTTTTCTCAACTCAAGAGCGAATTTTATGGAAAACGAACCTCCCGAGCTCAAAACCTACGCACCTTTCAATTTTTTCAGCCATTTTCTCGAAATTTTCGACCACTTCAGCACTCACTTCTGGAGTCTGCACGGTTCATTCTCGGGTCGCTACCGTGAACGTCTGCATATCATCAGTATGCGGCCGCCATTCCCCCCAGGGCAGGGTAACAACATCATAGTCGGGATACTGATCAGCAATCTCGACCCGGCAAAGGTAATCACAAGAGCCTGTCGCGACATGTCAGACGAGGAAATCACAATTACCTGGGGGCAGGCAGACCCTGATAAACTGCCAGAATTCGTCGAAGAAAACGGTGATATCTCTATGATCACCAGGCTTTCCGAGCATTTCCGCGCAGTTTTCAACCGCCCCGGCTCGACTGACAGACTTGGTCGAACGGCCGTCAAACTGACCATTCCTGCCGAAACAAGGCAAAAGCTGCTGCGCGAACATGCAGTTCATATCGATCTGGCTCTGCTGGTTTTTCTGTCGACCAGTTTTCTGCTGGGAGCCGGCACCAGTCTTGGCCAGATGAAGCTGCGCACCAGTCTGGCCAGACTGATCACCGTGGCCTTTTTTGTCAGCATGTTTCTGCCTTTAACGGGTCTGGCATGGCTTGCTGCCGCGAACTCCCGCAATGCGCGTGACTTAGAAGCCCGCAAGATAACCCGGCAGGTCGGACAACTGCTGCGCCAGAGCGAAACGGCCTTTCGCCTGCAGATATATCGCCAGCAACTTCTCATGTTTTATATCAGCAGAATAATTGCCAATCTTTCGCCCGAAAAATGGGGCGATTATGTTAACCGCTTTTTCTACAATGACTTTCATTCACGCTTCAAGCATCATATCGCCAATTTTTATCTCTATTCGGCTGCGAATGACCGAGACTATTTTCGCGGTCAGTATCCTGAAGAACGTTTTCGCAAGAACGAACTGCCAAACGTGCTTTCTGGCGCCTTTCGCAGGGCCATGATGTTTACTGACGCCTTTGATCACATGTCGGATGCGGGGCGACGAAAAATTTCGCAGGTGGCAGACTTTTCGAGCGGCGTCATGGAAGAACTCGTAGATGACAAATTCTTTAACAGCTTCATGAGTAGCCCCGGCGAACTCAATAACGCCACGCTGCTTGCCAGACGCGATCTGCTGATAATGTTCTTTCTTAAGGGACCACAGCGGATGGCGGGCATTCTCTGCCTTGTAACCAACCACCTTCTGCCAATGCATATTATTGACGAAATCAATGCCCGCGGCAGCTTTAAAAACAAATTTACCCTCGATGGTTATCGGGTAGAGATGGATTTCTACGCAATCAGTGAATTTTATGAGCGCAGTTTGAAAGGCCGCTGGCTGGCGTATGCCAAAGATAACCCGCCAATAATGACAACAGAGGCCGCAGATGCGCTATACAGCAATTCTGACGCCAGTACAGTCGACAATCTTCACCTTGAAGACCCGCATCTGCTGGTAACCGAAACCATGCTCGAACGGTCAATCTTTGGCGTTGCCAGAGTAAAACCATTGCACACCACAAGTCGACAATATACCGGGGCCGGCATGCTCGCTTTTCTGGCACTGCTAAGCTGTCTGACGCTTGCCACCGGCATCTCGCGCCTGATTCTGATGCCGGTTCCGCCTTTCCTTGAGGCTATCAGAGCAATTGAAGAAAACCGGCATGACTGGCTGCTAAGCTTGAATACCGGTGACGAATTCGACAATCTTGCCGCTTCGATGAACGAAATGAATCTCAAACTGTTCGAAAGACAAAAAATGCTGCAGCTGGTATCACATACTGCAGCTGAGGCCGTTAAGACCGGCAACACGCAAGAAGCACCCCGACGGCGGTCCGCGACTATACTGTTTTCTGATATCAGGGGTTTCACGACTCTCAGCGAAAACCACAGTGCCGAAGAGGTCGTTGCCATGCTCAACGATTATTTTACCCTTATGTGCCCGATAATCGAGGCGAATGGGGGGCATATCGACAAACTGATCGGCGATGCCATTCAAGCCGTCTTTCTCGCTGAAAACGAGGAAATCCGTGCAATATCGGCAGCCAGAGCTGCACTGGAAATGCGTCGCCGGCTTGCTGAGTTCAACGCCGCCAGAGCGGCTGCCGACCATTTCACCATAAACAACGGCATCGGCATTGCGAGCGGTCAGGTCACCACCGGGGTTACCGGTTCGAATACCGGCAAACTCGAAGCGGCTATTATCGGCGAACCGTTGCAGCTGGCCGCCACCCTTGAGTCATACAGCAAGTTCGCAACCAATACCTGCATAATCATTGACCCGGCAACAGAAACCCTGCTTAAAAATCGCGCCAGGGTGGTATCATTAGACGTGCCTGAAATATCACAGAAAATGCCAATCCACGAATTACAGGAATTGCTCGATGCCTGACGGGTCACAGCTGAAAATAATCAATCCGGCACGCCCGGGAACCGGCAATCTGCTTGTTTTCTGGCTGTTCGTCTTTGCTTTGCCGGCTGTCTGCTGCCGCTTTTTCCTGAATGTTTACATTGAAGCCGATCACGGCAAAGCCATGCTGACCGCCTCACAAGCATTGCGCGAAGAACTGGAGAGTTTCAGACAGGATCTGAGCCTCGAAACACTTCTCAGTAACGGTATCGAACAGGCAATTGTCTGGCTCAGAACAAGTGAACTGCCGGCGGCGGCAGGTGAATCACCTGAGTCGCTCAGCCAGTATTTTTCTGCATCAATTGCCAGAAACTGCGGGATTCAGCCAATTTTCTGCGGTATCATGCGCCTTTCTGATCGAAAAACCGGCAGTTCAGCCATCGACTCTTCGCCGGTCAACCCGGGTCGCAAATCTTTCGAAATTATCATGCAGCATCTTTTTCCTGACCCGGCCAGACCAGACAAAGGTGCCGACAAGCTTTTTCCGGCAATTGCAAAAACGGTTTTCGGCAACTACCTCACGCCGGCAGAACGGCCCGGCGTTTTTGCCAGCGGCTTTTTCTGCAAAAATGACACTGACCGCATGCTGATTTACCACAATCGCTTTCAGAACCGGACAGATGGCATAAATTACGCATTCATGCTGGTGTTTTCAGAGAACTCGCTTGCCCCGCAGCAGCTGTTTGACTTCGCCCGCAAACGCGCCGAAGAGAATTCCAGGCGCAGTTATGCTGTTCTCAAAGTTGTGCCAGAAAGAGACTTTTTCATGACAGCTGACGGCAGACTGGCCTGCGTTGCGCCTGTCGATCCTGCCGCCCTTCGAATTGGCTCTCACAAAGGACAAAGCTGGTATGACCGCAGTATCCGCTCAGGCATGGCGGCACAAAAACCATCAAGACTGCCATATCTTCTTGTCACTACAGATTTCCGGGGTTCAGTTCTTAAGATCCATCTACCGCAGATCAGCCTTGCACTCCTGCTGTTCGCTTTTTTCGGGCTGGCACTGGTCAGGCAATATCTTACCGGCAAGCTGCCACCCGCACCGCTGCTTCAGCGTTTTAAAGCCGCCATTCTTGCGGCAACTCTGCTGCCCTTTGCAGCTTTCATATTGACTTCGCTCGAATTCATCGCTCATTTCAACCGGGTCACCATTTCGGCGCAGACGCAGAACCTGATCAGCGATCTGCAGATGCTTGAATTCAGCATTCTCAATCACGACCTACAGGAGCGACGCGCCAACTCGCTGTTCGTGAAACATCTTCGCGAACGCCGCATGCAGAGCCGCGAAGTTATTGAACAGTTACTCAAAAGCCAGATCGGTAAACTTTACGAAGGCTATGGCTTTCTGCGCAGCGATGGCCTTTTTCTTGAAAATCTCCCCGACACGACCGGCATTTCCGTCGATGACGTGAACAAGTTCCGTATGGCCCAGGAAATCAGCTTTGGTCAGCTCTACAATATCTTCGATTTTGCCGGAGTTCTGCACCCCGAATTTTCTGAAAGGCTCGAAAATAAAACCAACCTGGTAAAATGGAAAGCTTACAGCGTTCACATGAACGAAATCGACCGAGATTCGTTCTGCTGCACTGACGGCCAGTATTTTATGTCACGCAACGCCGACAAAAACTATTTCAGGCTGTCGTTTCATCATCTGTTTCCTGAGTTCGACAAAAGAGAACTCTGGGCCGGTGTCACCTTTATAAAAAATGCACGCAGCACAGTCGAGAACTACCTTGCAACCCAGAATCAGCACGGAATCTTTTTCAACAGCCGCGATCAGATGCTTTTTCAATCAGCAATCTTCCGCTGCCAGGAAAATTCAAGCGAAATTGATCAGTCGGTTGCGTGGCCGGCATCGGCCCTGCGCGAAAAAGATATGATCGAAGCCGCGAGAAAGCTGGATAACAACGAAAAAGAAACCAGCTGGGTAGCAAAAGACCGCAACGGCATTATCAGTATTTTTGCCGTCAGAGCCATGGCCGAACTGCCGTTCATCATCGTCTCAAAGTGTCTGATAAGCACCCTGGCAATAAACGAGCAACTGTTCAGAGTGGCCGGGCTGCTGCTTATTCCTTATGCCATGCTGCTTCTGGCGCTTTTGAGCTCTTTGCTGGCAGAAATTTTTCTCAAACCGATCAACCTTCTGATCGAGGGCAGTTATCAGCTCGAACAGGGCCGTTTTCCGAAAATCGACTTCAGGTCTGAAAATGAGCTGGGCACCCTGGTTGAACACTTCAACACCATGTCTGAAGGCATGAAGCAGAGACAAAAACTGCAGCGTTTCGTCTCAGAAGAGGTTTCAGATTCGATAATTCTTGAAGCGACAACGATGCAGCAATCGTCAGGCACACTGGTCTACCGGGTTGTCGTTTTTATACACATCCGGGATTTTGCCGGGATGTGCGAGAAAATCGAACCAGAGTCGGCAATCTTGCTGCTGAACCGTTATTTCTCGGCTTTCGAACCCTGCCTGAAAACTGGCCGCGGGCAGATCGAAAAGTATATCAGTGACGCAATTATGGTCAGCTTTTCGCCGGAAAATTGTGACAACAGCCCTGCAGCCGCCGCATGTGCCGCAACCCTTGCATGCCTGGCAGCTTTGCCGCAGCTGAATAAAGACCTGTCAGACGCCGGACTGCCGGAAATAAGAATCGGCATCGGCATTGCCGCCGGCAGCGTCATCAGGGGCAAAATCGGAGCAAGACAGAGTCGAAAAGACTTCACCCTGATCGGTGACCCGGTTAATCTTGCCGCCAGACTCGAAGCAAACTCACATTTCGACAGACAATCACATATACTGCTTGATAATGAGACTGCCCAGGCCGTTAAGACCACTTTCATCACCTGCCCGCATGGCAATCTGGCCATAAAAGGCAAAAGCCAGCCGGTTTCAGTTTTTGAACTGAAGGGAGTCGCGCCATGAAAGTAACCGAAACCGGACACGGCGGCAGACAGCCTGACAGCAGATTTACGCCGGTTCTTCTCTGGCTTTTTCTGATTCTTATCCCGGTTATTGTCGCCAGAGTCATTTTTGCCGCGGCAATCACCATGGAAAAGCAGCTGGAAGATGCAAGAATGCGTCAGAAATTCAGCATCGAGCTGAAAAAATATGACACGGCCCTTGAGCCAAGACACTGGGTCAGAAACGCGCTGCGCGCCGACGACTTTGACCAGATCATGCATAAAATTTATAAAAAAGAGGCCGGGGTCGACGAATATCTTCGCCACCCTTTTCTGGCCTCAATAATGAATTCTGGCAATGATCCGGATCATGGAATAGAGGTATTTTCAAGACAGTTCAAGCGTTTCACCGGCACCAACCCTGATATTGTCATCATTATCGCATCTGATACCTCCCGGTGCGGCTGGCGCATCAACGCCCCGTTCGCGCAGCCACGCGACGAGCAGCGACTGCGGCAGATTCTTGCGCAGGGCTGGCTGAAAATGTCGCAACGGCAGAAAAATCTTATGGCGCAGCTTCCCGACCATAACCGTTACCTCAACACCGACATA
>ERZ795032.1815-NODE-1815-length-13508-cov-5.741024_pt1 | contig 13508 bp, 10 predicted proteins | sample MGYA00375124_ERZ795032 | MGnify/ENA primary metagenome ERZ795032 (study PRJEB30167, sample SAMN05720154) | activated sludge metagenome | isolation source: Anaerobic digester | place: China | collected 2015-12-16 ...
ATATTTCATCAGGGCCTGCCCGTATCAAAAGAGCAGGGGCATGGCTTTGGCACAAAAAGCATGGCTTATATAGTAGAAAAGCATGGCGGTGTATTTCAGTTTTCAGTCAAGGATGGCTGGTTTATATTTCAGGCAACTACATAATATCCAAAAAATCAACCTTACGTTACATAGGCACAGTATGTTAGTACTGGTTAAGTAAGCATTAAGCTAATTAGGTTGGTACCATGGACAACTCTTTCGTCCCTTTATGGGGATTGAAGAGTCTTTTTATTTGTTGTTAATGCCTTCCGGGAAGTATAATTGCTGTGTCGAAGTTCAAGCAAAGTGCTTAGGGTGCATTTAATTTAAGTGAAGAAAATATTGGTAAGGAGCATAAGTGAAGCTGCTGTAGCTGGGCAGGGGAAACTCTTCTCTCAAGTATCAGGCATTCCTTTTACGCTAGAGAGTTTCCCCATATCTGAGCGAAGGAAGAGCAAAATTGTTGTTTGAGTAAAATTGTTACTTAATATTCTTTCAGACAATTTTATGAGTTCAATTTTGCCAGGAGCTTAATTTAAAGGCTCTAAGCAGAGTAACATCAGCTCCTGGTAAATATTTCTTCACTTTTAAAATATGCACCCAAGTGCCTCATATTACTTTACATCAATAATATAAATACATATAATAGCGTAAATTACAATGATACCGTTAGTTTCGAAGAAAACCGTCGCTGGGAATTAGAACAGCTTCGCAGCAAAGGTCATAAAGGAATTGTGGAATGTATTGACAACGATGAGACAGCTTCAGTAATTGCTACGTTAGTCCATCCAAAATACTTACTTATTCTTACTTCTGTTGATGGAACTTATATTGACCCGAAAGATTCATCTACATTAGTTGAACAAGTAGAAGGTAAGGATGCAGATGAAGTTATTGCTTACATCGATGAATTACAAAAGCACTTGAAGTTCCTCTCTGTACAGTCAAATGGCATTTGTTCGAAGCAAAAAAAGATTTAGAGAAAGGATTGGATACCATATGGTCGGCAAAAAGAGTGGATGACAATTACCAAAATTGGATAGTACGGGACCTGAATTTGTTGCAGCGCCACTTTGAAGAGGATAGACTTTCCGAAGATGAGTATGCCTATTTAGCTGAACGTGGCTATATAAGGACATACGGACAATATAACGGAGAACACTTTGCAGCTTCTCAAGTTGTGTGGATACGCTCAGCTGAAACAAAACAAAAAATCCTTGACGTCGGCGACAAAATCAAGGGAATGCACAAGGCAGAGTTTGATTCGCTGAAAGCACCATTCGTCAAAGCTGTTATGGATTCTACACCGAAGCAGCTTCGAAAAATGCAGGCTTATGGAATGCAATACATTTTTTATTCCGATGGCTGGTTCATTCTGCATTGCTTGAAAGAGCTTGTCAACAACGGCAAGCTGAAGCTTCCTACAGAAGAACAGAAAAAATCACTCTCGACTATTGTTGTATTTAATAATTAAGCAAGAAAGGCATCCTGATATTAGCGAACCTTACTAGTACGATGTTTTGATTTGGCTCATAGTTTAATTGTTCTAAGTCGTAATAAAAGAGACCAGTCATGTTTAAACATAATTGCTTGGCATGACTGGTCTCTTTTTAACTGTGAATGGGATACCTCTTATGAGCAAGAATGAAAAATATATAGCATTCACAAGAGCATTATCTGAATTAGTGGAAGTAATTGATACTGATCAGGAACTCTAACCAATATAACAAAAAGCCAAAAAGACAAAAAGCTAAAAAGCCAAAATGCCAGTTGAGTATTTGGTGCTTCACCTTCATGGACATTTTGGATAAAACAACTATAAATTAAAATCTCCGTTGACAATGTTTGGAATCACCCATATAATAAAATTGATGCAGTATACTGCAAGTATTAGATTTTGGTGAGAAAGGAGTTGTTTTGATGTCTGTAAAAAATGTTGAGGTGATTTTTAACTAACTTAATATCGGCACAGGTGAACAGGAATACCGTAAGCGGTTATGGGACACCTTTTTGAACATGTTGTATTCCTTTTAAGTCAAGGAATGTCCCATTATTAATTAGGTTTTGTTTGTGTTGCCTATGCAGCTTCTTTCGAGCAACCGGGTGGCATGGGCGAGCAGCAAGCAAAGCTTGCGACCGGCCCTGAATCGTGTATATAACAAGTAGCAACACGCATTGGTAGCGTGTTTTTTTGTTGCTTTCATACAAGTTGAAGGGACACACATCAGTAGGACGAATGTCTCTTTTTGAACCCGCAGGTGGTCGTTATCTGCGGGCTTTTTATATGCTTTTTCAGGTTGAGGAATCTAATTGTTTTGAATATGGGGAGAATGATGAGTATGACAAAAATGAAAGGTACTTTTGAATATATAAAGGAAATTCGTGGTGGTTGGGCGATAAACCCTCGAACCAGGGTACAGGAAAATGAAATGAAGAACAAAAAGAAACGCAGGCAGAAAGATAAGAAATTAATAAAGGATGGATTTGAATAATGGATATAAAAAATTATGGAAAGTTGAATTTAGCAGATTATGGATTTATCCCAACAATGATGCCGGAAGACGTAAGTGGTACCCCGGCACGCATTACGGCAGTGCACAAGGAGCGTTATGAAATCATCTGTGAATATGGTCAGGTTTTTGGAAGACTAAAAACAAGCATATATTTCGGAGAATGTGAGGAAAGCTTTCCTACAGTTGGGGATTTTGTATTAATTCAATATAATTGTAGTGGTGACAGTCAAATAATAAAAACATTAGAACGTAAGTCAAAGTTTGCACGCAATGATTTTTCAGGGCATGCAGTCGGCTATGTTAAAACTGTAAAAGAGCAGGTTGTAGCTTCAAATTTTGACTATGTGTTTATTATGGCATCACTCAACCACGATTTCAATCTTAAAAGAATTGAGCGTTACCTCACTCTAGCATGGCAAAGCGGTGCAATTCCTGTTGTTGTACTAACTAAAGCAGATTTAACGGACGAATTTACTGAACAAGCCCGGGCTGTAGAAAAGATAGCAGCTGATGTCGGTGTTTATGCTGTTAGTGCAAAGACAGGGTATGGCATTGATAGGCTTTCCGAATATCTTAAGCCACATAAAACAATAGTCTTTCTTGGCTCCTCCGGTGTTGGTAAATCGAGTCTTGTCAATGCGCTTGCCGGTGAGGAAATTATGATGGTAAATGAAATCCGGGAGGAGGACAGCCGCGGCCGTCATACAACAACGCACCGCCAGCTCATTATGCTTTCAAGCGGTGTTATGATTATAGATACTCCCGGCATGCGCGAGCTTGGAATGTGGGAGGTGAGCACAGGCTTGGGTGAAGCGTTCACCGATGTGGAAAGCTATTTTGGTAAATGCAGGTTTTCCGATTGTCAGCATAAAAGTGAGCCGGGCTGTGCCATCAAAGAAGCCATGGCCAATGGAGAGCTGTCAATGGAACGTTGGAGCAGTTACCTTCAAATCAAGCGAGAGGCAAAGTTTGCAGATGACAAAGCAGGTTTTTTGCTTGATAAATCGAAACGAAACAAGTCTATCGCTCAGTTAAGTAGGCAAAATAAGAACAAATTATAACGAACAGGAGGAATATATGTATAAATTAAATCTGGATGAATACTTTAAGGTTCTTCCGCACTGGGATTCAAGCTTACAGTGACATATACTGCTTTTACACCTTATGCACCTATTGAAAATCCTGCAGATTTAACGGAAGCTGCGTGGAATGAATGGGCAGAGTACTTTGAAAATTCGGCTAAAATAGAGCCGAGATTGTAGTCTGAAGGCTTATGTGCATATATAAAAGCGAATAATGTTGCCAAGACAAATGATATTCTAGCTATTCACAAAGAGAAAAAACCTTTTGAACATAATTTTAATGGTATTGTTCGATACCTTCACTCGATAGGCAAGGCAACCAATTTTAATGACAGCTGGGCTGAAAATGTAAAAGCTAGGCAAAAAGGTTATACCGCTACAGCGTTATAATAAAATCCAAAACGAAAGGAATGGTATCATATGAAAAATACAGTGTTGATAAATCTAGAAATAAACAGGAGGGTGACTATACTTTAGCTCTCCTGCAATCTGAATAATATACGTGCACAGCATGTGTATGAAAAGCTTGGCTTCCGTAAAGTCACTGTAAACTATAATTCATGGAAAAATCAGTTGGGTGAATTGCAGTCATCAGTGGATTATGAGTTAACCAAAGACGAATACCTTTTCAAGCTCAAAAACAACTGGTAAGCCTGATAATGATGTAGATAAATGTGTATCTTTTGGAAAATGCAAAAAAATATGCCCTATGGATGTAGATCTGACAGATAATTTGCGAAAACGTTTAATAGGTAAACAACAAAGACGGCGTATTCTACATAATAAGTTTAACATAAAAACTAGATATCCAAAACTATGATTCATGTCGAAAAAACGATGTTTCATGCAGAGGATGTCTATTTCGTGAAATTTCTGATAACTTAAAGATGAGAAGAAACATTTCTAAAGGAGGAAAACCATTATGAAAAAACGATTAATGAGCATTCTGCTTATCTTATGCGTGGCTCTTACCCTGCTGCCAATGACGGCCTTTGCGGCGGGGGGAGCGGCAACTATTAAAAACGATTGGTATTATCTCCGCTGTATGGACAATTACCTCAATATCACTGCGGACGGGAAGGCAGAACTCCGCAAACTTTCCAAAAATGAAGCCTTTTATGTGGAAAGTAAAGGTGGAGGTGCATTTACCCTGAAAATGAAAGACGGCAGATATTTGGGGCTTGAGGGTACGAGAAAAGAAGGTATGCGGGTAATAGCAGTAAGTAAGCCCTATACTTGGAATATTTATGCGGAATCGACTAATTTCGATACGGAAAAGACGGATATTTTCAGTTTACGTCCTCCTGAAGTTTCCACAATGCTTGTCAATGCATCGGGAGAAAAAAATGCTGACGGAACTCCAATTATAATATGGACACATAAAGCTAAATATGGTTGGTATAACGCTCCCGAACACGGTGAATTCCGTTTTATTACCGCATACACAAGTGAAACCCCAGATACCACCGGTGAGAGCTGGAAAACTTACAAAGAAAACGGATTAATTGGTTACAAGGATCAAAATGGCAAAGTGGTGATTCCCGCCCAGTTTGAAGAGGCAAGAAACTTTTCACAAGGAATAGCTCGTGTACGAGCAAAAGACAAAGATTTGTTTGCCTATATCGACACCACAGGCAAGTTCATTACGCCATCCAAGTATTATGGTTCTATATGTGACCATACCGTTAGAGACGGTCTTATGAGAGTAGGAACGTGGGGGGACGACATAACTAGCGCTCTTATGAATGGAGAACGTCTTGATTACTGGGTGGACGAAAAAGGCAAAACTATCGTTGTAATGAAAAGCGGCGCAACATTTAACTATTCCATGAAGGCAGGTTTTATTGACACTACAGGAAAAGAAGTCATACCTCTGCAATTTGATGAGGCTAATTCCTTTCAAAATGATATGGCAGCAGTGTACAAATTTCAAGGTAAGATGGGTAATGTTGACACTAACAAAGTTGGATGGATTGACACCACCGGTAAGTTGGTTATTCCCTATATGTCTGATGGTGACCTTTACTATGATGGGAATGTGCATAATTTCAAAGACGGCTTGGTATGCTACTTCGTTGAAACGGATAAAGACCCGTTTACGCTTCCTATGGCCGGCATAATAGATAAGACGGGCAAAGTCATTATTCCCGCTAACAAAGATGAATGGTTCCATTCAAGCAACTTCGGTCTTCTTTGGAGGGATGGTGTCATCGCCGTAACTCCTACTAAAGAGGTAAACGCCAAAGGAGTACCCACCAAAGGTGGTGGACATAGTTGGTCCTTCTCCTCATTATACGACTATTCGGGGAAGCTCATTAAAAAACTCGAAGGTTACGTCTATGCCTTGCCTATTGTCGGAGGCTATACGTTGGCTATGCATCAACTGCCTGAAGATGTGTATTCTTGTTACTGGACTGTCTTTGACCGAAGTGGCAATATTGTTATTGACAAAGCTGAGAGCAATAACTTCAATCTTCTGAACCAAGGTGTGGGCATTGAAAACGGCTATATATTCTTTGGTGACAGTCACTACGAGATTTCATCGATGCCCGCACCTGCACCCGCACCGATACCACCTGCCGCGCCGGCAAAGCAGCCGTCTGCTCCCGCAGGGCTCATCGCCAAGCCGATGGACACCAAATTTATGCTAAACGGCGCTGAAGTTGCACTCCCAGCATACAATATAAGCAGCAATAACTACGTCAAACTGCGCGACGTGGGGGCGTTACTGAAAACGCGGTTCGATGTACGATGGGAGGACGGCAAAGTGAAGCTGTATAACCACGCGGCATACTCACCTGTCGGCGGCGAGCTTGTCGCAATCGGCACAGACAGCAAGAGTGCAATACCCAGCAACACCGAGTTTATGTTATTTGACAAATGGGGCCAGTGGGTCGGTAATGTGGCAGACTTGACTGCGTACAATATCGGCGGCAACAACTATACCAAACTGCGCGACATAGCGAAGCTGTTCGACTTCGATGTTGACTGGCGCGACGGCAAGGTTTGGATTGAGCCTGATGTGTCACCATACACGGAGGACTAACCCACTAATTGAAATATCGTTGAGGCTAATCTGACCGATATGTTTGAAAGCATCTCATTGGAGTAATACCCTTATGTACCAATGGCAAGCGGAGAGCTTTAGTACGCAGCCTGGCAGATAATACAACAGAAAGAAAGTTAGCCATTTAAGCGGGCTTCAGGTTTTGGTGTTGTGTTTTTTGCCAGGTACGAAACACAATGTATGCAATGGACGAAGAGATTTCATATTTATGAAGGTGGTTGCACTTTTCCAGAAGTATGTAAGCGTATAATAAAACCCGTCTTTTAATTAAAGCGCCGACATGAGATAATTTACAAAAAACCAGGAGGTGTCTCATGTCATATAAAGGCTGGGACAAGCTAATTGAAGAATTCAAAGCAAGTGGAAAAAGTCAGGCTCAGTGGTGCAGAGAAAAGGATTTAATAGATAGTTTGGGACATTCCTTCCTTCATTATGAAATATCTTGAGCATTATTCAGAGAGCATTATTCAGATATATTCAGTTAATATTTAGATAATATACTGTTATCCTGAAAAATACAGAAGTAAGTACAATAGCAAAAAGACCTTAATACTTTGTACAAGGCTTGTAAATAGAGAGCTCATTGCTGAACCTTATTATTGCTATTATGTTTAGATATAATGATCACACTATGTTACACTATGTTATAAGAATTGATATTATGTTGTCCCAAATAAAATTAAATCTAGCGCCATATTGCCCCTATCAAGGCATTAAAGGCATTCTGGTATAACGTATGTTCCTTAAATAACCTGAATCCCTTATTAGAAAGCTTTGAAATACCTGACAAAGACATGTTCCCTATATATTCACATAATTGCTTATAAGAGTATCCGCATAAGATTCTTAAAGTGTATGTTATAAATGCCCTAATATTGCTCGTTCCTCTACTGTACTTTAATCTTAATCCTGCTTTCAGCCCTACTGATAAACCTAAAGTTAATTCTTCTGTTAAACCTTCGGGTGCAAGTAATCCCGCTGATATCTTCTTATCAAAAATCTCCTGAATCTTAGCTAATAGTTCATCTGGTATTTCATTTCTCACAATGTAACTTTTCTCACTCCTGTAATTGTTTTCTGTGTAAGCCCTGATTATATTGTCATCTATCTCCTTCATAATGCCTGTGCCACACATGGATTCTGAAAAAGCCCTATAGCTTTTGCGAGCGGCTTTTTTGTTGCTGCTAAAATGCTTTAGTAAATAGTCAGTATCCACAATGCCTTCAGTATTATCTCTGTGACCGGTATATATACCGTATGATGAATAAGGATATAATTCCTCTTTCCCTCTATACCCTGGCAAGTCCTTTGCATTGTTGTGGATATATGCAGAAAGAGTAAGGCTATAGGTCTCGTTATCAACTATGAAGCTTGCAAACCTGCCACCAAATAGATGCCCATGCCGTTGATGTTTTCTGTTATAATATATTACATAGGCAGTGTTGAGACAAAGCATAAATTTAGAAATATCGGCACCGCAAGTATTTATATATATATGAACATGAGTGTCCATGAGGATATATGAGTAAATACTGCAATGGTATTCTTCTTTATAGCGCTTAAGGAGTTGAAGATAATGATCTTTGTCTTCATCAGTTTGATAAAGATTTATTTCACTAATGCTTCTTGACATTACGTGGTACAAACCTTCCGGAGATTTTTTTCTATTGGGCCTTGCCATTATTTATCACCTCAATATACATTATACCATAAAATGAAAATAATGTAAATAGCGGACATTAAAAAACAATACAGGAGTGTCCCCCGTTTAGTAACCAAAATTTTTTAATTGGAATAAAATATTTATAAAAAAATAGAAAATTTACATGACAAAGGTTGTTTTGCTGAGATATAGTAAAGATGAAAATTAAACGTCGGAAACAGGTACCAATTATGTTTTTGGTGGACAAATGCATGAATTGGTGAAAAGGGAAGTGGGTAGAAATCCCACGCGGTCCCGCCGCTGTGAAAGAGGAATCCTTGCAAGATGCCACTGGGAAACCGGAAAGGCTGCACTGACGATGATGCTTAAGCCAGAAGACCTGCCTGTTTTGTTGCACCATTAAACTCTACGAGCGATAGAGAGGTGATATGATGAAGCTACTTACAAATTTCTTGTGTTCAAATGCCTCTTAACTTTGAGTTAAGGGGTTTTTTAGTTGTAATAACTGAAAACCAAAAGTAGAAAGGAGAATAGAATATGAAGAGAAATATGAAAACATGGATATACAATTTACTAAATTCACCAGATAGAAAGGCAATGCCAATACTGTCTTTTCCCGGAGCGGAAATGAAAAGTATAAATATTATACAGGTAGTAAATGAAGCAAAGGCACAATATGAGTGCATAAAAGCAATTACAGAGAAATACCCTTCAATAGCGAATGTTGCCTGCATGGATTTGTCTGTCGAAGCGCAGGCCTTTGGATGCGAGATCAAATTTGTAGAAAATGAAGTTCCTACTGTTATCAAGGGTGCCATTAATGATATAGAAGAAGTGGAAGAACTGAATGTTCCGGAGATTGGTGCAGGGCGTACGCTTGAATATATAAAGGCTGTAGAACTGGCAGCAAAGAACCTGAAAGAAAGACCTACCCTTGCAGGTATGATCGGGCCATTTTCTTTAGCAGGCCGTTTGTTTGACATGACTGAGATTATGGTGAATATAATGGTTGAGCCGGATGGAATGAAGCTGCTATTAGAAAAAACCACTCAGTTCCTTATAGAATATGCGAAAGCATTTAAAAATGCCGGAGCAAACGGCATCATTATCGCAGAACCAGCAGCAGGCTTGCTGTCTCCACAACACTGCCATGAGTTTTCCTCAGAATATGTTAGAAAAATTGTTGAAGCGGTTCAGGATGAATTCTTCATGGCTATCCTGCATAACTGCGGTAACACGGAAAATCAGGTAGAGTCCATGGTTTCAACAGGAGCAATGGGATTGCACTTCGGAAATGCTGTTGACATGGCAAGGATCATGCCTAAAATACCTTGGGGAAGAGTAGCTATGGGGAATGTTGACCCAGCTGGTGTTATGAAAAACGGTAGCATTGATGAAGTTTTGAAAAAGACTGGGGAGCTTTTATGGGAAACAGCAATTTATAAGAATTTTGTGCTATCTACTGGTTGCGATGTACCGCCCGGGACTCCACAAAGCAATATCCAAGCCTTCTTTGAAGAGCTTGAAAGCTTCAATAGCTCTGTAATGGCTGGAGAAACAGCGTAAAAAGGTATTGGCTACTATAAATTATATGTTTGAAGGGTTTCAAATTTTTATACCAATATTAGCATAATGCGCTGTTGCAAAATTCACCTGGAACCGATCCTGCAAGTAAATACAAAGATTTGAGCATAATAACAATATATAATAATAACAATATATATTGTATTGAAATTTGCTTAAATTGTATATATAATAAAACAAATAACATATTAAAAAATGGCGATTATAAAAGCTATGATTTATAAATTTCTGAAGAGAGCCGATGGTTGGTGTGAATCGGTGAGAGGTTAAATCTTTCCACTTTTGTAGCTGTCAGTGACGAACTGAAAGGCTGGTATCCTTTATCATACTGTAGTTGAGAGGCCGGTTATGCTTGATACCGGCAATTTGGGTGGCAACGCGGAATCCTTTCGTCCCATATATGCGGGGTGAAAGGATTTTATTTTTAATTTAAAGATAGCATTATCAATATTTATACGGGGAGGAAAAAACATGTTGGATTTAAAATTCGTAAGGGAAAACCCTGAAATTGTCAAGCAAAATATAAGGAACAAATTTCAAGACAGTAAACTTGGTTTGGTGGATGAGGTAATAGCCCTCGATATTGAACTGAGAAAGACAAAGCAGGAGGCAGAATCCTTAAGAGCCGATAGAAATAGAATTTCAAAGCAAATTGGTTCTTTAATGGGTCAAGGTAAAAAGGAAGAAGCGCAAGTATTAAAAAATCAGGTTAATGCAGATGCTAAACGTTTAGCTGAGTTAGAAATAAAAGAAAATGAACTGGACAAAAAAGTTAGAAATATTATGATGACTATACCCAATATTATTGACCCAAGTGTTCCTATAGGCAGAGACGACAGCGAAAATGTAGAGTTAGAACGTTTTGGCGAGCCTTCTGTACCTGATTTTGAAATTCCGTATCATACTGAAATTATGGAAAGGTTGAACGGTATTGACCTGGATAGTGCCAGGAAAGTGGCGGGTAATGGTTTCTATTATTTGATGGGGAATATCGCAAGACTTCACTCAGCAGTCATTTCTTATGCCAGAGACTTTATGATAGACCGCGGTTTTATATATTGTATTCCGCCTTTTATGATCCGCAGTGAAGTTGTAACCGGTGTTATGAGCTTTGCAGAAATGGATGCAATGATGTATAAAATTGATGGTGAAGATTTATACCTGATTGGTACAAGCGAACACTCCATGATCGGTAAATTTATTGATACTATTCTGCCGGAATCAGCTCTACCGCAAACACTTACCAGTTATTCACCATGCTTTAGAAAGGAAAAGGGAGCACATGGCCTGGAAGAAAGAGGGGTATACAGGATTCATCAGTTTGAGAAACAGGAGATGATTGTTGTCTGTAAGCCGGAAGATAGTATGACATGGTATCACAGGATGTGGAAAAACACAGTGGATCTATTTCAGTCCATGGATATTCCAGTCAGGACTTTGGAGTGCTGCTCTGGTGACCTGGCAGATCTAAAGGTAAAATCAGTTGATGTTGAAGCCTGGTCTCCTAGACAGAAAAAATATTTTGAGGTTGGAAGCTGTTCAAACCTGGGGGACGCCCAGGCACGCCGGTTAAGGATTCGTGTAGACGGAGCCGATGGTAAATATTTTGCACATACGTTAAACAATACTGTAGTAGCACCACCAAGAATGCTGATTGCATTTTTAGAAAACAATTTAAATTCGGATGGTTCAGTAAATATTCCAGTTGCATTACAACCATATATGGGTGGCATGACAGTGATTAAATAATGAAAACCGAATAACAAGCTGAACATATTACTCACCAACCTTTCTTCGGTGAGCAAAATTGTGTACTAAAGCAAGGAGTGTAATCTATGAAAGGTTTTCATCCAAAAAGAATATATACTTGCAGCTCGATTTTGTATAAAATTTTAATATTAGTTACTGTATTATGTGGCATTGTTATGATTTATTCATTTTCCAGGCTTTATCTTGGATGGTCTGATTACCAGAAGGCAAAAGAATTGAAAACCATTAAGGATATAACAAGTCCTTTTACGGATGCTTTGAAAAATTTTATGTTTGAAAGAGGTCGAACGAATGTAGTTCTTTCTGCAAATGAGATGATTTCTAAAGAAAACCGTTCCTTTATCGATGAACGGAGGGTGGCCTCTGACAAATTTTTTGAAGTGGGATTTTCTACTATGGAAGGCAACTATCCGGAAGAAGCGGAAGTGCTCCGTAAGGAATATGAAAAATTTAAGGCTTTACGGATTGAGGTAGATGAAGAAATGCAAAAATCAATAATACAAAGGGATCCTGATGGTCGGACAGTATGGTATACAAATTGTACAAACTACATTAATCTTGTCAGTGCAACGCTTAAGAAAATTGGCGGACGTCAACTGAATAACAATATGATTGCCAATTATAATGAGTTGATCATTGATACCCTTCGTTTCAGAAGCATCGTTGGTAACGAATCTTCCATTTTTACGTCTGCTATTACTGGTCGTAAAGCGATAAATGATGATGAGTATGCTGCGCTATTATTTATGAGGGGAGAGTCAAAACAGGTTTGGCTGGACATGGAAAATGAAATTGAAATGATTGGTTCAGATAATCTCATAAAAGCGGCGCAAACCGTTAAAGATAGATATTACAGGCAATTCCGGACGAATCAGGACAAACTTCTTGAGCTTGTTCTAAAAGGTCAAATATATGAAGGTGCCGGTAAAGAAATTGCCAATTTATCCATACCAGCTCTTGACTCTATACTTCTTCTGGCTGATGAAGCAATACAGGAGATCGATATAGAAAATCAAAAAAATATGAAAAATGGATATGGAAGTTTTATCAAAGGCTTATTGCAATTACTTGCAGGTATTCTGATCATTATTTTTATACCCGCTTATATGAGAACAAGATTGATCCAACCGCTGGATAACATAGTAGAATTAATAGAAAATCTTAGTATTGGAAAGACAGATATTAATATTCCATTTCTACAAAGAAAAGACGAAATAGGAAAGCTGGCGAATGGTGTTGAAATGCTGCAGAAAAGCATTGAAGAAGAGCAAGCCTTGAAACTGGAGCTGCGGCAGGTAATTGTGAAACTTGAAGATTTATCTATAAAAGATCCTTTGACTGGTCTATATAATCGGAGATATATTATTGAAAAGATTAATGAATTAGAAACAAGGTATAAAAGAAGCAAATCCTTATTTTCAATAATAATTAGCGATATAGATTATTTTAAAAGAATTAATGATCGTTATGGGCATGACTGTGGCGATCTTGTTCTTTTTAATATAGCAAGACTTATATCCGACTGTTGCAGGGAGCAGGATATTCTATCGAGATGGGGAGGAGAAGAGTTCCTGATTCTTTTGTCGGATACAAATCATGATGGAGCGAACATTCTAGCAGAAAGGATTCGAAAAAAATTAGAAAACGAAAGTATTCAATATGGAGACATCAGCTTGAAAATAACAATGACTTTTGGGGTATCGGAATATAGTGAATCACTTGGAATAGAAGGTACAATTAAGAATGCTGATATGGCTTTATTGCAGGGTAAACATAACGGACGCAATAGAGTTGTTGTATTGTAATTT
>ERZ795032.1819-NODE-1819-length-13498-cov-78.097746_pt1 | contig 13498 bp, 19 predicted proteins | sample MGYA00375124_ERZ795032 | MGnify/ENA primary metagenome ERZ795032 (study PRJEB30167, sample SAMN05720154) | activated sludge metagenome | isolation source: Anaerobic digester | place: China | collected 2015-12-16 ...
CCTTGGCATGGTAGAGGCCGCGGGTTCAATTCCCGCTCGGTCCATGTTTGCTGTTTTGAAGTTGTTGTTGGTGACGGTTGAGTGTCATAGGGTTTTTGGATGGTAGATCTCAACAGAGGAGTTTTGAGATGACCTCGTTGTGGCGTTTACTCGTCTGAAGATATCCTGAAATTCACAAATGGATATGAATATGTCTACTCTTAAGACACATTTACACCACGCTTACGTCACATTCAAATAAGAAACACCTAATTCTACATGGAACTTAATGGGAATTAACCGTCATTAAGGGAGCATTTACTCCTCTTTTCTTCTTAGAAGAGGAGATTCGTATGGGGGAGTAGAATCAACAAAAAGGCTATATACCAAAGGCTAAAAGTATTCATTGAAATGAGTTCTCCCCCGAAACGATATTACAATACGCGAGCAGAAGCAGAGAGAAACAGACGGAAAGGCGATAGGATCTATTATCGTGCTGGGTACGGTTTTTACATTCGCAGGCCCCAAAAGCGCGACTATTGGGATATTTTCTGATCATTATGACGGTCACTCCTCCTTCTGAAAAGTGGAATATTATTAACGAATATAGAATCACCTATAGTAAAATTAGCGGGGTTGAGGAGTATGAAGATTTAAAAGAAAAATTTGACCTTCTTATTGTAAAAGCACAGGATGCTGGTGAAATACCTACAGAATTACAAGAAGAGATTGAAGCGATAATCAAAATTAATTTTAGAAGAGTAATCAAGTCAAGGTGTGAAGATCTTAAGAAAACTCTTGATGATCGTAAACTAAAGAGAACAAAATTACACGATGTTAAGCAGAAAATAAAAAAGCACTGCATCGACGGGGAGGACGATCAAGACTTTTTTGACTATTTTAATTTACTTTCCTCAATCAAGGATATAGAAGAGGAAGTTAATGAGTTGAAAATCATTGAAAAATATACATTTCGTTTTAACATCATTTGCCTCATTGCAGGGTTTATTTTGGGTATTATTGCATCAATAGTGGGTTATTTCATCTTAAAAGGGTTTAATTTGCTTTAGTGATCTTTCCCTATGCTGTCGCACCAAACCTGATCAGGTTTGGCCTGCGATTTAATGTACATCTACCCAAACTGGCTGGCCTGGTAAGCAAAGGTCAGAATCTCCCCTTTATTCTCAAAAATTAGATTAAATCGAGAATTTCCCGATGAGTTTTTTTATACTCTTTTGTTGCGTTCTGGACCTTATTCAGATAGTGAGCGCTTCCGGCCGTAGCGGCTGCCCGAACTTGGATGAAGTTCGCTATACTCTCCGTCGCGAGTGAATAGGACTTCAGTGTATCAACGAGGCCCGCTGGGAAGTAATGATTTCATGTTTGTTACTCATTATGTTCTTTCAATATCCCTCACATTGCCGCTAGTTTTCACTTCATGCCCCTCTAGTCTGAATTCTATCCCTAATATGGTCATAATGGGGTGTCATTTTTATCTTTGAATAAAATGCATCCGTAAATTGCATTGTACTTTTTACTGTCCATTCCGCACAACCATGACCTAAGCACTTATCAGGGAAATATGGATTTCCTTTTCCAGTAAGTGGATTCTCTGGAAATTTTTTCCGCATCATTTTTTCAATGAAATGAGCACTCTGAATTGGAACTTTATTCGCACCTGCCAGTTGAGGAACTAGCTTGTAATGAACCAGCTCATTTCTTAATTTAATGACATCGGATGCTTGTTGATATGGCCTGCTTCCACGAACAAACGGTGAAAATTGCGCTAATTCTAGCATCTTATTGTATTTTTCTAATGTCTCCCTGACATTCCTAATCATTGAAGATAACTCTGATACATTGGCCAAATTTTGGATGAACGGCGAACTGTTGCCACGATATTTCAAGCTTCTAGTTTCATCATCACTTATATCATGAATTAATTCGTTCACTGTCGCCTCTAAGAACGCTACAGATAAGATTATTGCGCTAGAAACGTACGCACGGTGTTCAAACAAGATATTTTCATCGAATTTTCCGTTTTTAAAGAGGGTATCCTTTTGTGATTCTTCGATGCAGTAGGCGTTTCGACAGAAAAAAGCTGCGGAGTACAAATGATTCAAAGAAAAGTAGTGCGAAACTCGTATCTCTAAACTGTCGCTTACTACAACAGAATCTTTAGGCATACAATAACGATGGGGTGAGAATGTATTAAGGTGATTATGGGTTGAGAGGCATCAGTCTTCATCCTCACACTCAGGGATAAACGCTCCTTGGTGGCCGCACTGCAGCAGGAATACAACGCGTCGTACAAGCCACAGACAGCCTGCTAGACATCGGTTTCTGGCACACATCGAGCAGCTCAATATCTTTCTTCGTTCGCTTGCCACCCTTTCAGAAGAGGCTGGCGTACTGCTCCGCCTGCTTCTGTCCGATGAGCGGGTCTTTTGAGGTCCGCTTGGCTTCGATGATGGCGAGCGGTGCGCCCAGGCTATCGAGCAGGAGGTAGTCGACGTACTTGCTCTCCAGATTATTCTTCAGGGTCTCGGAGACAGTCTTATAGGAGCGTGAAAGAAAGTCGGATTGTTTGGTATCGACTTCGGGAATGACAGAAGCGCGGTTGGTGACATCCCAGCCCTGCTCGGCAAGGTAGACGTCGATTTTACTCTTCCGCGTCTGTAATTCGGTTAAGTCCATACAAGTTCTCCACGCCGAGGAGAATAGGAGAATAACGAGCCCTATTCATTAGTTAGTAAAAACAGGCGTGTAAATAAGGGTTGTGAAATCTTCGTGACCGATCGTGACTGCAATTGACCGTTGCCAAAGGAGAATTATGGCGGAGAAAAGAATTTGGCGATGTAATGCAGCGAGGAGCATATTTCGAAGAGAGAATGGAGTTTTTAATTCTCCCCGAGATGGAATGAAACACTACGCCCTAAAGCGGAAGGTCTCATTAGAGGGCTCATTTCGTATAGATTATGTTAATGACAATTCGATTGACACTGATCATGCGTGACTAATATTCGATATAACTCCGAACTTTCATTTCTATTCGCGACTGCTAAATCACAACGTATTTATAACCGAAGCAGTACATCCGAAATTGTATACATATGAAACTCTTTCTCTGTCGTATATCTTTTTTGCCGTCGATTCAAAAGCCTATTATTAAGCAAGAGGGGAGCGATAGACCGATTATTCTGTTGGAAAGACAAATACCACAACATTTAGTGTTTAAACCGAGAAGATATGGAAAGGGACTTCAAAGTTTAGAATTTGGTGACCTTGTATTTACCAAGGATTCGGGGTTGATTGCAGGTAAACTCGGTAAAATGAAGGGTATTAGAAAATTTAATTATGATGCTGGTAAATTTGACGAAGAAAAGGACGTCTCTCATCCCTATATTAACTTCTTTTGGGATCGATCTCAGCAAGTAATCATAATCGAAAAAAATTCATCTGTATTTCCGGAGATTGATAAGCTAATTACTTCAATAGAAGCACACTTCAATAATATCTTAACATCCTATGAATTGACTGTAAAATTAGTGCCATTAACTGAGATGTATGATTTCTGGAAGGTGATGACAGAATATGAGGCAGTTTTTGAAGTGAGATTTGAGTTATTTATGCCAAATTTTTTGGGAAGAACGAATGAAGCCGTAAAAGAGTTTTTAACTACGTTTCAAGCTGATTACAACACTTCAAGTTTGAATATCACTTTCAAGAATGCTGAAGGTTACTTCCTACATTCCCGGAACTCATAACGAGCTGTGCCCAAACTGATTGTATTTCAATTAAAATCCGAAATAGAATGAATTCTGTGGATTGGCATAAACGGGCTCGTTATGTGTTACACATAACGAGGTGTAAATTGATTGCTTTGATTTCAAAGGATGATTGGGATTTAGGGGGCAATAATGGCGCGGGTCGATCGGACTCGTTATGTATTGTCGGGAATCCAGGTTACTTACAAATTCCAACAAACAATACTGCTGTGATAAAAATACTGGATTGGATTGCAAAAGGAGGGGGAACTTGGGCTGCAATAGTAAAAAAGTCATTTAGCAAATATGGCAAGAAGAGTACAATTTTAAGCGCCCAAAATATTGTTTACAACGAGGTAACTCAAGACTCTGATTTGAGGTCTGAAGAAGATGTTAAGCCGGTGTTACAAAAAATGAGACCAAAGTATGCGGTCGGAAACGGCGGAGATGAAGGAAATAGTGAGTAATGAATTAAGTCTCTCAGAAATTATTCGCTTAGCCGTATACTTACTGATATCGCTAATCGTATCATATTACGTAAAGGATACATTCTCATCAGAATTCATTCTTTTAATACCTAGTATTAACGGAATACTAGTAACCGGAGTTTTAGCGAGTGTAGCTGTCGCATTTACTTTTTTTTGTCCCTGACGATATGGAGAGGATTCAAAAGGATGAAGTCAGGCTGCAAAAATATCTTAGATACTGCGAAGCGCTCAAACTGGATGCCAAAATGGTTTTATTGAGTTTCATATCTTCAGTTGTGATAATCCTGCTCTCACACATCGAATTTGTCTCAAGTGTTTTAAGACCGTGGTTTTGGTTATCATTGGGGCTATTTTTTCTAGTGTTATCTGTATTATCTATCTCAGAAATAATTGAAAGTCTATTTACGTTGAATATTATCAGGATTAATCTCGTAGATGAAAGAATAAAAGGTCACAATAATCCCTCTGACAGTAAGGCTAACGCTAAAACTAGGTTTTAACTTAAATCAGTGATCCGCCGTATCTCTCGGCACTTTAGGGAGCGGTCGATACGGTATCACATAGTCGCTCTAGATCATCAAGCAACTTCATGCTGCCTGCCTCCAGTAAATACCGATAGATTAGGTAACAATAAAATGCATGCATTTCTTGGAAAACCTTTCTAAATTCCTCTAATTTGTACGGCTTGTCTCCGAGATACACCATATTCTTTTTCGCATCATAATAGTAGTCAGCATGAGCAACCTTATTCCGGATAAAAGCATCCTCAAGTATACCGCACTGCCGCTTCTTCTTGAGGAAACCTTGATTGCGGAGATATTTTATTAAATCAGCCCGGAATATCTTAGAGCCGCTTCTGGTCTGTTGAGCATACTTTTCGACGAAGGTTCTTGATCCCTGATCGCGATCACATTTTATTTCAGCGATTTTCAGGCATATATCAGTTAAAAACCGGAGAGTCAGCTCGTAGCAGGTACTGTATGCCTTTAGTGTCTGATCGACATCATACGCGATGGAGGTATTGGTCCTTCCGTCCTGCACAAAATGTTTTATGACTTGGCGAAACTGCCCGATTTGTGGCATATGTCTCCAAAAGTCATACGTAACACCTTTTTTGGCCGTTAACGCAAATAATTCGGATAACAGGCTATCGATAAAATCCTTACAATCAGTATTTAGTTCATCCCCCCTCTCTCTAAGATGATTCGTTAGATTGTCTAATTTCATGTAGAGGGCCAAGGGAAATTCAAGCCCGTCTTGTTCTTTTGGAAATATTTCCTCAAACATTTCTGTTACAAGATCACGCAACTCCTGAGATACCTCAATATTCGCGCTGTGCTCGATCTCAGCGAGCCTTTGCTGAATCATTTCTTCAGCGATAAGCTTAGCCATTTTAAATACATCAGGGTCTTCCTCCATCTCTATCCCCGCCTAGCTGAAAAACTCACACCCTTCGCTATTCATTATCCCCGAAATAATCCGAATCGATTTTCTTAATCACATAACTCGCCGTTTCGGTCACGCCGACATTATAATCGATCATGAATTGCGCTAACTGCTCACCGTCGATCAAGATGATCTTCTTCTCGATGACCTTCACGTACTCCTTTGCATCCTGGCTAAACTGCGACGTCGTGATGAAGATGCCCTTCTTCGCCCTCTGCCCTTCCAGACTTCCCGCAAACGCCTGTACGACCGGCCTCCCGACCGATCCCTCCCATCGCTTCGCCTGGATGTAGATGGTGTCTAACCCCAGCCGATCCTCTTTGATCCTGCCGTCGATACCTCCGTCGCCACTACCGCCGATGGCTTCACCAGCATCTTTGCGCGAGCCGCCATACCCCATTTTGACGAGCAGATCGACGACCAGCTTCTCGAAAAAGGACGGATCGGATGCCTTCATACGCTCCAAAATATCTTGCGCTAGTTGTTGCCTCAACTCAGTGTATGTCGCCTCTAAAACTTCCTCTGGAGTCTGAGGAGGGACCTTTGCGATCTTCTCCCCGCCGTCCTGGCGAGAACTTTTCTTAAATTCCTGGAATTCGGAAAATTGCATTAAGAAGTCATTATCGATCACGAGAGGACTCTTCCTGATAACGTCGAGCCCTCTTTTTGTAATCTTGTATTTCCCTCGCCCTGTAACCTCGACCAGTTCTGCCTTCGTAAGGTACGTCCTCGCCCAACCAAATCGATTGTCATACGTTTTCGATCTCCCGCTCGGGAGGAGCACCCGTCGCTCATCATCTGTTAAATGAAAAACCGTGTTTGCGAGTATATCACGGTCTTCTGCCATCAGATGCTCTTTGCCATCTGCCGTAAGCTTAAGAAAAGGGAGCATAATCGATTCATAATCCGGGATGGGCATAGTCACCACTCAAAAACCAGCTTTAGTGGCCCATGTCACTTAAACTTCTAAGATCATTGGGTAGAGCCACTTGAGTCTTACCCTCGCATCTTCAGTGGTAAACTGCCAATCGACTCCTTTCTGCGATTGGTTCCGCTGTCGATTCCAAGCACTTGCCTCCTCCCTGAGCGCTTCACTGGTTGGGACTCTTCTTCTCAGACATTGACGGGTGAAGACGCTGAGTTCGATCTCTGCAATATTCAACCAGCTTCCGTGCTTTGGGGTGTGGTGGATCTCCAACCGGTTTAACAGAGTTTGTGCCCTCTTGGGAGGAAATGCTTCATAAAATGCTCCTGGTACGTGGGTATTGAGGTTGTCACAGATGAGGATCACTTTTTCTGCATCAGGATAATCCCCCTCGAGAAGTTGTTGTATCTGGTGCGCCCAATCCTTCTTTGTCCGAGTTTCTGAGATGGTGATCCGCCGCCATTGTCCCAGTGGTTCGGTGAACATGAACCCGCAGACAACCCCATTTCTCTTGTATTCGTAATCGTACTTCTCCGGACGACCGGGTTGTGCTGGAATTGGTTCTCGCACTTCATCATGCAAATGGATTGGTTGTTCATCCATGCAGATCACGGGGTGTGCCGGATCATACGGTCGCTGATAAACCTCTAACACATCCTCCATCGCGGCGACGAAGTTTCCGTTTTCCTTTGGCGGGATGACCCACTGCTTTCGGATATGCGGTTGGAGTCTGTTTTTTTTAGCGTCCGCTCGACGGTCTTCAGTGAGATGCTCTCGACCACTTGCAGTTCCACAAGTCGATCGGCGAGTAACTGCAGTGTCCACCGAGTACGGCCTTCCGGCGGGTTGCTGCAGGCAATCTGGAACAGACGGGCTTCTCCTTCACCATCCAGTTTTCGGGGGCGGGGAGGTTCATCGCGAATCTTCCGGTGCAATGCCTCATCAAGGCCTTGGGTAACAAACGTTTTCCGGATGTTGAAAACAGATTGCGGGTGACATCGGACGATCTCGGCAACTTCGTTATCGGGTTTATCGGCATGGAGCAGGATGTAAGCATGCCGGATTGTGGAGGCATTGGATTTCCCATGGCGCGTGAGGCCTTCAAGGAGCGATCGCTGGTCATCGGTAAGGTGAACGGCGTACTTGCTCTTTCCCATGACCATTATATTGTGGCGATTTCAATATAAATATTATTATAATAATAAGGGGCAAGGGGCATTAGTTTGTACATATATAAAAGGGGATAATCTGCATCCTCCGTTGAAGAAGCAGAGACGCCAAACAGGATAGTAAGGCTATTCGTAAGTATTGAGGAGATAAAGCATGCTCCCCCGATACGCCTCATAGAAATGGTATTAATATTCTGCACATATCAATATATACGTCCTTTTGGTTTAATTCCACTATCTCTCTTCCGGATTTATCTCTCGGAATCATGCAGGTCACCCTTTTTCTCAATACATTCTTCGAGAATTTTCAAGCACTCTTTCATCCCGTCACAATAGCCCCAGAAGTTACGAGACTTTGTGGTGGTATTTGTCTTCATCGCTTCACGGGCGTAATATGCTTCTCTTGCCGCAATACGCCTTTTCGCCTCTAGGTAATCCTGTTCATCGATCATAAGGTCACCTCAGTAAGGCATTGCAAAAATGTCGCGTGGTGGGCAAAAGTACGGTGGGGTTCGAGCTTCTTTCTTCCGCTTTGTCAATCAAGCCTATTGTTCTTGCTCTTTATCGCATCTTTGGTACGCCCTTATCTCCTTATCAGAGCAATGCCTAACCAGTCAATTGTATTGGGCACTTAAAATGCTTTTGTGTCAGGATATCTGAGGAAATATCCGATGTATCCGAAAATGACTAACTAGAATCACGCGCTACTTACTCGCGGTGGCAGATGACACGTTGAAAAGGTCTTAAGGTTAGTCTCGTTTTACAATTTTTCCGTAACCTTTTTGCTCAAACTCTATTGCATCGTCCTTATTGATAGGCCACGTACATCCGTATGGGTTCTGGTACTTCATCCCGCTTTGGGATACGAGGGTGAGCGCGGGCAGCACTTTCAAGAACTCGAAGTCGACTTTATCCTCCTGTTCTTGCTTTTTATTGTTCGGTTTACGAATCGCTTGCTCTTGCTCTCTCTTATTCGGTTTATGGAACGTTCCTCTCTCGATTGTGCGCACCACAATCTGGTTCTTTCTGCCATTATGTTCGAAATAGTGATCCAGAGCGTTGAATATCGACGAAAACCTTGCTTCGAGCTCTTTAAGGTCTCTCACCTGCTCACGGATTGAGGATATCTGATTTTCTGAGGCGAGGTTGAGTTCCCTATATTTATCTTCAGAATAGGGATCGGTCTTCCATACGAACCCGTTTTTTGGGGAGTAGGTCTTCCAGAGAGCATCCTTGAATCTTTTGAATGATGCGTACATTAAGTTGATCTCTTCTCTCAGGGTCGTGGGATCGTCCCAGGTATTGTTTTTAAACACTGCATAGAGTCTCTTCAGGTCGCGTCGATAATAGTAGTATTTGTCCTTCAACTCGGTGAGATCGTCCAGGACGGGTAACACAGAGTCTCTTAATCTGGCACATCTCTGGTGTTGCGCCTTAACATCAGCGAGATAATGCGAGTACTCCCCGTTCAGCACATACTTGACCCATTCCCTCAATCCTGTCGACGGGTTTTTTGTTGTACATAGCGTCTTGTTGTCGGAGTTGATGCCGATAGTACGGATACCTTTTCGAACATAGTAAAGTCTTTCGTGGGATAAACGAAGGTCGCTTCTATCGATGTTCTGAAAGTTCAAAGGGATCTCATAGTCCCCCCACGCTTCATAATAGGGCTGAAGATCCAGGTAGTTTCTCAAGAGCCAGTAGGACTCGATTCCATCCCGGGCGTACTTCTCCTCCCGTTCCTGAAGTTCCTCCTGGCTGATCTTACTGAGTTGGATCTCAAACACCACGCTCCGTTCTCCCCTCGTTGCGTAGACATCTGCCCGCCAGTCGCCTGCCGGCGACTGATATTCAGGTTGAGCATCCCACCCTTCTGCTCTGCAGATCTGGTAAATCTGGCTCTTGAGTCTTAAGTGGTCAAGCGATTCCGGCTCTCCGCCACACTCGTCAGATCTGTGAGCATGATAGAAGTGCTTGAGGCCGCACTTTGACATTCTGGCATGCCCGCTCATCCCGCAGCAGGGCATTGTTATAGTGAGGCCTTTTTTATGCTGAATCCTGAGTTCGCTCCATTCGCTATCAGACAGATCAGGGGCGATAACCCTTTCACCGTTGATGATCGCTGAAAGCGGAATGTTGACCACGTCCTTGTTCCTGATGATATTTTACGATAGTCCTGCGCTGGATCTCCTGGGTACCGGCTTCTGCATCGAGCCGCTCTCTCCACAACCGCGATCTCCTCCTCCGTGAGCCTGTAGGATGGGGATGAATCCGGAATATACTGGAAACGCAAGACCCATTCCAGTCCTCCTACTCTGATTGTAACACCCTGTCATATGGTCAAACTCTCCACATGCCCAGTAGGCTGCTTCTCGGGGGTGTATTTCGCAATGATTCCCGCGACATCTGCCGTGTTGAACGAAACATCACAATGCCAGGTGCCGAACCCACCGTGCCCGTTGACGGCTCGAACCCACTCAGCAAGGGCGGCCCGTTTTGCCTTGTTCTGCTGGCTATCCTGGCCCTTCGTCTCTAGTACCAGGTACTCACCGTTTCCAAGCCGGATCAGATAGTCCGGGCGATACCTTCGCACAACGCCCTGGTAAAGATAGAATACTTCAAATCCGAGATGGTCGTTCTTGGCCCATGCCTGCACCGCAGGGTTCCGGTCAAGGGCGAAGGCCTCGGTGGCCTCCCAGGTGCTGTCGTAAACGCAGAAGTTGATCTGCGATTTTGCGGTCTCGCCACAGGGTTTGGTGGTGTACCAGACCGGCATGTCGGCGGTCGAACGGATGGGGCGTGCCGGGTCGAGGACCGGCACGATGGCTTCGGTGTTCATCTCGCGGATCTGCTCGTAGATGTGCTGGACGACCTTGTTCATGTTGAGGATGAGCAGGACCCGCCGGCGCGTGTCGTCGGTGCTGAAGATGAGGGGGGCGAATTTGACCTTGTCGGAGCGGAGGAACCGATCGATGATGCCGACCAGCTGCCCGACAAGGTCGGCGGCGGTACCCCGCCATTCCGGGCGCATCTGGTCGAGGAGGTCCCGGGTTGTCTCGAAGATGATCCGCTGGAGCCTGATCCGGCCGAGTTCCTCAAGGTCGATGGTGGTGATCTGGTCGACAGCGGGTTTGCCGTCGATGACCGGAGCGAGTTCGGCGATCCGCGGCGTCTGGGCGGCGTCGAGGACGAGGGGTTTTGCGGTCTCGATATCGAGGATGAGCCGTGGCCGGTAGGTGTGCTCGACCCGGAGCACGTTCGGCCAGGTGATCTCGTGCTTCCGGCGGGAGGGGAGCGACTCGATCCGGGTCCTGGGTTTCTCCGGCCTCGGCGGGGCGTCGTCTCCCCCTTCGTGGGGGAGGAAGGTGAAGGGGATGCCGAAGATGTTGACATACTCAGGCGAGAAGAGGCCGGTCTCCTCGTCGACATCGTAACTGGTGCGCCGGAGCCCCCGGCCGATGACCTGCTCGCAGAGGAGCTGACTGGAGAAGGCCCGGAGACCCATGATGTGCGTGACCGTCCTGGCGTCCCAACCCTCGGAGAGCATGCCGACAGAGATGACGTTCTGGATCTTCTCGCCCGCTTCACCGGGTTTCCCGACGGTATCGACCTGCTGCCGGAGATAGAGGGCTATCTCTTTTTTGGTGCGCGGTCGGTTCTCCTCTTCGTCGTCACTCCCGGAGACGGTCAGTGGTTCGTCGAGGGCCTCGGCCTCTTTGAGGACTTTTGAGTCAATGTGGAGGATCCTGCTGCTATCGCGGAGGTCGTCGATGCGGATCTTTTTGTGGGTGAAGGCGTAAGCGACTCTCGCGGCGGTCTCGGTGGTGTTCGCGACGGTGATCATGACCGGCGGGGTCCGGTAACCGGCCGCCTCCCACTCTTTCTTCTTCTCCTGCCAATCGAGGCCGAGGAAGTAGTAAGCGGTGTCGAGGAGAGCTGGGAGTGGTTCGGACTCTTCGGCGCCCTTGTGGTTGAGGTTATCATAGACATCGGGATCGGTGTAGATATGGTAGAACCGGGACCTGTAATTATCTGACCTCGGGTTCGTGTCGTCGCGGATGACGACGCGGGGAGTCTTGACGAGGCCCGACTCGATGGCGTCGTTTAAGGAGAAGTCGCTAACGATCCAGGTGAAAAGGGCTTCTTCGTCACTCCTCTTCCCGCTCGGGGCAAAGGGCGTGGCGGTGAAATCGAAGCAGGAGAGGATGTTCCTTGCCTGGTGGATGCGGTCGAGGCCCTGAACCCAGACGGTGGCCTGATCGATCTCGTCTTTTGCGACCCCTTTGACCTTCGACTCGGCCGGGACCCGCCAGGCATGGTGGGCCTCGTCGTTGATGACGATGAGGTTGTTGTGCCGGGCCATGTCGCCGAGGACTTCGCGAACGTAGGCCTCGTCGCTCTTTGAACCGCGTTTGTCGACGCTCTTCCTTTTCTGGATCTGCTCTGCGCTCTCCCAAGCGAGCGCGTGCCAGTTCTGGACGAGGACTTTCCCCTGCCGGAGTTTTTCTGCAAGGCCAGGCGGGACGATGGCGAAAGCGTCGTAGTAGTTGCCCTCGGAGGAGGGGACGAGAACGGAGAGACGGCTTTTGACGGTGAGGCCAGGGGCGACGACAAGGACGTTTTTGGAAAATCGGGGGTCGGCGGGGTAGGCGGTCTTGTTGAGGACCTGCCAGGCGATGAGCATGGCCATGACGACGGTCTTGCCGGTGCCGGTCGCCATCTTGCAGCAGTATCTGGAGAAGCCGCCGCCGTCGCCCTCGATATCGATCCCGGTCTTTTCCGCGGCTGGCGCCTCGATGAGCCAGATGAGCGTCTCGATGGCCTCGAGCTGGCAGAAGAAGAAGGGCATGCCTCCCCGTTCCTGGTCCCGCCAGTACTCGAGGAGGCGGCGGGTGATGCCGGTGACGCCGGGGTAACCGGCCTCCCGCCAAGCCCTGACGCGGGGCCGGATCCGGTTGACGAGGAGGATCTCGTAGAAGACGCCGGGATCATCGAAGGCGCTGGAACCCTGCGTGGCGACGATGTAGCCCGCTTTCCGCCGGCCTCCCGCGAGGTCGAAGGCGCGGGTGGTCCGGTCGTAGTGCCAGTGGCAGGCGGGTTCGGCGTAGGGCGAGGTGACGATGAGGCGGTCGATGGTCTTCTGCGGCATGGGTTATGCCCCCGGGACGTCCAGCTCCCGCTCGACGATGGACTCGATGCCCCGGTCGTCGATGATCTTGACGGCGATGCGCCGCTTTTTGCCGGGTTTGAAGGGGAGGGAGACGGTGCCGCGGTAGGCCTCGATCTTCTCTTCGTCGATCTCGGCCTTGAGGCTCTTCTTGAGTTTTGCCCAGCCGTCGTCTTTGCCGGCCATGGGGAAGAAGACCTGCCGGGGGAAGAGGCTGCGGCCGTCGTAATCGGTGTCGAGCATCCACATGGCAATCTTCTCGGGACCGCCGCCGTCGACGGTGCCTTTGCGGGTGTCGTAGTAGTCGAAACCGTTGACGGAGAGGAGGATCGTGCCGGCTTCAGGCCCCTCGGTGATCAGGTTCAGAGTGACGTCGGGCTGGCCGATGAGCCAGAAACTCTCGTCGCTGGAGCGTTTCTTCTTGAGGTCGTTGGTCTGGAGGTCGGTGTTCATCTGGACTTTAAGGAGGGTGACACCGGGCCAGTTGGTCTCGTCGATGTCCTTTGCGGCTTCGGGATCGAACTGGAAGGCGGCGAAGACGAGGATCTCGGGGCGGG